>Ga0315535_1000626_pt1 | contig 24920 bp, 12 predicted proteins | sample SalMarSW160220MG_2_FD_203092 | JGI IMG/M metagenome (GOLD analysis project Ga0315535, IMG submission 203092) | Salt marsh sediment microbial communities from the Plum Island Ecosystem LTER, Massachusetts, United States - Salt Marsh Sediment SW1602-20 ... | reverse complement strand
CGAATGGCTTTTCATTTCCATACTTTCGTCTCAGGTCGGCATAGTAGCTTCCTTTTTCCAGGTTACAATATTCCACCCAATGACGGGCATCGTCAAGCGTACCGGTTCCCGCATTGATGCATAAGAAGTTTTCGGCCCCGATCAGGCTGCATAATTTTGCATATTCGTCGGTTCCCATCTGGTTGCTTTCAACCTGGTGCCATGCTAAATCCAGGGTTGCTGGACGCTGATCCCTGGGGCCTATCCCGTCTTCCCAGTTATATCCCGAAACATAATTGCCCCCGGGCCATCTCAAACTGCGAATATTCAGTTCTCTGACCAGGTCGATAAAGTCCTTTCGAAAACCATTTTCATCAGCAAAAGGTGATTCAGGATCATAAATACTGCCATACACAACGGTACGAATAGGTTCTACAAAAGCACTGTAGATGTTTGGATCAATCGTATCTATGACACGGTCGGGATCAATTTTTATGACCGCTGGCTTTTGTGCGGACAAGGCTGTTAATACCATGCATGAGAATGTCATGAACACGGTTATTTTTCTAAGTTTTTTCATGATCATTTCGCCATTTTTTCTCCTTCAAATGAACGTCTCCATTCGAAGTAGTTGTTAAGAACTTCAAGTGATGTTGCACTGGGAACCGGTCCGGTATGTGGATCCGGACCAAAGTACATGACCTCAGGATGCAATTCGCTGAATGCCGGCCATTCGGGCACCCCATCTCCGTTCGGATCGCCATACCTGGCAAAGTTGGTCCAATACGTGCCCATGGCTTCCGATACGGCCAGATCGGATTGCGTAATTAGCGGATCGGACAAATTGAGATGCATAAATACATAAGCCACTTCCTGCCCATGGGGTGAACCATAGCCGTAGCGGGGCGAATCCTCCGGATAATCGGGGTGCTGATCGAAATAGTAATAATACACCCTGGATGTTCCGGCACGGGACTGGAGGCGCGCCCAGCTCCATGTGTGCCATCCGAACGCCGCATCACGGGCCAGATCGCGGGCGGTTTTCGGAACCGTGTTTTCGCCGGGAGGATATACTTTTACCAGGGTATCGGCGAACGGGCCATACCTTTTTTCTACACCGGCAATATATTCCTCCGGTGTTCTTTCCCTCGTAAAACTGGCTCCCTCATCGGAGTTGTAGCCGATCAACACAGGTACATCATTGTATTTCCCGGCTTCATAGAGCTTATACTGGTCGTCAGGGATCACATATCCGTCAATGATGGGCCATGCGCTCCCCATTCCCCAGCCGCCTGGAAGTGAATCTGCTTCGATTTTTCTTAGCTCGGCAATGGAAGATGCCCCGGCCTGTTCAGCATAAGTCAGCCCATCGTTTTCTGCCATCTCCAGAAGCTTAAGGTTTTCGCCCGGATACGTGGTGGGACGCGGAGGCCCGAACGATCCGCCGCTTTGCGAAATAGCTCCGTGAAAGAGGCCTTTTGCCAGGGGGGATGCGCACAACATGCTTACGGCGATTCCACCGGCCGATTCGCCGAAGATGGTCACCTGACCCGGGTCGCCGCCAAAAGATGCAATGTTCTTCCGGATCCATTCGAGGCCTGCGATCATATCCAGCAGACCATAGTTACCCGAAACCTGATGGGGGCTTTCGGCGCTCAACCCGGGATGTGCCAGAAATCCCAGATGGCCCACACGGTAAGCGATGCTTACCAGGACCACCCCTTTCCTGGCCAACATCTCTCCCGTGTACACCGGTTCGGCTGTCGATCCGAAACTAAATCCCCCGCCGTAGATCCAGACCAACACCGGTATGCGCTCTTTTGCAGATTCGGCCGGGCTCCATACATTCAGGTACAGGCAATCCTCACTTTTCCCCGATGGGGGATTGCCACCCTGAAAGGCGGCCGGGGCAAACGCTGTCGTTTGCTTTACTCCCTCCCACTTTTCAACAGGCTGAGGTGCATGCCAGCGCAATTCCCCTACAGGGGGTGCAGCAAAGGGAATCCCCTTGAAAACCGTCAGGCCATCCTCCACGGTACCCTGGATCCATCCGCCTTCCACTTTGACCTGCCCGGGCTGATGGGGGGAACAGGATGTGGCCGCCAGCAGAGGAATCGCTACAAGAAAACAGGCTAATTTCTTCATCATAAGATTATTATTCCGTAACGAAAATCCTGGGTGCAAAATCTTTGAGTGCCCTTCGCCATGTGAGCCATTCGTGTGCGGTTCCCTCCGACACATGGAAAACGACCTTATCGATTCCGTGGTCCTTCAGGGCTTCCACCCACTGCTCGGGACTGCGCTCTTCCGTACCGGTGCTGATAAACAGCAGGTTCATCTGCCGGTTGAATGCGTCAGCATCTTTGAACATGCCATTGAAGGCGGTTTCCAATCCGTCATCCCCTCGTATAAAAAATCCGCTGAACGTACCCATCCATGCAAATTTTTCCATGTTGCCTGAAACCGTCAGGCAGGTCTGGAATCCTCCCCTGGACAATCCGGCCATGGCCCTGTGCTCCCGGTCTGTATAAGTGCGAAAGGTAAGATCAATGAAAGGAATCAGGTCACTGGCATAGATTTCCGTAACGTTTCCGGAAGCCTCCCGCACATCTGCATTGGTCTTGATATCCCCGCTGGGCATGACCACAATCATGGGCACGGCTTCTCCCGATGCGATCAACCCGTCCATGATATTGGCCATGTGTCCCTGGTTGGACCATCCGTTTTCATCCTCACCCCATCCGTGCACCAGGTAGAGAACAGGGTATTTTTTCCCGGGATCCTTTTCATATCCGGCAGGCACATATACATTGATATGCCGTTCCAGTCCATTGATATCAGACCAGTAGTCTATGGACCGGACCTGTCCGTGTGGAATCTCCCTGTTGAACCGGTAATAATCCCCTTCCGGCCCCTCCGGGATTTCAATCCCCGACATTTCCCAGTTGCTTCCAAAAAAGGTTTTGGTGTTCTGGTCGGTAACCCTGACCCCGTCCACAACGATGGCATAGTAGTGGAACCCGACCACCTGGGGATCGCACATGCCGGTCCAGACACCGGCGGTGTCCCTTGTCATGTCGTATTTCTTGCCGGCCAGATCGACCTGGACGTTCTGGGCAGTGGGGGCCACCACCTTAAAAATAGCCTGCCGCGTTTCCTGGTTGACTGCAGGATACTCCGCTAAAAAGATATTCGTGGTAGCGGGCTTGAAACCCTCAGGTGGCGGTTCAAACTGTGGCCCTCGTCCGAACTGGGCTGATAATGTAACGGAGATCAGAATGGCAATAGTGGTTAAAATCGGTTTTTTCATGGGTTGCAGTTTGTTAATGGTTTTTATTGAATGGATATGGCATACTTCAACATCCTTATTGTTTATTGATCAGTTTTTCGTCATCGGGGTAGATGTCGAACTTTCGCCCCCCGTATTCTCCGCCCCAGTACCGGACGTATAAACTTGTACCTGTAACCCTGTTTGTAGCCAGGTCATAGCTGAAATAGCCACCTCCCCTCGCATCTCGCCAGAATTCATCCATGTGCTTCCCCGTACGCGAGTCTTCCAACCGTATGGCATGGTCGGTCTCGGATTGTTGCTCGCCCGTGGCCACATAGTCGAGGGTACGGTTCTCCAGGTTAAGTTTTTCTTTTTCAATGGTTGCCAGCGAGTCGATATATGCCTGGTAGCCCTCGTTTGTCAGAGCCAGCCAGTACATCATGTACCTGGAGTCATGTATCTGGTAAAAGGGTTCCAGCATGAGGTCGGCCGGGTTCAACATCTTTACATTGAGTTTGAAGTGCAAGGGTTGATCCTCAACAGGAACAAGTTTATCCGCAATATGCCCGGGGTCGTCGTCGATCAGAATGGGGGCCTGATCAACCGGGAGATATTCTCCGGCTGCGTACTGTCCCCAACGCCCGTCACCGGCAACAAGACCTTTCAGATCCTCTGTCCCCGTTTTGGCTGCAAGCAATATGGGGCCGTGCATAAAAGCCACATAATCCGGAACATTGGGTATCTTTTCCACGGTATGGTGCATGGGTAACCGGATCTCAACCACATCTCCCTTTTCCCATTTCCTGGTTAGACCGACATATGATGAAGGGTGGGCATGGTTTGGGATCTCCCTACCGTTTACCCGGATCTCCAGGGCACCCCTGCTCACCCAGCCCGGGTAGCGCACCATCAGTGTGAACCGGGCTGATCCTTCCCTGACCCTCAGGTTGGTCTGCTCTTCCAGGGGAAATCCGGTTTCCTGTTGGATTTTCACCCCTTTCTCCTTCCAGAAGAGCTTGGATGGAATAAACAGGTTTAAAAACAGGGAATCGCTTGTGTGGGTATAGATGAACTGGTTGTATTTCCCGTGGTTTTCCATACCGGTCCCCACACAGCACCACATGGCCTCGTTGGGAGCTGAATACACCCGGTAGTGTCGCGGACGGGCCGGGGTGAAATACACATATCCGCCATGCTCCGGATGCTGGGTCGAACGGATGTGATTAAAGACTGTACGTTCATAGTAATCGGCATATTCGGCCGAAGGGAGTATCCTGAACAGATCTTCGGTCAGTTTGAGCATGTTGTAGGAATTGCATGATTCGGGCCCGTCATTGACGTTGACAAAGTCAATGCAGGATGCCTTTCCGGGAAAATGTTCCTTCCGGCTATTCCCTCCGAATGCCAGGGAACGGTGGGTGGTAACCGTTTCCCAGAAAAACCGTCCTGCTTTTTCGTACTGTTCATCATGCGTGAGCTCTGCGATTCGTATGAAGCCAATAAACTTGGGGATCTGGGTGTTGGCATGCAGGTTATCCAGGTTGTCGGTTCCCTCCGACAGGGGTACGAGAAGCGACCTGTGCGAAAACCTTTGTGCCGCAGCCAGGTAAATCCCATCGCCGGTGATCTGGTATGCATCTGCGAATACTTCATTCATACCTCCATGTTCTATGTTCAGCATCACCTGCATCTGGTCATCGGTCAACCCGGATGTAAGCGCTATACCCCAGTCGCAGAATCTCAGGAACACAGTTTTTGCTTCCCCGCTGCCCCCGTACAGCCAGGCATCCCTCAGCCCGGCATACATCTTATGCAGGTTGTAAAAAGGTGCCCAGGAAGAAAAGTAAATGCCAAAGTCTCCCTTTTTAAACGCAGGCCAGAGTGCATTGCTGTTGGGAAATCCTCCTGCATACCCCTCTCCCCAATCCGGATGGTTCATGGTGTTCGCCTTTTGTATCTCATTTAACTCATCGATCATGTAATCCATGCGCCGCTTGCATTCCTCATTCCCGGTGGCAGCGTAATTTATGGCCATAGCGGATAGGTAATGGCCTGCGATATGACCGTCCAGACCTGCCCAGTTGGGATAGCATTCTGCTTTAGCGGGTAAACCGGCTTCTTTACGGTAAGGAGCAAGCATCCGGTCCACATCATACTTCAGGAGGACCTGAATATTCAGATCGCGGGCATCTTTAAAGGGCCCGTCCAGCAAAGTGACATCCCCCAACGGAAATTCGTTCGGGTACAATCTGTCCTGTCCGCGAAGGTTTGTGCTGCCGAAAGAGACACAGATAAATACCCAGAGAAGTACGCAACTTCTATTCATTGTCAGCATGTCATTCACCTTTTAGATGGTCTTGTAGCCGGTCCGTTTTTCAATATCACTCCGTGATTACCTCTATCTCGGCATATCCCGTTCTGTTGTTACCCTGCGTATTGCCCAAAGCCCTGAATCTTATATACCGGGCTTGTTCGCGATCGAATTTCCTGGTCTGCCAAAGTGGGTTGTTTCTAATGTTGGAGAATTCACCCTGATCCACCAATTTCCAACTCTTATTGTTGCCCGAAACGAAAAACTGATAATGCGTTATGATGCCCGGATTCCATAAGCTCTGGTCAGGAAAGTATCTGAAGCCGCAAAGGTAAAGCTCCATTCCCAGATCAATGACCAGATCCACGGGCATTGTTTTCTCCCCGGCCTGGTACCAGGCCGAGGAAGGATTCCCGTCGATGATGGCGGATGCTTCTACATCGTCTGTTCCTAAAATCTTCCAGTCTTTTCGCGGAAGGTCAAAGGCTTCCCGGCTCACCGGACTGCTTTTTCCACGGGAAGGATCAAAGGCAATAGCCCCTACCTCCAGCTTCCCGGTGGTGTGAACCGGACCGGTATACTTTTTTGAACCTGAAGTGGGCGTGCTTCCGTCCAGTGTGTAATACACCTCCGATTCTTTGTCCGCCGGAGTGATGATGATTTCTCCGGACTGGTTCCTGATCACCGAGGGGGGATCCATGATCTGGGGTGCGTTGAACACCCCGATATTGGAAATGACCGGACTGCTCTTCGAACCGGTAATGGTAAGGCGCAGTTGTGTGGCTTCGACAGTGGGGAACCGGAGGATCCTTTTGTACCCGATGGTCGTGGCACTGGCCACTTCATTCCAGTTCCCATCCACAAGGGCCTCCACCGTGAAGGCTTTCACCCGTTGTCCCAACCGGATGTATTCCTGCACCAGTATACGGTTGAAGGTGGCGGGATTACCAAAATCCACGGTCCATGAAGCATTCGTCACTTCGTCGTCAGTGGCCCAGTAGGTTCCGGTTTTGCTGTCAATAGCCCTGGCAGCGCCAAATTTCCTTGAATCCCCGCGCACATTCGATGCTTCCGCTTTCCCGTTTCCTGCGAGATTTACAGCAAATGTCTCCCGGACGGCCCTGGCGAAACCATGAACGGCTTTCTCATCATTTTCATGGATCAGACCGTTGGGCATGATCGGAAGGTTGAGCAGCAATGTGCCATTTCGTCCAATGGAGTGGTAATATGTTTCCATGAGCTGAGGCACTGACTTCACCATGGCATCTTCCCCCGGGTGGTAAAACCATTCCGGCCGGATGGAAGTGTTGACTTCAGCCGGCACCCAGGAATCCCCCGATTCCAGTCCGTAATGCAGCATCGCCCAATCAACCTGGCCTTTGGCATTCAGCAGGCTCCAGTTCGTTTCACCTACCAGACCGGCTTCGGTTCCTACCCAGCGAAGATCGCCCCGGTCACCCCCATCATTCCAGATGACGATATCGGGTTGCAATTGACGGATCAGCCTGTATGTATTGCTCCAATCGTAATAAGTGGTCCGGTCGATGATCCGGGTCTCGTCAGCTCCACCGTACCAGCCCGATCCTCCATTGGCTCCGTCGAACCACACCTCGAAAATGGGTCCGTATTGGGTGAGGAGCTCGGAGAGCTGGTTCCTGAAATAGGTGATGTATTCCGGATTCCCGTAATCAGGATGGTTCCTGTCCCATGGCGACAAATAGATGCCCATTTGCAGGCCGTATTCGTTGCAGGCATCAGCCAGTTCACGCACCACGTCCCCTTTGCCATCACGCCAGGGCGCATTTTTTACAGAATAAGCTGTGTATTCGGAAGGCCAGAGGCAGAATCCGCAGTGGTGCTTGGCCGTAATGATGATCCCCTTCATTCCGGCCTCCTTGCAGATCCGGGCCCATTGTCTGCAATCCAGTTCCGTAGGATTAAACAAGTTCACATCTTCGTTTCCATAGCCCCATGCCTGGTCCGTATAAGTATTCAGTGAGAAATGAACGAAAGCATAATATTCCATTTCCTGCCACCTCATCTGATTTTCCGAAGGTACCGGCCCGAAAGGCTCGGGAGGCTCAGCCTTGTTGCAGCTCAGACAGATGGCACAAATGATCAGGATCAATCCGGGTAAATGATATTTCATATTTCTCCAATTATCGGATCACAGTGATCGGTATAAATGAGATGCTACCGGATTTCCCACAGGATTAAATTTCAAATTTCAACAACATAACGGAGTAGGCGGGAATCCCGATCCTGTGCTTTTTCACCTTGTACATCGATTCAACGATGGTGACTTCCGGATCTTGTCCGGGCACATTGTACGCTTCCGGGTCCTCATGGTGTATGGTCCAGGCACTGGCCTTTTTCGGAAGGCTGATCCCGGGGACATCCAGCTCAAAGACCGCCGGATGATCACCGGAATTCACCATGGATATGGTAAGTACATCCCTTTCAACGGAAACGGCGGCAGCGATATCCAGCCCGGGAATGGAATTGTCCACCCGGACAGGGACCGATTCGAAGTGTTTGCGGTAAAGGATCAGCGGCAAGGCAGTGGTGGCAAATCCTGCACTGGTGGTGGTGGTTTTTATACAGCCGATGACGTTCACGGTCTGGGCATAGTTCGCCATAAAGAAGAGATCCGAATTCCTGAAATACTCATGTAACCCCTTTGCGATGCCTAAAGCATCCTTATGATGGTACCGGACTCCCAGTTCACCATAGAGGTAATCACCATACCAGTAATTCCATTCATCCATAGCGATCCTGATGTTCTTTTCCGCAAGGCCTTCGATCTCGGAACGGTACTTTCGGTGAGCATCGGCCACCCTTTTCACGGAATTGGCGATCTGATCGATATGCGCAGCTACCGAATCCAGTTCACGGCAATAGATATGTTCACTGATCAGGTTCATTTTATCGGCTGCCTGAGATAGCATCGTCTCGCTCCATTTGCCCACCTCACCGACACCAATTAACTGGGCCTCAGGATCCACCTTCCATATTGCCTCCGCTATACTGTTATGTTTATTAACGTATTCGCTCAGCGGCATATGACCCAGTTGCCATGAACCGAACATCTCATTTCCCACAGCCCACCAAAGCACACCGTAAGGTTCCGGGTGCCCGTTAACTGCCCGGATATGACCCCACTCCGAGTCAGCAGGTCCATTCACGTATTCGACCTCCTGGGCAACTTCCTCCAGGGTGCCAAGGCCTGTATTCACTGCAATAAAAGCTTCGGCATCCAGGATTTCCATCAGCTCCATGTACTCATGGATGCCCACATCATTGGGTTCCACGCCCTTCCAGGCCGGATTCTTCCTCGGGGGCCTTTTATCACGGTTCCCGATGCCATCGCGCCAGTTGTACCCGCTCACAAAATTTCCCCCGGGCCACCGGTAAACAGGGCTTTCCAGCTCTTTCATCAGGGCAACCACATCCTTTCTCCAGCCCTTGATATGATCCGCCGGCATGATGGACAGGGTTCCGATGGTAAAATGCCCCGATCCCTTGCTGAATATTTCAAGTGTCACACTGTCGGAAGAAAACGGAGATTCGAATTCAAAGGGTGCAACATGGTATTCCGGACTTATCTCCCCCACCGGTACTTCGATGTGATTGTCTCCCGATGAAAGTCGCACGATCACAGGCAGGGTTGAATTTTCCCCGGAAAGGATGATACGGCCGCTATACTTTTTACCCTTCATCAATCCCAGACCGAATTGACGTATACCTGCTGCGTTGCCGTCACCGGGAACTTGTATTCTGACTGCAAATTCGCCGGTGTAAGGATTCTCCTTTTCCATCTGCACGTATTCCGCCTTTCCAATGATCTCCCAGGGGGAAGCTTTCAGGAATTGGTAAGGACCGGTACCCCAGAATGGGTCGGTTGCAGTGCCAAAGGGATCAAAATGCTCCTTGACCGGGTAATAAAACTTGCGGTCCTCCACCATTTCAGCCCAGATCCCTCCGTAAATGCACTTCCCCAGGTGTTCGATGAACTGCCCGTAGATATATTTCTCAATAGGCTGACCCGTATCGGACACATCGATGGATACCTTTTCGTATTCTTCGGAGATGCAACCGGTGATGGTCAATGCAAAAAGTGCGGTGATTACGGCGAGTAAGACTGGTCGTTTCATGGAAGCAGTTTAGATTAGGATTCAATGACAGATAAATATAATGAAATTGGGTAAGAATCCCGTTTTTTTACAATAGTCTGGGTTTAATTACCCGTATATTCAAAATAGTCATAAGAAGCCTCCTCCTGGCTTTTTTTGCCGTTGCCGGTTGCATAGATGCCAACATATACTCCGGTGAACCAGCCAACGGTTTCCGTGCTCAGATATCTCGTGTTAACTTTTTCAATATCAATGGTTTCTGTGCCCTGGGAATAGGAGAAGGTAAAGGTGGCCCCATCTCCTTTTATCTGAAGTTGCACAGGCCCGTCTTTGAGTTCTGTTTCTTTCGACGAATAGACAATGGAACCAAATTGCAACTTCACATACAGAATTCTTTTATTTCCGGTACGTTTTACGAGTATATCAAAATGCTGTCCATTGTTGATCAGGATCAATCCCGCCTCTTCATTGGCATTTTTTGGATTGAATTCAAGGCTGGTCGTTGCAGCAAAATCCATATGCTGCAACCTCCTGCCTACAAAAGCAGGGCTTCCCGTTTCACCGATCCGCTGCGGCAATCCTGTTAATTTCAAAACACCGTCACCAAGCTCAAGAAAAGAAGATTTGTCTGCAGGAATCTGAATAAAATTCCACTCCCATCCGAGGCTGGAATCAATAAATTCGTCCCGCGCAGCCTTTTCGGGGAACGCTTTTAACGGTAGTGTTTCACATCTCATCTGAACGGTGGCTGTTCCGTTGCCGTTTACTACCGGCCATCCGTTTTTGGGCCAGCAAACCGGTGCCAGGCATGTTTCACGTCCCAATATGTGGTGAACCGGGTAAGACACAGATTTTCGATATCCGTGAAATACCATCCACCATGAACCGTCGTGTGCCTGAATCATATCGGCATGTCCGACACCCTGGATAAGATGGTTTTGTCCGGCAGCATTTGCATGGTATAAGATGGGGTTTGCGGGATTTTCAGTATAGGGCCCCCGGATGGTATTGCTTCGGGCAATGGTCTCCGAGTGTGCCTCCTCGGTGCCGCCCTCAGCAGCCATGAGGTAATAATAACCATCCTTCTTATAGATATGCGGGCCTTCTGCATATCGTCCACCTGTTCCGAACCATATCTTTTGTCCCTCTGTCAGTATTTCACCAGTCGCCACATTGATTTCATACAAAATAAAAGAGGAGGAAATCACATAGGTCTTCCCGTCATCGTCAAAAAACAAATCGGGATCTATGCCCGGAACATCTATCCAGACAGGATCGGACCAGGGTCCTGAAGGTTGGTCGGCCGTAAGATAAAAATTGCCGCCACGGCCCGTATTGGTGGTAATCATATAAAATTTGCCCCTGTTGTACCTGATGGTGGATGCAAAAATATTGATGCCCCAGGGCAATTGTTCCCGACGATCAATGCAATGGCCGATCTGCTCCCAATTCACAAGGTCCTTGCTATGAAAAACCGGGATTCCCGGAAAATATTCAAAGGTGCTGGTTACCAGGTAATAATCATCTCCTACCCTGCAGACGCTTGGATCTGAATAAAAGCCAGGGATCACCGGGTTATGATATGTAATTGCTGAATGAGGATCCGGGTTTGCAGCAAAAGGATTGTCGTGAACCTGAGCGCTTAATGAGACAAAAAGAAATTGCACAAGAAGAAATATGCTTACCTTCATATCATGGACTTTCTGTCTAAAGTAGATATTCTAGGGCAGAATTGAAAAGAAAGATATTGCGAATCCTGGTTCTTGAATCACATCTCACCAGCACTTTTCCGGGAGGATCTAATCATCGAACTTCATTTGATGGATTCTTCATGAGAAACTTCAATGATGGTGCAGTCATTGACTTTAAACACCGTTTTATAAATAAGCAGCCAGTGCCTCTTATTGCATCAAATTATTTATCTTGGGATGAAAAATTACTCACAAGAATGAAAAAACCTGCCAATCTCATTCTCCTCCTGATACTGACAAACCATCTGTCTTCCCAGAATCCGATTGTAACCCATATGTACACTGCTGATCCCTCCGCACATGTTTTTAATGGAAGAGTGTACGTATACCCTTCACACGACAGGGACAACAGTGTAACTTTTGATATGATGGACTACCATGTATTCTCTTCAGCCAACATGATTGACTGGACAGATCACGGGATGGTACTGTCACTGGAAGACGTGAGCTGGGCAAGCAGGAATGCCTGGGCCCCCGACTGTGGGTATTACAAGGGTAAGTATTATTTCTATTTTCCAACGGACCAATCCTATATCGGCGTGGCTGTCAGCGACAATCCTGCTGGTCCCTTCAGGGATGCCCTGGGTAAACCGCTGGTCACCAAGAACAGTCCGGGTGTTGTTAACAAGCGTGACTTTATAGATCCCTCGGTCTTTATTGATGATGATGGAACGCCATACCTGTTTTTCGGACAACTGGATGTAAATGTTGTACAATTGAACCCGGATATGATTTCTTATGATGGACCTGTCCACATTATCGAGGGGGCAAAAGATTTTTTTGAGGCTGTCTGGGTGCACAAGTATAAGGGGAAGTATTACCTCTCCTATTCAACCTGGGGTGAAAAGGGAGTGACCGGGCCACAGATAGTCTACGCTGTTTCGGAGAATGTTCTTGGGCCCTATGAATACCAGGGTGTTATTCTGGATGAAGTAAGCAGTGGTACCAATCATCATTCAATTGTGCAATTCAGGGATCAGTGGTACCTGTTTTATCATACTTCTGACCTATTTGCTGAAAGGACGGATTCCAATTCAGCGGAGTATAAATACAAGCCTTACCGGCGTTCCATTTGTGTGGACCGGCTCTTCTATAATGAAGACGGAACCATTCAAAAAGTGGTTCCCACCCGCTCAGGCGTTGGGGCAGTTGATTAATTTCCTTCTTGAGAGCATATGCCGGCAATCGTCAAGAACAGACAATACTTCAAATTCTGTTTTTACGGATTCCTGAAGAATCTGCGATTCTTTGATGCATTCTTTATCCTGTTCCTGATGGAAAAGGGACTTCCATTTACACAAATTGGAATCCTGTATGCTATCCGGGAGATCTGTATCAATGTATTTGAAATCCCGTCAGGCATTGTGGCCGATACTTTCGGCAGAAAAAGCGCATTGGCAGGGTCATTCGTTGCGTACATCATCTCGTTTTATGTGTTTTACATCTCCGTGGAATTCTGGCTTTTTCTGATTGCTTTTATTCTGTATGGGATGGGAGATGCATTCCGGACCGGGACACACAAGGGAATGATCATGGATTATCTGAATCTGAACCAGTGGGGTGACCAAAAAATCAATTATTACGGACATACCCGTTCATGGTCCCAAATTGGTTCCGCCATCTCTGCTCTCATTGCCGGGCTTATTGTTTTTTCAAATGGATCGTATCAAAATATCTTTCTGTATTCCATTATTCCATACCTGATCAACCTGTTTTTAATTCTATCCTATCCAAAAGAGCTGAACCGTTCTTCAAAGCAGGTCAATCCAGCAAACCGCTTTGGAATGGGTACAACCCTTGCCTCCTTTTTTAAAACCATCAGGCAATCCAATGTTTTAAAAATCATTCATGCCTCTGCCCTTCATACAGCTTATCTGCAGGCAGTGAAAGATTACATCCAGCCTTTGATGGTCCATGTTTCACTACTCATTCCGCTCATGCTGAACGTTGAAGCAGAAAAGAAGAACGGGGTGGTCATTGGAGTGATCTACTTCTTTATTTACCTGATCACATCCCTTGCCTCCAAGTATTCTTCAAGGGTTGCTGCTAATAATAAAGCCTCTATATCAAATACCACATTGCTTGCCGGATTTGTTTTTGGAATACTCTGTGGTGTTTTATTTATCTATGAATTATGGATCATTTCAATGATCGCTTTTATTGGAATTTATATGGTTGAAAATCTCAGGAAACCCATACTAACCGGATTTATCGCCGACCATGTGCCCAACGAAATTCTAACCTCAGTCATTTCTGCTCAGTCTTTGTTGAAAACCATTCTTACAGCCTTGTTCGCCCTTGTTTTTGGACTTATTGCCGACCATTCCGGGATCGGAGTCTCTTTTCTGTTCATCTCTGTTTTCCTGGCCCTATCTACTTTCCTGGTCAATAGCTATTCCCGTAAAAGAGTAAAAGTGTAATGCCCCACGCCGCACGGAATCAATGTGATTTTTATTTGGCGATAATCAGGGATAGGAGGTTGCTTTGCAGGGTCTTGGCATTACCCCTGGAGACCATGCCAGGGGGAATTAACTGCAACCATTGCATCCTGGATGTGTCCTTGATTTTGAGTACGGGATAAAACAAGAAACCATGAGGACAGAAAGAAGACTGGTCTCTCTTGGTTTGCTTCTCATGCTGTTGAAAGGGATCAAGCCTCTGGAAGTACTGGAGCAATTCAGCAACCCGGTCTATTTGATCAGCATCATCTTCCTTGCCTGAATACCGTTTTCCGTAATTAATTTATAGATATAAAAACCTGAAGCATGATCCTCAGCGTTCCATTGTACCGAGTGAACACCCGGATCCAATCGGTCGTTCATAAGCACGGCTATTTCCTTATCCAGCAAATCACATACTACGATTTTGATGTATGATGCTTCATGAAGCGTTACATCAATGGTGGTAATCAAACGAAACGGATTGGGATAATTATCATGCAGGATGAAATTCATGGGAATGCTTGCCATAGGTTCAGCCTCGCCTGTTATATCATTCAGACTACCAACGACAAACTGCCCGAGTTTTGTTATGCCTCCCCTGGACAGGGTTCTGGGTGATGTTACCAATTGCATCATGTAATCACCTGTTCCGGCTTCTGTTGAGTCCGACATATTGAAAATTTTTGCGTTACCTGCACGGTCAGCTTTAAATTCAGGATTTTCCATGGATGTAATCCAACCAAACTGAAGCGTGTATTCCCCATTCCCGGGGGAATCATCCGTCAGATTCCATTTGGCCTTTACCCGTCCTTCAAATGCATCATCATCGGCATCAATTACAACACCTGCTCCAATTGTTTTCACAGTGCCACTATTCTTAATCCAAACTGGTGCATAACCCGTTGTGCCGATTGGAAAAAGCACCTCCGTTGCCCCCACAGAGGTCACCTCAAGCGCCCCACCACCCGTGGTTATAACGTAGGCATTGCTATTGATAACAACTGTTGAATCAGCAGTCAATGTATTGGCTCCAAGATCCAGTTTTCTTTGAAGATCTAGTCTGCCTACCTTTCGTGAGGCATGGAGCGTGACTCCTCTAATATTTGCTGTGATAAGATTTTTCGGCCCGCCAGATGAAGGGAATTCTGCACTGGTGGTTGTTTGAGCAGTTGAACCTGAATATTGAAGAGAGGCGTTTGCACCATACACAAGCTCATTGCTCCCAGAAGATAACAACCCGCTTTGTAAATCCAGTGTCCCATTTACAAGCAGGGTGTTTGAAAGTGTGACGCCGGCGTTGTTGTTGATTCTCAGATCATTGACGGTATCGGGCATGAGACTTCCCGTCACTTGTGCTTCAGAACCATAGAAGCCAAAGTTCGCAGCTTTGCCGAAGCTCTTCGTTCCTGTTGTGGCAACCGACCCATCAAGGCCATTCACATGTGCAGTCAGCAAAGTGGAGCCTGATTTCAGGTGAAAGATTCCATCGCCTTCTAAGGCATTCGTACCAAAATCCAGGAAAGTGCTGCTGTCTACTTCAACCGGAAATCCACCACTTCCGTAAGTCACATTCGAAAATGTGAGTGTCTGCAAATCTTCATCTTTTGTGAAGATGAACTTTGCACCGGTGCTGTTCGAATTTTGCGTGGAGCAATCTGTCAGCGAAACATTCCCGGTAAGGTTCCATGAAGTAGTTCCACTGCCTCCCTGCGATCCCCGGCTGATTGAAAAATCACCTCCGCTTACTACGATGTTTCCAAAGTGGCTGATCTCAATGCTTGTGTTGGCATTTTCTGTCGCATTGGATGCAAACTGGCCGTCAGATTGAATAATATCTCCGTTGATGGTCACCTTTGCCCCGGTACCAATTGCCGGTTCACACATTTGCCAGCCACCGCTGCCTGTGTTTTGAATCGTAATATTCCCACCGATGGTGTTTCCGTTCCATTTCATACCCAGGTTGCCTGTTTGATCAGGACAATTCCAGAGTACATTGTAAAAATCCTGATTCCCGTTGGAGGGGGCAGTTCCCTTTACACTATCAATCCGGCATGTAGCACTCGGTCGCCATATTGCTGTCGGAATAATTCCACCATCCTGTTCGTGTGCATATACGCCATCCTTATCAAAACTTAAAGTTGCCAGAGAATCAGTTACTAAAGATCCGTAATTCTTTATCAACCCCTCGACTATTAAATCTGTTCCAATGCCATCTTTCACCTGAAATAAAACGCCCTGATCAATCACAAGGGTTCCACCGGGGGCAATTGTTAACTGATCAGCAGAGTCATTCATGGTAACTGTGACTGTGTGCCCTTCGAGAATTGTGACAGGCCCGTCCGATAAAGCAGGCACATCCGGTGCAGGATGTATCCACGCTGTACCGTTGTGCCTTTCCCAGGTATTGTTATCGTTCCAGTTCCCTGATTGGAAAGAACGAAATTCCCCTTCGGAGCTATAAGGATCTGTCCCACTGTCAAAAGCCCTGACATCAAAGAAATATTCAACACCATGGTTTAAGCTATGAATTGCAACACTGTCAACATCGTAGACCATATAATTATTGTACAATTTATCCGGTGCGATACCATAGTGAATAATAGTTCCGTCTGCATTTTCTACAGGCTCCCAATGAATCACGGCATCCCGACCATCTGCAGGGTCCCTCTGAACAGTAAAATCATTGATTGATGTGAAAACAGCCTGTGCTGTATTCCCGAATACCCTTAAATCACGAACGGCAAAATTTCCTTCTCCGGGAGTAAATAGATTTTTAAGTCTTATATAACGGGCTGCCACGGGTTGTTCCAGTTCGATATAATCGTGAGGGACATCCTGCATATTTTGACTTTTATCTACAAGGATTTCCCAGTTCATTCCATCAATGGAGTTTTCAATAACGTATTGCTCAAATAACAGGTTGTCGCGACCCCGTACCAGTTCAGGATTGGTACCGTGTTCGGCAAAATTTACCTGAATGGCCTCAACACTGCATTCTTTACCAAGGTCTATCATCATCCATTCGTCTGTGCCACCGGTCTGCGCGCTCCAATAAGTGCGGGCATCTTCGTCAACCGACAGGTTAACCCCATGATCCTCCAGCGAAGAAGAAGCCAGAGCATATTTTTTATACGACAACACCAGCATACCGGCAAAATTATCATCCACAGGATTTTCTTTCACACCCGGAAAATACTGCGGATAATCTCCCCAGGAGGAGTTGCATTTGATTTGACCATCTTCATCAAACCCTACCGGAAAAAGACCAAGACGTCGCTCAAACATGTGCTTCACGGAGATCGTCATGGTACCTATGTGCCAATACTGTCCATTTTTATCTTTAAAAGTACTGCCATGTCCGGCACCTGTGATGAATCCGGTTGGTTTAAAGGCAAACGGGCTATAGCTTGCATATTCATAAGGCCCCAGTGGTGAATCAGCCACATAGATGCCGTCTGCGTAAGTTTTGAATTCAGTACCGGGACCTGCATAATGCAGGTAATACTTATGATTTTCTTTGATCATCCAGGAACCCTCAATCCATGGCTGTTCATCCAGCAAATTATCATCGCCGCGTCTTTCCCATCCATGGATGGATGCCTGTGCAGAAAGGAAATCTACCGGAGTATTCAATTCCTTAAATGTGTAAGGATCCAACTCAACACCTCTGATTGGTGCATTATCCGAAACGCCATAATACATATACAACCGTTGGTCATCATCAAGAAAAAATGCCGGATCACCATAAGATTTAATGATTGGACCTCCCTGCCAGATACCTGATTTAGGATCAGCAGTTTTATAGGTTTTGGAGTTTGCAGATGGGACGTAGAATAAGGTATCTCTCATGACCATTACTCCCGGAGCATACGTTTCCACATCTATTCCTGTCGGCACAATAAGGGTCCAGTTGCGGAGATCCGGTGAGGTCCAGTAACCTCCTGAACGTGAAGCAAACAGATAATAATCGTCCTTGTATAGCACAATGACTGCATCAGCGGCTTCACGGGCATCAATGGCATCAACCATAAACCGGTAATTTAAATTGAGCGGATTACAAAATGTTTGTGGATCCCCTGCCGGTTGCGCCGTGACAGACAAATTCAACAACAGCAAAACGATGGTCAGAAAATAACCTTTTATTACATGTTTCATACAGCCCTCCTTTTTTATAATTCTCGTACCTTAACACTATATCTTAGAAGTAAAATATTTGTTTCGTTATTAAAATTAGCAATACTTCACAGAATTACCTAATCCAAAGATCCGTCAAAGCCTTCACCAAATTGAAATTCATTTCACTCTACACAGGAAGTACAATCCTCCAAATAGTGCGAGGGATACCCCTCAATTGGATTCAGCCCTTGTGATGTCACATTGTCTTTCCGGAAATAGCAGAATACACTATCTTTCGCTCAGATCGAACAAGATCACCTTATGAAAAACCCAAGATGAAAATCATATCATGGAATGTGAATGGCATACGCGCTATAGCCAAAAAGGATTTTTATAAAGATGTAAGGCAAATGGCGCCCGATGTGTTGTGCCTGCAGGAAACAAAGGCACAGGACGATCAGGTGGCAGAAGTATTTGCCTCTGATGGTACCTATCATGTATTTGCAAACTCGGCAGAGAAAAAAGGTTATTCCGGCACAGCCATTCTCAGCAAACTGGAGCCGCAGCATATCATTAAAGACATCGGCATGCCGGAACATGACAGGGAAGGAAGGGTACTTGGACTAGAATATGATGATTTTTTTCTAATCAATGTATATGTTCCCAATTCGGGTAATGATTTGAAACGGCTGGACTACCGGCAGAAATGGGACTGTGATTTTTTTAATTTTCTGAAACAGCTGGAGGAACAGAAACCGGTGCTGGTATGTGGCGACTTCAATGTTGCACACAAAGACATCGATTTGGCGCGTCCCAAACCCAATTACAACAAATCGGCCGGATACATGCAGGAAGAGATTGATGGAATGGACCGCTATACAGGAGATGGTTTTACGGATACCTTCAGGCATCTTCATCCGGATACCACCGGTGTATACTCCTGGTGGAGTTACCGGGCCGGCGCCAGGGAAAAAAATGTGGGCTGGCGGATCGACTATTTCCTGGCAAGCCGTTCACTGCTTTCCTCCATAGAAGATGCATTTATATTAAACCAGGTCATGGGTTCCGACCACTGCCCGATTGGAGTAGCCTTGAATCCAAAGGAATATTAGCTTTGGGAAAAATCAAACATTCCGATCTCAATAAAATCTGTTTTCTTACTTTTTAATCACTTTTTTTACAATTGTATAGCCATCCGCATCATGAAATTTTAGTAAATACAGGCCTGGAGAACCCTCAATGGTCATATTGATCAATTGATGATCTGTGATTGTAAACGATTTAATTTCCTCACCCAGTGCATTTAGAAATATAACGGAAACAATACCCGGATTTTTCCCCAGATCGATTGCCAGGTTACCCGATGTTGGATTTGGATAGATGAAAGCAGCCCCTTCGTTGAGACCTTTTTCTATATCTGTTGTATTGATAATATGGCATAGTGAAGTATCAACACATCCATCCTGTGTAACAACAACAGCATAGCTTCCATTTAAATCAGGGGCATACATTTGATTTTCGGCTCCTGGAATCGGAGCCATATCATTGTTGCAATCAAGCCACTGGTATGTGGCATTGCCTGCATTGCTGGCAAGGGTAGACCCTGTCTTTGCTACTGAAATATCCACAAACGTAACTGTCAGATTCAGTGCAACAATGCTGTCACATCCGGTATCATTGGTCAGGGTATCATAATAGGTGCCGGAAGCATCAAGGATCTTCCCGTTAAAATCATAACTTCCACATGCTGACTCATTAATCGTTGAATACGTAACCGTACAGCCGGCAGATGCAAATCCATCTATTTCAGTATTAAAGGGTCCACCGTATACGCCAAGATCATTTCTGGATGTTCCTAATCCCGGAGGAAGGCCACCATCATTATATTGAATCTCCGGATTACCGGCATCGATGCATGGAGAACCATCCAGCAGGGAAAAATCTGCTTTGCTAATCAGCGGATCAATGGAAATATTATTGTGATCATCAGGCAGGTTGATGATATTCATTTCTGAAAGATCGTTTGAATTTTGCCAAACCTGACCATTCCCCCCGCTGGCATAAAAATTATTGTATTCGATTTTATTGAAAGGGCCGGGTCCGATAGTAACGATTCCTGCCCCTGCCAAACCCCCGTCTTGTACCCCAAATGATTGTATCTTTTCATCGTACAGCCCAATACACCCACCATTGTAAACTCCATCCATTGTAATATCCAGTTTGATTGATTCATCACCCAGGCGAATGGTCAGATCGATCCCACCTCCATCCCCGTTTGCTACCACAATTGAGGTTGCTTCCAGCCAAATATGTTCGCCAGCCAGTATTGTGAATGTAGTATCCCAATTGCCAGTAATGCTTAATTCACCAGCTTCTCCGTTATTCCAGAAACCATAATAATAGTGAACAGCTTTTCGCTTGGCTGCTTCATATTCGATTTGATAAACCAGATTGTTATAAAACCAGCGCTCCAGTCTTTGACCCGGGTCAATGGAACCGGGACTGGCTATAATATTGTTCATGATTACCGAAGAGGGGTTTAGTGTTGTGATGCTTCCTCCCGTAAAGGAAGCATTGTTCAAAAGGGTATTGTTTACTATGGCTGCTTCACTACCTTCTTCACAGAAGATACCCGCAGTATGCCCTGCTTGGTTGTTTATGATCAAATTATTCCGGATATCAGCTGAGGATTTTCCGTTCACATAGATGGCTCCTCCAACTTGTTCAAACTTTGTGTATAATTGAAAAGGGCGATTAAAATCGTCATACTCCCTGAATTGAAACGTGGTTAAATTTCCCAATACATTTCCATTGATTTCGTTCCCCATGATCTGTACATCATGTGCATTGTCCAGGTATATGGCGCAGCCCAGGTTTTCCCTGATCACGTTGTTTGCAATATAGGAAGTGTCGTTTGAAGAACAGCGGATGATTCCGGCCTTGGTTCCTGTTACCGTGTTCCCTGTAATCAGGTTATTGATCAATTGAACCCGTGAACTTGCAAGGTCAAGATTTCCCCCGCCGGCTATTTCATTATCAAGAATGATGGATCTCGAACCGCCCGAACAACTGATGGCTATATTGCAGTTCCTGATTCTGTTCTTCTTGATAACCGGTGAAGATCCAAATATATAAACGCCCATCAAATTGAAATTCTCAATCGTAAAACCTTCTATCACGGCGTCATTGGAAACAGGCACATATCCTGAAACAAACCCTGCTGCATAATCACCTGCCGAAGATCCGTCAATAATGCATTGATCCGGGCCGTTTAAACTTTTGACAACAATCTCTTTGCCGTTCAAGGTAATATTATCATTACCCGACCCTGCATAGGTCCCATCCGAAACCAAAACAGTATCCCCATTGCTGGAAGCATTGATTGCCTCCTGAATGGTTGCGTAGTCCGATGGTACTGAGATGGTCTGAGCATATAGATTGAAACATGCAAGAATTAACATTGCCATGCAAACGCAAAATGCTATCATCTTTCTCATTGAAATGAAATTTTAATGTACCATATGAAACCTTGGTCCTAATCTTTAGGTGGTAAACTTATATAGGGATTCTTCAGCCTGATATCGATCATATAGGTACCCCCTCCCTCTATCGCCTCCTCTTTGATATAGGAAAAGTCATTTGCCGGGCCCAGGCTTATCTCTAAAACACCATCACCAAGCAATGGTGTTTGGGAACTTCCATCAGGGCAGATTGTGGTCAGAACAGCATTTTGATAGGTGTTTAATGTCAGAGTAAAAGTATAGGCGGCATCCCTGTTTCCGGCAACATCAACATCTGTTTCTCCACTGAGCAGTCCGGTGCATTCCCCCCCGGCATCCGCATTTCCGCTTACAGACAGCTTGCCGGTGCCCTCAACGGTGGCATGGTTGCTCATATGCGTGGTTGTGTTAACATACACAACCCCGGAAGTTAGCATATGATATCCCCCCGATTCAACATTCACATCCAAATCTATATCCAGATACGAAGCACAGTTAATGAGGGTCTGATCAAACCTATCCTTAAGACGGGCATACTCCGATGATCCTTCACATCCAAGAAGATTCATATCATGGACCATGGATGCAAGGGTATGGGTATAATCACGGTCGCAAAGATCATCGGGCAGGGGTTTATCCAGTACTTCTTTTACCGCTATGTCCATTACTTTTTCACATAACTTTTCCTGGTCTTCCTGTAAATTGTTTTCCCCGTTGTCATAAAACCCATTTTCATATTTCAGATTAAAAAATGTTACAAAACCACCGGCCATTGTCTTCCATCCATCCCAGGTTTCCTTATGGCTGCTTCCATCGGCAGAAGCCCGGTTTTCCTGTACAGCAGATTTGGCAGTGGCGGTCCAGGTGATTCCCAGGGAAGAGACCAACAGGTCGAATTGTGTATTGACCTGTTCAAGTGTCATTTTGCCTTCTGTGAAATCACCGAAATGAAGCGTTGAAGCTGTGATGGACATATGATCATCAGCGTAGGTATGATCACTAAGGGGGATCAGCCAGTTTTCTGATTGTACCTGGAAGAGTGCTGATTTTTCAATTTCGCTTACAGGGGAATTGTATTCAATTGTAATCATCGCGGGCTCATAGAGGTATATATCAAGAGGCCTTATTTTAAAAGTCCTCAGTTGCCGCTCATCCAAGGGCAAATCATCCTGCTCACCCGAAAGTGTCAATGAAACAACGCTCGAATCCATGACTGCTCCCGGGGGAATGGTCAGTATAATCATATTCCCTGATTCATCGGCGACCTGCAAGACTCCTCCATTGATTGTGATGGTATCCGTTGCGCTGATATCCTCTAACTTCTCACGAAAATCAAAACTGATGGTGGTGCTCTCAACGGGGACGATCTTAATTTTCGATTTCAGATTACCCAGGAAGCCGGTCAGGAACAGTGTGTCTCCTTCATTGTATTGCATATCCACCAATTCACTGGTCCTGTCTGATGATTTCAGGGCTGTAATGGGTGAAGCTTTATCTGCTCCAGAACCTGTAAAAACGATTTCCGGTGTATTGCCGGATGCACTGTTTGAAAGGATTACTTCACAGCAAAGGGAGGTTTCCGTTTCTATTTGAATCAGATATGCTCCCGCCGGCAGCCCTCTGACTTCAGCAAAGGTTTTGCCCGCAGGTTGAAATATACCATTTTGTGAAACTATGCAGCCTGTCATATCGAACAGAGAAAGGCGTACCGGTCCCTGCTTGTCATTTTGAAACACAATGGTTGTACTGTTAGAGAAAGGATTCGGGTACACTTCAACCTTATTATTTGTTGTATTCAAATCGGCTATCCCGGTTGCTGAAGCCACCAGATGAAGAATATCATTGCCCTGTATGGTGATGCTGCTGCCCTGTTCAATATTGTGAACCACCACGCTGTCTGCAACAGCTTCGCTGTCACCTGAAACAGCAAAATCAATCTGATAGTCCTGGGCCCAAATTGCTGTTGACAATAATACCATTGCTAAAAAATAATAAGCGTTCTTCATCGCAGCATATTTAAAATTAATAGATATGCCAATTTACTTATAATCCATAACTATCCTAAAGATATAAGCTTCTGCTGGTGATGTTTGTGGACATATGGAAAAGCAGGCTGAGCGCTGATCAGATCCTGTTTGGCATCGAAGTTACCACCTTTGATTTTGCACAATTACCTTGATATAACGACCAATGCTTTTTCCATGGTATCGTTATGAGTAACGGAAAGCATGTAGATTCCATTTTCCAACATTCCAACAGGTAATGTGAATTCTGATTTTCCGATCATTGTACTGAAACCGCATTTCAATCCTGCCTGTTTTCCTGTTATATCATATAGTGTTATTGTAGCTTGTCCCTGTATAGTAGATTGAAACCTGATATGGATGGTCTGACCCATTACCGGATTTGGGAACACCTTCATCTCTTTTTGCTTCACTATGTTTTCTGGCGTCGATGTGATGTCTGTGCTATGCTCCATATGATCAAGTATTTGCTCAGCAGAAATGGCATAGTCAAAGAAGCTTACCGCATCGAGAGTGCCATTGAAGTTATATCCGTTTTCTCCCGGCAGGTATTGCCCAAAAGCCAGATCGAAAGACGTTTTATTGATAAGCCCGCTGAAAGAAGTAAATGCATCCAGTGTGCCATCCAGCCATATTTCCATATCGTTGCCATCGTATACTGTTGCAAGGTGGTGCCATTGTCCTGGTATGGGGCGGGTTTCTGAGTCAAGATCTTTAATGGATACTGAAGTATTGAGTGTAAAACGAAATTGATTATTGGATATTGAAATTTTGTATCGGTTGTCCCAGTTTCCATGAGATATAATATACTGTTCACTTCCAGTAAACCCATCAATATTTATCCAGCAGGCTATTGATAAAGCATCCTGGAAGTTCAATAAATCATTATTGGCAACATGAATATAATCGCTTGTTCCGTTAAAATGCGCCGCGCCGGAAGCTGTACCTGTTTTATCTTCTACCCATAGTACGCCACCTGCCGTGCCATGGAGTGCATTTCCACTTGCATCCCTTGCATTTCCATTCATTGGATAGTGAGCAATAAGATGGCCTGATGGGGTAACTGAAAGGTCTCTTACCATGATCTCAATACTATCAACAGCAATCATCCCGTCTATATCGCTTACAGAACAAACGATGAAGTCATTTCCCGGATTACCAGAAGCCGTATAGCTTGCAGAATTTCCGTCAGCAACAATATCACCGTACATGGAGGTCCATTCATAACTGAGTGCATCCTGATTTGCATCCTGAGCCAGGCAGTTTAGCGAAATTGATCCGGAAAGATGAACCTTTCTTGGATTGGCTTCCAGCAATACAATTTCAGGCGCCAGTTTCTTTTTTTCAACCACCTCGATGGCAATGGAGAGTGTATCCCATTGGCCACCAGGATC
>Ga0315535_1000625_pt1 | contig 24934 bp, 15 predicted proteins | sample SalMarSW160220MG_2_FD_203092 | JGI IMG/M metagenome (GOLD analysis project Ga0315535, IMG submission 203092) | Salt marsh sediment microbial communities from the Plum Island Ecosystem LTER, Massachusetts, United States - Salt Marsh Sediment SW1602-20 ... | reverse complement strand
TCCTTTCCCACCGCCGTCGGGGAGGGCGGCATCGACCTCCGGGCCATCCTGGAGCGCCTCTCCACCCTCCCCCGCCCCATCCACCTCTCGGTGGAGGATCACGGGGGTAGCTTCCGGACCCCCTTCTTCGACGACGGCTTCCGGGCCCGCCTCCCGGACCTGGGGACCGAGGACCTCACCCGGCTGATGGCCGCCGCGCAGCGGGGCGCCGGGCGCATCGCCGGCGGAGAGGTGGCCATCACCGACCGCACCGACTGGCCGGAGCTCTGTGAGCAGAGGACCCGCCGGGACCTGGCGAGCCTCCGCGGCCTGGTCGCGGCCCTTTACGAGGACACGCCGTGAGCACCCGCGCCGCACGTCCATCGCCGCGATGCCGGCAGAGTCGCGGATGAGCGAGGCGAGCTGGAGCGCGGAGCTGGCGGACGTGGTGCTGGAGGGGCGGGCCCCCGAGGCCCGCTCCCGGACGGAGACGCTGCTGGGCTCCGGCGTGGCCCCCGAGACCATCCTGGACCGGGCGCTCATCCCCGCCATGGCCGAGGCGGGACGTCGCTTCGAGGATCAGCGCTTCTTCCTGCCGGAGCTCATGTTCGCCGCCCGGGCCATGAAGGAGGCGCTGAGCCTCATCCGGCCCCTCCTCTCGGACCGAGGCGTCCCGCCCCAGGGACGGGTGGTCATCGGCACCGTGTCCGGCGACCTACACGACATCGGCAAGAACATCGTCGCGGCCATGCTGGAAGGGGGCGGCTTCGCCGTCCACGATCTCGGGACCAACGTCTCGCCGGCGGCCTTCGCCCGGGCGGCCCTGGAGGACGGCGCGGACATCGTGGGGCTCTCGGCGCTGCTCACCACCACCATGCCCGTCATGCGGCAGGTCGTGGCGGAGCTCGTCCGGACCGGCACCAGGGAGCGGGTGAAGGTCATGGTCGGGGGCGCGCCCCTCACGGAGCGCTTCGCCGGGGAGATCGGTGCCGACGCCTACGCCGACACGGCGGCTCAGGCGGTGCGCACGGCCCGGGCGCTGTTGGGTCTGGACGCGGGGCCGACGGAGCCGGCGGGTCCCGACGCGGACAGCGCCGCCTCCACCCCGGTGGCGGAGGAGGATTCCCGGGAAGACGTCGCGGCCGAGCCCGTCGCGCCGGGTCGCCGACGTCCCTGGGGCCAGCGGCCGGCCCGGGGAGCCGATGCGGACAACGCGGTGTCGCCCCGTGAGCTGGTGAAGCGGACCCTGGACTTCCGGACGCCCCCCCGCCTTCCCCGGCAGATCTGGGTCCTCCCCCGGGCCCACGCGCGCTATCCGAACGAGCTGACCGCCATCGAGGACGCGTTCCCCCAGGACATCACCACGGTCCCCATCCCATGCAGCGAGCCGGTGCCCGGAGGAGGGAGCGTCCACGACGTGGGCGTCTTCGTGGACGCCTGGGGGTGCGAGCTCGAGAGCCTCCAGGACGGCGACATCGGCCAGGCGAAGAGACCCCAGGTCCACGACTGGGCCGAGGCGGACAAGGTGCGCTTTCCCAGGGAGCGCCTGGCCATCGACGAGGATCGGGTCCACGCCTTCTGCGCCGGCACCGATCGGTTCGTCATGGCGGGGACCTGCCCCCGCCCCTTCGAGCGTCTCCAGCTGCTGCGAGGCTCGGAGAGCCTCTACCTGGACCTGAACCGGCCCCCGGCGGGCCTGCTGTCGTTCATGGAGCGGCTCCACGCCTTCTACGTGGAGGAGCTGGAGCTCTGGGCCCGCACGGACGTGGACGCCCTGGTCTTCATGGACGACTGGGGAAGCGAGCGCTCCCTGCTGGTGGCGCCGGAGCTCTGGCGGGAGCTCTTCAAGCCCATGTACGCCGAGTACGTGTCCATCGCCCACGCCCACGGCAAGCACATCTTCATGCACTCCGACGGCTGGATCACCGAGATCATCCCCGATCTCGTCGAGATCGGCCTGGACGCGCTGAACAGCCAGGTGTTCTGCATGGGGGTGGAGGAGCTGGGCCGCCGCTTCGCCGGCGAGATCACCTTCTGGGGAGAGCCGGACCGGCAGCAGCTCCTTCCCGGTGCCACTCCGGCGGAGATCGCCGACGCGGCGCGGAGCATGCGCGCCGCCTTCCACCGGAGCGGGGGCTTCATCGCCCAGTGCGAGTTCGGGCCCGGAGCCCGCCCGGAGAACGTCCAGGCCTACTTCGCTGCCCTGGCCGAGGGCGGCGCATGACCATCTTCGGACTCCACCCCGTCGACGTCGCCATCCTGGCCGTGTACGCCGGCGTCGTGATCTGGATCGGCCGCTGGGTGGGCCGGAGGGTCAAGGACCAGGCGGACTTCTACATCGCCGGCCGGAAGCTGGGGAAGCTCTACCAGTTCTTCCTGAACTTCGGCACCTCCACCGACGCTAATCAGGCGGTCGGCGTCTCCCGGGAGATCTATCGCGAGGGCCTCGGGGGGATGTGGATCCAGTACCTCGTCCTCTTCCTCACCCCCTTCTACTGGTTCACCACCGCGCTCTTCCGGCGCGCCCGCCTCATCACCACGGGCGACCTCCTGGAGGAGCGCTTCAACAGCAAGTTCCTGGGCGGGGCCTTCGCCGCGTTCACCCTGGTCATGGTGTGCCTGGGAGGCGGCGCCGCCTACATGGTGGCGGGCAAGACCATGATGGCCCTCACCCCCAAGCCGGAGAGCGCGTACACCGTGGCGGAGGCCCGCTCCGTCGCTCAGTTCCACGAGCTCCGCCAGCTGGAGTCGCACCTGGCGGAGGGGCTGTCCCCCCAGCAGATGGCCCGGTACGAGGACCTCCACGATCGCGAGAAGAAGGGGGAGCTCCGGGGGATGATCTCGTACACGAACCCCGTGGTCTTCTATGTCGGATACGCGGTCATCGTCGCCCTCTACACCATGATGGGAGGGTTCGAGGCAGCCGCCATGTCCGATGCCCTCCAGGGGGTGCTCATCATCGTGTTCTCGGTGATGCTCATCCCGTTGGGGTTGTCGAAGCTGGGAGGCTTCGCCGGACTCCACGCCAAGGTGCCGGACTACATGTTCTCCCTCTTCGGCTCGGCGGCCACCAGCGAGTACGCCTGGTACACGATCCTGGGGATGGTGGTGGCGAACCTGGTGGCCATCGTGGCGTCGGCTCCCATGATGCCCACAGCGGGCTCCGCCAAGGACGAGATGACCGCGCGCCTGGGCATGCTGGGCGGGATGTTCTTCAAGCGGTTCATCATGCTCTTCTGGGCCCTGGCGGGGCTCATGGCCATCGGCCTGTACGGGGGCACGCTGTACGACCCGGACCTCATCTGGGGGGTGATGACCCGCAGCCTCCTCTTCCCCGGCGCCATCGGCCTCATGCTGGCGGGGGTGCTGGCGGCCAACATGTCCTCCCTGGACGCTCTCTCGGTGAGCAACTCCGCCCTCTTCGTCCGCAACATCTACCAACCCCTGGTGACGGGCCGCTCGGACAAGCACTACATCGGCGTGGGCCGTGTGGTCATCGGCGTCATCCTGGTGAGCGGCATCGTGGCGGCGGTGTGGGCAAAAAACCTCCTGACCCTCTTCCAGTACTTCATCTCCCTGCCGGCGGTGTTCGGCGCCGCCATCTGGCTGAGCTTCATCTGGCGACGTCTCACCAGGACCGCCGTCATCATCCAGGTGGTCCTCGCGTTCACCGTGTACGCCGTCATTCCCAACGTCTTCCCCCTCATCCCCGCCATCCGCAGCCACCCGGCCTTCGTGGTCCAGACCAGGCCCAGGGACGTGACGGTGGTGACCGGCGCCCTCGACGCGGACGTGGCGGCGGGCAGGGCGTCGGCGGTGGGGCAGACCATCCACAAGATCAAGCACATCCCCGCCCAGGGAGTCTTCTTCGAGAACGTGGTCCGCACCAACCCCGACGACCCGAGCTCCGCGCTGGAAGGCCAGGGGAGGTTCGAGGCCGAAGCCTGGATCATCAGCTGGTTCGGCGTGGACCTCACCCGCTGGTCCAAGGCCCAGCTGGTGGCGGCCCGGTTCTTCTTCGACGCCTTCTTCCCCTTCGTCCTCCTCTTCGCCATCAGCCCCTTCACCCGCCCGGAGGACTCCGAGCGCCTGGATCGCTTCTTCGGCAAGCTCCACACACCGGTGCAGCCGACGCGGGAAGAAGACGATGCCGCCGTGGAGCACGCCGCCGTCCACCCGGAGATCTACGAAGACAAGAAGCTCTGGCCCGGATCCCAGTGGGAGATCCTGAAGCCGGCCTGGCTCGACGTGGTGGGCTTCGGAGGAAGCTGCCTTTTCGTCCTGTTGATCCTGGCCCTGCTCTACATCATGGCAGGGTTGGGCTCCTAGCACCTCGCATCAAGGGAACGATTCCATGCCCTCGTCCGTCTCGCAGAAAGCACGCTCCGGCCTCGTCATGCTCGTGGTGGCGTGTGCCTTCCTGTCCCTTCCGCAGGCAGTCCGCGGCCAGGGGCGGGCCCGACTGCTGGAGTTGGCCAAACAGGCGTACCAGAACGGGCTCACCGGCACGCCCGCCAGCGTGCAGAATTGGGAAAGGACGTTCAAGCCCACCCCGGAGTGGGGGTACACGCCGCCGGGAGCGCCGCCCTACATGGCGCGTCTGTCCGCCATGCTGTACAAGCAGACAGGAGACGAGGCCTACGCCCGCGAGGCCATCAAGTGGCTGGTGGCCGAGCCCACGTATCTGAAGTACTTCCCCGAGTCCATGCGCCACTTCCGGCCGGACTATGTCGATGGGGTGCCGCCCCTCACGAACTTCTTCGAGGCCCCGTACTACATCGGCGCGTACCTGCTGGTGAAGGACAGTCCCTCCATGACCGCGGCGGACCGGCGGACCATCGAGAACAGCATCTCGGAGTCGCTGAACTACATCTTCAAGTACCCCGAGTGGGGTCCCATGAACCGGGCCATGCTCCGGGCGTACGCCCTGGAGCTGGGGGTCGAGGCCATGCCGGAGAGCCCCGACGCGCCCCGGTGGAAGAAGATGTCACGGGTCCTCGCCTCGGACAGCTGGGAGCACTGGGACGAGGAGGACGCCAAGATGTACCACTCGGTCTGGTTCCTCACCGTGCTGCGCTACGCCGACGCCGTGGGAGACTCTTCCCTGTACCAGCACCCCACGGTCCAGTACTACTTCGACTACTTCACCCACCTCCTGGACCCCACCGGGAACGTCCCGCAGTTCGGGGATGCCCGCTACCACTCCAACTGGTCGTGGTACGTGGCCATCCTCGAGCGGGGTGCCACGGTGTACCACCGCGCCGACTACCGGTGGGCGGCCCAGAGGATCTTGAACGCCAACCTGCCCGCGAACGGGCGCATCGGCACCGGCGACGGCATGAACCTCCTGGACGCCTACCTCTGGTCCGAGGACGGCCCCGCCAGCCCTCCGCCGGCGAGGAGCGAGGACGTCATGGAAGACCTGGTGGGCAAGAAGATCGTCTTCCGTGACGGGTACGACGCCAACGCCAACTATCTCTTCCTGAACTACCGGGACGAGGGGACCTACGACCGCATGCCCCGGGACTTCCTCCGCCACACCATCCCCGCGGAGGAGGAGAAGCAGGTCCACGGACACTCGGACGAGAACGCCATCAACCTGCTCATGAGCAAGGGCTCCGTCCTCCTGGACGACGGCGGGTACCGGCCGGAGCTGCCTTCGGGCCCCAACGGGGAGGACCGGGCGGACTACTTCCACAACCGCCTGGTGTGGCGCATGGGCAAGGTGGGCCGGGACCAGTCCATCTGGGACTTCATCCGGAACGCCGGCAGCTACGAAACCGTGGAGACCGAGAAAATCGACTTCCTCCGGGGAGACGGCTTCGACATGTCCCGGACCCGGGTGACGGACCGGCACCACGGAGTTCAGCAGGACCGCGTCATCACCTGGCTGAAGAAGGAGAACGTCTGGGTCGTCTTCGACATCGTGAAGTTCCTGCAGACGGGCTACTACACGATGGCGGACCTGTGGGACGCCACCACCATCCTGGACCACGGGGACGACTACTACGTCACCGCCATCGACACCATCGCCGGTCACCCTCAGAAGATGGGCACGGCGCTGCGCATCGACATGCCGAAGATCGGACCCCGCAGGGAAGGCACCTTCCCGCTCATGCGGAATGGCGACAAGAACATCGCCGTCTACGAGGCGCTGGGGAGCCACTACCTGGCCGGACAGGTGGAGACCTTCGTCACCGTGCTGACGCCTGTGCCCAGGGCCGATATCTCCCGGTCTCCCGTGAAGAGCGTCCGGGTGGTGCAGACGCCCCAGGAGCGGCGCGGGATCGGCGTGGTGCTGACGGTGGGCCGCGGCGAGATCCTGGTGGCGGCCAAGACCGACCTGGACTACGGGATCCTCACGGCCAATGTCCGTCCCCGCTACACGTGGGCCTCGGGACGGGTGGACTACGGCCCCTTCGCCACCGACGCCGACTTCTTCCTGGCCCGCACCACCGGCGACACGGTGAGCTGGGCCGCCACCAACATGGTGGGCGTCCGCTACCACGATCAGGAGCTCTTCGCGGCGCCGTGGAGCACCTACACCCTGGAGCCCGACGACCTGAGCAGCACGGGGAAGGGCGCGCCCAAGTGGCGGTACTGGAGCGGAACGGCGGAGGTGAAGAAGTGAGGAGTCCACGCCACGGCGGCCATCGTCGCCCCATGCACGTCGTGGAAGGCCGCTACGGGAAGGTCCCATGACCGCGGGCACGTTCCTCCGCAGCGGCATCCCGGCCCTGGACGACCTGGTCCGCCTGGTGGGCGGGTTCCTGATGGCCGACGTCCGGGAGATGCACATCGACGGAGCGGTCGTACGGGGGTTCCGCACCCCCGACGCCCCCTCCCTCTGGATTCGCGACCACGCGGACATGCTGCGCACGGGACGCTACTTCCTGAACGACGTCACCAGCGCGGTCCAACACTTCGCCGACACCCAATCGGTGAAGGGGCGCATCTTCGACTACGTGTGCACCGAGCCCGAGAAGCTCCCCTGTGAGCGTGAGAACTGGACCAAGTACGTCCGGGTGCCGGTGGAAGCCGACGTGGAGTACCGCCTCGTGCAGGGAGCCTTCGCCGCCTGGCAGGCTTCCGGGGACGACGCCTGGATCACGGCCCTCCTCCCCGGCATGGAGCGGGCCCTGGAGTACATCGTCGGCCACCCCTGGTACTGGGATGGAGCCTCCGGGCTGGTGAAGCGGGCGTACACCATCGACACCTGGGACTTCGCCTACACCGCGGGGCGACACGACTGGCTCCAGTTCCGCATCGACGAGCACACCTTCTGGGGCATCCTCCACGGCGACAACAGCGGGTACTACCACGCCTTCCGCATCATGGCGTATCTGCTGGACCGCTTCGGGCAGCCCAAGAGAGCCCGGATGTGGGAGGATCGGGCGAACGGGCTGCGGGAGCGCATGAACGCCCTCTGCTGGAACGGCCGCTTCTACACCCACTTCGTCAAGCTGGGCGACTTCGCCGTGCCCGGCGTGGACGAGGCCGCCCAGCTCTCCCTCTCCAACCCCATGGACATCAACCGGGGGGCCGCCACCCACGAGATGGCGGTCTCGATCCTGGAGGAATACCAGCGCCGCCGGGAGAGCACCCGGGCCTTCGCCGAGTGGTTCTCCATCGACCCGCCCTTCCCCGACGGCGTCTTCGGCGACGAGAAGCTGGTGAGAGGCGCCTATGTGAACGGGGGCATCATGCCCCTGGTGGGGGGAGAGCTGGCCCTGGCCGCGTTCCGGCACGGCTTCGAGGCGTACGGCGTGGACATCCTGAAGCGATACCACGCCCTCGTCTCCCCCCGGGAGGAGAGCTTCCTCTGGTACTTCCCCGACGGCACCCCGGCCTCCGTGGAGGTCAGCACCAGCCCCGACGCGCTGCCCACCGACGGGTGGGGCTCCAGCGCCATGCTCATGGCCCTCCTGAACGGGCTGGCGGGTATCGAGGACCAGGGCCGGTGCTTCGACGCCGTGGCCCTCTCGCCCCGGTGGCACGCCGCCGACGTGAACGAGGTAGAGGTGGGCGTACGGTACGCCAGCTCCGACGTGGCCTTCGGCTACCACTACCGGTGCGCCGACTCCGGCGTGGAGATGACCCTCCGCACGCCGGGGAGCGAGGTGGACGTCCACCTCATGGTGCCCCCGGGCGTGCGGCCGGCGGCGGTGAGGGCGGGAGGCGACAACGTGGCCTTCCGCACCTCCACCGTGCGCCGGAGCGACTACGTGGACTTCTCCTGCCGGATCTCCGGAGAGACCCGGGTGGAGGTCCTCTTCCAATGAGCTTCTGAACCGACATCGCGGGCTCACGAGAGATGATCGTCAGGGATGCCCTTTCGCAGGTGAAGACCATCCGGGTGGAGGCCGACGGGACGGAGCCGGCCCGGCTGCCACCCGTGTTCGAGACCGTCGCCCGGGAGCTGGCCGGGGCCGGCGGCTCGAAGGTGGAGATCGTGAGGGCCGCGGGGGCTCCGGCCGACACAAGGGAACCGGATACGGAGCCCGAGGGACGGACGTCCGCCGGAGCGGCGTCCGGGGCCGACCCCGGAGGCCCTCTCGCCGCCGGACTCTTCCGCATCCGCGCGGCCGGCGCCGGCTCCCGCATCGACGGCCACGGCGTCCGCCTGCGCCTGCGCCCGGACGGCGCCGGGTACCTGGAGGCCTCCTCCCCCCGATTCCTGTACGCCTTCGTCACGCATCTCCTCCGGGACCTGGCGGACCGCGAGCTGGGCGAGCTGGAGACGGGCAGGACGTTCCCGGCGGCCTTCGGCTGGGTGCGCTCCACCTTCGACTTCTTCCTCACCCAGGAAGCACGCATCCAGAAGGGGTTGGATCGGGAGGGGTACGTGCGCCGCCTGGCGGAGTCGGGCTTCACCCACGTGGAGGTGAACGGGCTGGCCTTCCCCACAGGGATCGAGTCCGGGCCTCCCGGCGAGGCCTACCCCATGTTCTACACGTACTGCCCTGCCCTGGACCAGTTCGTGGAGAGCGACCTGGGCAAGGGGCTCTATCCCGCGGATTACCTGTCCGCCAACCTCGCCTTCCTGCGGAAGAACGCCGAGCTGGCGCTGAAGTACGGCCTGGAGCCGGGACTCCTCTGCTTCGAGCCCCGGAACGTCCCCGAGGCCTTCTTCCAGCGGTACCCCATGCTCCGTGGGGCCCGGGTGGACCACCCGTTCCGGAGCTTCAAGCCCCGGTACAACATGACCATCACCCACCCCCTGGTGCGGGAGCACTACGCCCAGATGGTGGAGCGCCTCCACGAGGCCGTGCCGGAGCTGGCCTTCCTCTCCGTGTGGACCAACGACAGCGGCGCCGGCTTCGAGCACACTCAATCCTTGTACGTGGGACGGAACGGTGGCGCCTACCTCATCCGGGAATGGAAGACCCAGGACGACATCGCCGAGGCGGCGGGGGGCAACGCGCTGCGCTTCCTCCGCACCCTCCGGGACGCCGGCCGGAAGACCCGCCCCGACTTCCGGGTCCTCACCCGCATGGAGTCCTTCTACGGCGAGCACGACGTGATCTGGAACGGCCTGGAGGACGGCCTCGAGGTGGAGACGTCGTGCCTGGCCACCCGGGGATGGGAGATCCCCTACGACCATCCGCGCTATCCGGGATCCCGCAGCTATCCCGCGGGCTCCGTCTACCAGCAGGAGCTCTCCCCCGAGGAGGGCGAGCTGGCTGCCGAGCTGGAGGGTCGCGCTTCCGGCGCCCACTTCTACATGGCTGCCGGGCCCTGGCTCCTCTTCGCGCCGCTGGTGGGCATCCCCTACCCCGCCCTCACGCACCGGCGTCTCGAGCTCCTGTGGGCCGGAGGCGTACGGCGGCTCGCCCACATGGGCGGCACCCACCCTCCGGCCATGGCGCCCTTCAACGTGAACCACGAGGTGCTGCGCGCCTTCCAGTTCGACCCGGAGATGGCGCTGGAGCCCTTCCTCCGGCAGTTGGCCCAGCAGTGGGCTGGAGAGCGTCTGGCTGATAAACTGCTGGAAGCGTGGACCCTGGCGGAGGAAGCCATCGAGGCCTTCCCCCACGTCTCCGCCCTCTACTCCATGTACGGCTTCGTCTGGTACCGCCTGTGGGCCCGGCCCCTGGTCCCGGACATCGAGGCCATCCCCCTGGAGGAGCGCGCGTACTACCAGGACCACATGTGCACCACGCCCCACAACCCCAACAACGTGGACCTGGCCCGGGACGTGCTCTTCCAGCTGGCCACGGTGCGGAGCGGCCGGGAAGCCATGGAGCGCATGGATGCCCACGTGTGGGCGCCCCTGGACGAGGCCATCGCCGTGCTCGAAGGCGTCCAGGAGGAGGCCGCCTCCTCCCTCGGCCCGGGCAACGTGGTGGACGACCAGCTCGTGCGCTTCCGGGCGCTGCGCTGCTGGCTCACCACCCAGCGGAGCGTGGCCGCGTGGATCGCCGGCGTGGGCGGGTACATGGAGGCCACCACCGACGAGGAGCGGTCCAGGGCACGGACGCTGGTCCGGGAGATGATGGAGGAGGAGCTGGAGAACTCCCGGCGCCTCCTGGACCTCCTGGACTCGGGGGTGGACTTCATGGCCACCACGGACCAGGGGGAGACGCCCCTCATCTACGGGGAGAACCTCCGGGAGTCCGTCCGCAAGCGCATGGCCCTCATGGAGGCCCACCGGGACGACGAGCCCTTCATCGACCCGGCGTACATGGAGCGCCAGGCGGGACTTCCCGCCACAGTGCCTTAGAGGAGTTCCGGTCCGAAGCCGGTGGATGCTCGTTGGTCGGCGTCACGCATACCCGAGACGGGCGCTCCCGAGGCCCATCGGCCTATGGCGTCGCTCGATGAGTCGCTGCACGCTCGGCCATGGCGACTCCGGCCAAACGACTCTTCCGGCCCCCACCAGCACCGGCCCGGCCCCTGCATCGGGCGACGTCACCCACGTACCGCCTGCGTCGGCCCACCGCCACGCCGCTCTACCCGGTCGTCCAGCACCACCTGGAGACCTTCCTCGCCCGGGCTGCCGAAGCCGACCCCCTGGGCAATGGTGTCCCCTGGTGGGTCGAGAAGGATTTCCGAGCCTACCTGCGCTGCGGCTTCCTCGCCCACGGGTTCGCGCGCGCCCGCTGTGAGGACTGCGGCCACGAGCGGCTGATACCTTTCTCCTGCAAGGGCCGGGGCATCTGCCCCTCCTGCAACACCCGGCGCATGGCCGAGCTCGCCGCGCACCTCACGGATCACGTTCTGCCCCACCTGGCCGGGCGCCAGTGGGTGCTCTCGCTCCCCAAGCGCCTACGTCCCTTCCTGCACCGCAACCCTGACATCGCAGGCGCCGTCCTCCGGATCTTCCTGCGCGCGGTTCGCACCACGCTCCGCCCCGCCTGTCCCGGTGCCCCCCTCGACGCCCAGCTCACCTACTGGGCGGCTGGACGCCTTCTCGAACCCCTGCCCGAGGGCTTCGCCACGGTCGCGCCGGATCTGGCCGTCGAGATCGTCTCTCCGAGCAACACCGTGTCAGAGGTGGCGGACAAGGTGCACGCGTACCTCGCCGCCGGGGCCCGGATGGTGTGGGTCGTCGACCCGCGCTGCCGCTCCGCGACCGTCTACCGGTCGCGGGACGACATCTGGATCCTCACCGAGGAGGAGGCGCTCGACGGTGGGGAGGTCCTGCCTGGGCTCAAGGCCCCGCTGGCGGAGGTGCTGGCGTAGGCCAGCGACTTATTTGCTGCCCGCTTGCTGCGCCGAAGGGGTTCATGTCGTCGGGCGTGAGCACCTCCCGCCCGGCCGCCAATCCATCGTCAGCCCCTCCGGCGCCGTGAACGTGGGCACCTGAGCCGCAACCACCTGTCCGGAAAACCCTTGACAGGCACGGGGCGGGGCTAGTAGCGTGTTAGCTGTCCCCCTCGTCCTGCCCGCCGAATCCTGCCCATACATCCTGTGGGTACCTGCCGTCGGTGGGCATCATGGCAAGCACTTCACGCAGCAAGCAACGGTTCGGGTTCGCGATTGTGGCTTCTCTCGTCGCGGTGCCAGTCCTGCAAGCCGGTTGTCGGGACGACCTCTCACCCTCCGCAGCTTTGCCAAGCCAGAGCTACTCCACGGCCAGAGCTGCCACCGCTGCCCCAATCGGCGACCACTACCGATCAAGCGACGAGTTCTTCGCAGCGATCGACCAAAGGAGTCCAGGCTTCGGCGGGCTCTACCTCGATGCCTCGGGCTCTCCAGTAGCGTGGGTCGTCGATTCGACGCAGGAGGCTGCCGTTTCAGGTCTGCTCGCGCCTACCCTGGCCGCCCGCCGTCTAAGCGCGCAGCGCCTGTCCTTCAAGAAGGCGGTGTACAGGTGGACGGATCTCCTGAAGTGGAAGATCGCGGCCGTGCCAATACTGTCCATTGCCGGCGTCGAGACACTCGACATCGACGAGACACAAGACCGTCTGTTGGTCGAGGTATCCTCGGACGGTGGTCAACAGCTTGCGGCAGAGCGCTTGGCTTCCCTGGGGGTGCCGAAGGGCGCGGTTGTCTACCGCAAGGGGTCGGCACCGGTGCCGCTGGTATCACTGTCCGATCGGATGCGGCCGATTGCCGGTGGCATCGAAATCACGCGCCCAATCGGCTCATACAACGATTATTGCTCAACCGGCGTCAATGTCGACTACGATGGGGTTGAGACGGTGGCGACCGCGGCGCATTGCACGGAGCATGTCGGCTCGGTCTCCCAGTACAGCAAGAACTTCTATCAGCCGACGTCCGGGAGCGGCAACCATTTCGGCGAAGAGTATGTCGATCCGCCATTCTTCACGCGAGACGAGAGCGAGTTCTGCCCGACGGGCTACGACTGCCGATGGAGCGATGCCGCCCTCCTCCAGTACGATGACACGGTCGACTGGGACTTTGGGCATATCGCCCGCACGACGTCAAGTGGTCAGTGGAGCGGCTCCACTACCATCAATTTCCTGCGGCCAACTTTCGCGATTACAAGCAAAGCGCAGTGGCCTTTTGAGGGTGAAACACTGAACAAGATCGGATATCGGACGGGTTGGACGGTGGGAACCGTCACTCAGACCTGCCAGTACACCGAGCAGTTTACCGGGTCCCTGCATCAGGACGACTGGTTCTTGCTCTGCTATGACAAGTTCGCTGCCGGGGCCAAGGCGGGCGACAGCGGCTCTCCCGTATTCAAGACGCTGGGCGGTGACAGCGTCCGCCTCTATGGCATTCTCTTCGGGGGCGACCCCACCACCTATGCCGCATTCGCCAATATGGCGAATATCGAGAACGACTTCGGCTTTGCCCTGGACGTGACGATCGCTCCACCGGAGCCGCCGGACCCGCCCGTCGTCAGCATCAGCGGACCCAGCAGGATCAAGCCGGGAGCCACGTGCACCTGGACGGCCGTTGTCACACAGGGCGATCCGCCATTCGTATACGAGTGGAAGAACCAGAATGCGGTGGTCTCCGACTCGGCGAGCTATTCGGGGGGACGGCTGTCCGGATCCCCGAACCCGTTCACGCTGACGTTGACCGTTACGAACGCTGGCGGGTCTGACACGGACCAACTCGTCGTACACGAAGATGCCGCGGCGATGATCTGTTTTCAGTAGGACATGTTTGGGCGAGGGCCTGGAAAGGAGGTGAGAGGATGGTGTCGAACAATGTCAGAGGGATCCGATCCCTGGCCACCCGCACCGCGGCGGCCCTGCTCGCGTCGGTCGGAGTGGTCGCTTGCGCACAACTGGTGGAAGCGCCCGTCTTCGGTCAGGGTGAATTCACCAACTGCAACGCCGAGGACGGCATCCAGATCTGTATCGATCGATCCGAATACCATGCGCTGGATCCGGTCGTGTTCACGATCTCCAACGGTCAGACGCGGGACGTCTTCGAGGACGTGTGCGGCGGGGAGATCGAGGGTCGAGCCTCACCGCAGGACCCGTGGGGCAATTTCAGCTCCGGCACCGTCCGGATGTGCAATGGCTGGGTGTCCAACCATCAGGATGTCCTCGAGACGATGGTCCCGCTCCCCCGGGGCGAGCTGGTCACCGACACCCTCGTTCTGAGCTACTGGGCCGATCCGGGCCAGTGGCACCTGTTGATCAATGTGGTCGGCGCCGACGGCCTGTCGATCCGGGACCATCCGTTCGGCTCGCCGGTGTTCCAGGTGGTGGAGTAGAGATCGCTCCCAACGCCCAATCCCTGTACGCTAACGAACCCACCGGGAGGATGTGAGGCAACTGGGCGTTCCCGGAGATGCCGCGGCGACGATCTGCATGCAGTAGGACGTGTTTCGGCGAAACTCCGGAGAGGGGGGTGGGAAGATGGCACCAGCCGATGTCGGGGGAATCCGAGCAGGGCCGCCGCACCGCGGCGGCCCTGCTTGCGGCAGCCATGAACGGCGAGAAGCTGGTCACGAACGCCGAGTTCCTGCGCTTCGCTGCCCACTATGGGTTCAAGGTCCGGGCCTGCCGGCCCTATCGAGCCCAGACCAAGGGCAAGGTCGAGCGCCCGATCTTCTACGTCCGGGACAACTTCATCTACGGCCGCGAGTTCCTGAACGACGCCAACCTGGACGCTCAAGGCAGCTGGAGAACTCCCGCCGCCTCCTTGACCTCCTGGACTCGGGGGTGGACTTCATGGCGACCACGGACCAGGGGGAGACACCCCTCATCTACGGACAGAACCTCCGGGAGTCCGTCCTGAAGCGCATGGCCCTCATGGAGGCCCACCGGGACGACGAGCCCTTGGGAAGGCCCGCATGAACTCCCGGGAGCGCATGCTGGCGGCCCTGACGGGGAATCAGCCCGACCGCCTTCCCGTCACCACCCACCACCTTATGCCCTGGTTCCTCAAGACCTACCTGGACGGCATGGGCGAGGCGGACTTCTTCCAGCGCTTCGGGCTGGATCCCATCCGCTGGGCCTTCGACCAGCGTCCGGACGAGAGCCGGGGGGAGTACTGGAGCACGCCCCGGGTGCGGCACGGGGACGGGTACGAGCATGTGGGCTCCCGTTGGATCGTCTCCGACGACTGGCGCATCGAGGAGCACGACGTGCCCGGAGCGGCGAACACCGTCCGCTACGACATGATCACCCCGGGGGGCACCCTCTCCATGGTCCTGGAGCACGGCCCCCAGACCGACTGGGTGCTGGAGCGTCCGGTGAAGGAGAAGCGCGACATCGACCTCCTCCGGCGTTACGCCCCCTGGGGGCGCTGCGACATGGAGACGGTCAACGAGAAGGCCGCCTCGGTGGAGGGGTGGGGGATCCTCCGGGGCGCCATCCCCGGCTTCCAGATCTACGGCCAGCCGGGATGCTGGCAGGACGCCGTCGAGCTCTTCGGGATCCAGGAGCTCATCATGGAGACCATGGACGATCCCGCGTGGGTGCGGGAGCTCCTGGACCTCCTCCGGGAGCGGAAGCTGGCGGGCATCGCCTCCATGGAGGGAGCCCGCTACGACCTCCTGGAGCTGGGAGGCGGGTCAGCCTCGTCCACCGTCATCTCCCCGAAGATCTTCGACGAGTTCGTGGCGCCCTATGACCGGGTGCTCATCGACGCCCTCCACCGGGTGGGGCAGCGCGTAGTCTACCATACCTGCGGGGGGATGATGCCCCTCCTGGAGCGCATCGCGGACATGGGCCCCGACGCCATGGAGACGTTCACCCCTCCGGCCCTCGGCGGAGACACCGACCTGGCCCGGGCCAAGGAGCGCATCGGAGACCGCGTGTGCATGATCGGGGGCTTCGACCAGCACACCTACTTCCGGGGATGCACCCCCGCCGAGACCCGAGCGGCGGTGCGGCGGTGCTTCGAGGCGGCGGGGGTGGGCGGGGGATACATCCTCTCTCCATCGGACCACTTCTTCGACGCCGACGTGCCCCTGCTGGAAGCCTTCGCCGAGGAGGCCCGGGCCTGTCGGTACTGAGGCACGGACAGTGGACCGTGGTGGACGGCGCCATCGGCCGCAGGCGCGAGGCCGTCAGCGCATCCTACACGCCGTCCCATCGACTGGAGGCACTGCCACACGCACATCCTACACGCTGGATGCCGACCTATCCCGGAAACGCCATGGCCTCCAGGAAGGCGTCGTTGAAGAGCGGGTGGCCCGAGAGCTCCACGTACTCGGCGTGATCGGGGATCTGAAACGCCGCCTCGCGCTCCCGGAAGGAGAGGAGGGCCGCCCGGGCCCCCTCGAGGGCGGCGTTTCCCACGCTCCGGACCACGGAGGGATCCACCTCGGGCACCAGCCCCAGGGCCCGGGCGGACGCCGGATCCAGCGCCGCGCCGAAGGAGCCCGCCAGGAAGACGTCGGCCAGGTCCTCCGGTCGTAGCTCGGCGTGGTGGAGGACGATGCGCACGGCGGCCGCCACCGCGGCGACGGCCGCCTGGAGCTCCCGGATGTCTCCCTGGCTCACGACGATCTCCCCCGTGACCCGGAAGCTCCGCCGGCTCCCCACGGTGGCGAGGCGGTGGGACAGCGGATGGCCGGGCGCCTCCGCCGCCGAGGCCAGCCGGCCCGTGGCGTCCAGGAGCCCGACCCGGCGCAGCTCGGCCAGCAGGTCCACCAGCCCCGTGCCGCAGATCCCCGTGGGCCGAAGCTCTCCGATGACGTCGAGGCGGAGGTCGTCCGGCGGGCCGTCGGACGGGAGGCCGCTCCGGGCCGGCCGGACCTCGGCTCCGGACGGTCGACGCAAAGCTCCGGCGCCACCCGCCACCACCTCCACGTGGGCAACGGCGCCCGGCACCGCCGGGCTGCCCCGGCGGATCCCCGCGCCCTCGAAGGCCGGGCCCGCCGGGGCGGAGGCCACCACCACGCTGCCCCCCCACCCCACCGCCACCTCGGTGTTGGTGCCCAGGTCCACGAGCAGACCGGGCGCCTCCCCGCGCACCACCCCCGTGGCGTGGAGCCCCGCCACCGTATCCCCGCCGGCGTAGGCCCCCACCAGCGGGAAGGTCACCACCCGCCCCCGGGGGTGGATGGCCAGGCCCAGCTCCGACGCCTCCAGGTCCCGGGGCGCCCGGAAGAGCGTGCGGAAGGGGGCCACCGCCAGGGGATGGGGGTCCATCCCCACAAGGAGATGGAGCATGATGGCGTTCCCTGTAACCACCGCCTCGAAAACGTCGGTGGGGGACGCGCCGGCCTCCCGGCACAGGGCGTCCACCAGCTCGTTCAGCGTACCCACCGCCATGCCCTGGAGGGTGCGCGTAGCCTCGGGTCCGTCGTGGGCGTACGCCGCCCGGGTGATGACGTCGGCTCCCACCGACGCCTGCCGGTTCACGCGGCTGGCCCTGGCCAGGTCCCGGCCGTCGGCCAGGTCCACCAGCACCGCGGCGGCGGTGGTGGTACCCAGGTCGAAGGCCACGCCCAGAGGAGCGCGGGACGCCGAAGGCCAGGGGGCGAGGACGCGGGAGCCGTGGACGACGGAGGGAGCGCCCTCGGCTTCCTCCACCCGGACCAGGGGCTCCACGACGATGGCCCGCCGCAGCCCCTCCACCGCGGCCCGGGGATGCGAAGGCAGCGGGTCCACGGCGCAGGTGGCGTCCCCATGCAGGGAGTGACGGCAGGCCAAGCGCCATCCTTCCCCGATGAGGCCGGGCGAAAGCAGATCCCGATCCTCGTCGGCGACGGGCGCCCGCCCTTCCAGGATGCGCACCCGGCACTCCCCGCAGGTGCCGAAGCCCCCACAGGTGGAGGCCACGGGGACGTCCGCCCAGGCCGCAGCGGCCAGCAGGGTCGTGCCCGGCGCGACGCGGGCCACGCGGCCGGAAGGCTCGAAGCGGACGGAGATCTCCCGCGTGCGGCGCTCCTCCGTCATCCCTTCCACCCGGGGAGCGTCGGCATCTCACCGGCCTCGTACGCCGCGCGCAGGGCGCCGGCGAGCCCCTCCACCCAGTGCAGGCGTCCGCCCGCCGTCTCGGTGATCCGCACCGCTTCGTCGCCCCACACCAGGGGTGCCACACCCGACCGCTCCAGGGCCTCCACCGCGGCTACGTGGGGCCGGGCCGTCTCCAGGCCGCAGGGCGGGAAGGCCGCCGCTGCGCCACCGCTGCCGGCCCCGACTTCCCGACCTTCCGCATCTCCCTCACCCCCCCGGCGCCCCGTCTGTGACCACGCCCGGACGGCCTCCACGCTCTGCCACAGCTTCCGGACCTGGGCGCTGGCGTCAGGGTGCGGATACGTCCACACGCCTCCGTCCCGGTGCCGGGCCGTGATGGGCTCCGTGCCCCCGGGATACGTGACCGTCCCCTCCTCGAGCTCCAGGATGAACCTGGGGTCGGCGGCCTCCCCTTCGGCGACGGCGTGGGACACCAGGAAGAGGATCTCCGCCCCGGCGTCCGTGGCCACGCGGACCGCCGCGGTGTCGAAGGTCTCGATGTCGTTGGCCCGGGCCAGGCGGGCCTCCATGAGGAGGGGCTCGGCGCTGCGGTCCATGGCCCCTCCCAGGAGGAAGAGGAGGTTGTGGAGGTGGTGGGCCATGGCGTTGCTGGCGGGGCTGTCGAGGATCCATCGCCCGGCGGAGTCCCGCTTGCGGCCGGCCCAATCGTTGCGGCCGTAGTACGCCTCGGTCCGGGGCCACAGCGTGAGGGCCCGACCGCGAAGGGGTCGACCCAGACGTCCACGTAGGATATCCGCCTTGAGCGCCAGCACCGACTCGGCGAACGACCACTGGAAGCCCACCGCGACGAAGCGGCCCGCCCGGTCCCGTGCGGCGATCATGCGGTCCACGTCGGCGGTGCTCCCGGCGGCGGGCTTCTCCAGGAGGACGTGGCTGCCCGCCGCCAGCGCCGCGCATGCGTGATCGGCATGGAGGTGGATGGGTGAGGAGATGACGGCCAGGTCGGCGCGGTGCTCCCGGTAGAAGTCCTCCAGGGTGGCATAGACGGGCACCCCCTGGGCCTCCAGGTCCGCCAGCCTGCGGCACCGCTCGGGCCGGGGATCCACCCCGCCGACGATGCGGCAACCGGCGCCCCTCGGGTCGTCCAGAAGGGGCCCGAGGTACACCTCGCCGTAGCCGCCCAGAGCCACCAGGACCACGCTCACCGGGGCGGTCCCGGGGCCTTTCCCCATGTCGGGCGCGGGGCCGCCACGAGCGCCGGTCCCGGCGCCCCCCGCGCGTCCGCCGGCGGTCGGGTTCACGCGTCCTCCACGAGGCTCACCTCCCGCACCCGCCGGGAGGAGGGATCGATGGCCAGCGTGCGGATCTCGAAGGGTGCGAGGCGCACCGGGTGCTTCAGCTCGAGGTGCGGCAGCGCGAGGGTGGTCCTCCGCTCCTTCCCGGTGGGCTCGAAGAGCCGGACGATGAGCTCGTCGCCGTCCTCCGCCTTCTTGAAGGCGGTGAGCTGGACCGCGGGGTCGTCGAGGACCGGACCTGCGGCGGGAAGCGTGCCGCCGCCCGGAGGCCAGTACGCCAGCGCGAAGGGCCGCTCGGCGTGGGCCAGGGCGCCCCGGTCCACGCGGGTGAGGCGCTCGTCGCGAGGGCCGGCGTCGAGCCAGAACCGGAAGACGTGCTCGCCGCGGTCCATGCGGGGGGTCGGACGATCCTCCCGGACGATGGGACGGCGGGGACCCGTGGGGTGGGCGGCGTGGGCGGGCCCGCGGAGCACCGAGAGGCGGAGCTCGCCCTTGTGGAAGTCGCACCCGTAGGTGGCGTCGTTCACCACCGTGAGGGCGTGACGTCCGTCGTCGGAGAGGACGGCCAGCCACTTCTGGGCCACTCTCTCCTCGCCGCCGGCCGGCAGCTCCTGGACGCCGTAGGCCACCTGGCCCAGCAGGTTACCCGCGGACCAGGGCGTGGGAAGGGAGAGCTTCAACATGCGGTCCTTCTCCTGCCAGAGGACCCGGGTCTCCACCTCCACCTCGGTGCCCTCCCGGGGGAGCTTGTAGCGCTGGCAGATGGCCGAGTCCCCGCAGGAGAAGAGGGCCTCCACCACCACCCGCACGGGGCCGTCCTCGACGATGCGCACCGGCGCCAGGGTCGCCGTGCCCACGCCGGCGAAGCGCGCCGCCTTCTCCGGACTCATGAGGCGGGCCTGGCCGGCGGGCCGCCGGAAGCTCTTCACCCTCGACCCCCAGGGGTCGGCGTCGTCGCGCATGAGCCGGAAGCCCACGGCGCCGGCCTCGAGGAAGTCGGTGCCGCCCACCCGGTATCGGTCGATGAGACCCGTGTCGGCGCTCACCACCACCTCCAGATCCTCCGTGCGGAAGCGGAGCCGTCCGTTCCGGAAACGGGCCCTGGCGGCGGGGCGCTTCCTCACCTTCTCGAAGCGGCACTCGAAGCGGTTCATGCGGCCCGGCCGCAGCGTGGCCAGGAACGCCACCCGCTTCCGGTGGTCCTCGTCGATGTTGCTCTCCTCCTTCTCGGCCTGGGCCGGAAGGACAGTCCTTCCCGACGTCACCGTGGGGATCCCGAAGTCCCGGGGACGGTGGGGCCAGGCGGGCTGGACCTCGCACTCCACCACGCCCCGCACGGCGAAGGGGTGGGGATTGTAGACCAGGATGGTGTGGACACCTTCCTTGCCGCGCTTCTGGCCATCCGCCAGGGCGAAGAAGGCCCGGGTGGTCACCCGGCGGGTGAGGGTCAGGCCGTGGCCCAGCTCGTCCAGGGCGGTCTCCTCGCCCGAGGGGATGGACGTCCCCCCGAGGATGTCGTGGAACTCGTTGGCCAGAAGGGCGCGGGTGGCGCCGGCCAGCTCGTCGGCGGGATACTCCATGCGGCCCTGGGCCCACGCCGTGGTGGCCATCTTCTCGGCCCTGAAGAGGGCGTTCTCCAGGCGACGGTGCCTGGCCTTCAGGCGCATGGCGGAGGTATAGCAGCCCACCGCCCAGGGGTTGAGGTCCCCGGGATGCCGGGGGAGGTCGCCTCCCCGCACCCTCAGGTCCGCGAAGTACGCCTCGGGGGTGGAGTGGACGATGTCCGCGTCGGCGGTCCCGGCCGCCAGGGCGGCGATGTCATGCAGGTCCGTCCGCGAGGGACCGCCGCCGTGGTCCCCCACTCCCCAGGGCACCTGACGCACCACCTTGTCGGCGTCGCGCTCCATCCACTCGCGGATCTTCTCCGCGGTGCCCCCCGGGGCCGAGTTGTAGTGGGACTCCGCCAGAGCCGCCGTCACCTCCGAGCCGTCGAAGCCCACCCAGGTGAACTCGGCGGCGGGGACGGAGCCCTGCTCGCGCTTGGGGCGGCAGAAGAGGTACGCATCGTATCCGCTTCTGGCCAGGATCTGCACCAGGCCCCGGGAGTGGCCGAAGGAGTCGACGTTGGCGGCCACGGTGGGCGTCACCCCGAAGCGATCCCGGAAGTATCGCCTCCCCACCAGGATCTGGCGCACGAAGGACTCCCCCGACGGGAGGTTGCAGTCGGGTTGGAGGTACCAGCCTCCCATGACGTGCCAGCGCCCCTCCGCCACCAGCCGACGGATGCGCTGGAAGAGGGCCGGGTCGTACTCCTCGATCCAGGCGTAGAACTGGACCTCGTTGCGGTTGAAGACGAAGGTCTCGTCCTCCTCCAGGAGATCGCACACGGTGCGCGCCAGGGAGAGGGCTTCGCCCGCGCCTTCGGGCCACTCCCAGAGCCAGACGGGGTCCAGGTGGGAGTTGCAGAGGAGGTGGACGGTGGGCCGGGTCGGGTGGGATGCCATGCGGCTCTCATCTCCTGTTGGAGCGGCGCGAACGTTCATGAGTGGTAGTCCATCAGCAGGATATCTCGACGCGCACGTCGCTCCCGGGACGCGGAATGCGCACACCGGACTCGCTCCAGGGCAGGACCTCTCCGCCCACGAGGGCGCCCCGCTCCCCCGGGGACGACGCCCGCCGCACGGTGAGGTGCAGGCGGTGCTCTCCCACCCTGAGGGACGCGTCCATCCCCGTCAGCCCCGCCAGGAGCCACGGACGCAGGGTGACCCCTGCCCCGTCGGGCCGCACACCCAGGAGGTGGTGGACCACCAGGGACGCCAGCTCCGCCCAGGTCCAGGGAACGATCCCCACCTGCGGGAACGGCGGGGCGAAGCGGGGCCCGTGGTTCTCGAACCAGGCGCCCGCCCGGCCGCCCCGGGTCTCCGCGAGCCACCGGAGGATACGCCACACCTTGGCGTCGTCCCGGACCTCGGCGTACGCTCGGGCCACGAAGAGCGACGCGAAGGGCCACGCCCCCGGGGAGTCGGGCTCGCCGGTGACGTGATAGCGGCCGTAGCCGCCGTCGTCCCACGCCTGGTTCCAGAGCCCCTCCACGTGGGCCAGGGTGCTCCGGGCCAGCTCCGAGTCCCCCGCCACCAGGCCGTGGACGATGGGGAGGACCGCCCCGGTGTCGGGGTCCAGGAAGTGCTCCCCCGGCGCCAGGAGGGGGACGCCGTCGGGCAGGTTCGGGTCGGGCTCCATGTGCACCGTGCGCTGCCAGGCTCCGTCCACACCCCTGCGCTTGATGAGGTGGCCGTCCTCCACCAGGCGCCATCGGGGATCGTCCAGCATGGCGTGACGCAGCGCCGCGGACGCCTCCCGCCAACGGTCCCGGTCGTCGCCGTGCCCCAGGGCATCGGCCAGGCGGGCCGCCTCCTGGAGGCCCAGCGCCACGAAGAGCTGGCTGGTGAGCTCGAAGCCGTCCTCGATGCCGTGGGCGCCGTGGCGCTCCCAGTACTCCCGCCGGTTGTGGAGGAGACCCGACGCGGCATGGCGGAAGCGGTCCTGGAGGGGGAAGGCGGCCACCGCCCGGATCCGCTCCCAACGGGCTTCCACCAGATCCAGGTCGCCGGTCCAGTCCACGTAGGCGGCCAGGGCCGCCAGCAGCTCGCCGTTCTGGTCCAGCTCCACCTCCTCCGCGGGGCGGCGGCGGCCCGAGTCCACCGTGTCTCCCTCCGGGGATACCATCTCGTCCAGGAGACGGGCCAGCATGGTACGCGCCCTGGCGACGTCCCCCAGGCGGACCAGGGCCTGGGCGACGTGGGACTGGTCACGGACCCACTCCAGGTTGTACTGCCAGATGCTCCCGTCCATCCGTCCCCGGTGATCCACCACGACGGGAAGCTGCCTCCTGGCCGCCATGAACAGGTGGTTCAGCCCCTCGTCGGAGCTCCTGAACGTGGACAACGTCTCCCAGTACCCGTCGGCGGTGGCGTGCGGATCCACACCGGGCCCTGCCTCCGGGGCCCACCCCGTGACCACGTGGCACGCGCCGTCCACGCATCGCACCTCGTGGATCAGCCGTGCCGCCGCCGTCGCGGTGCCCGCGAAGTCGAGGACGAGGGCGCCGGGCTCCTCAGACGCATCCCCGGGCTCCCGGGGCTCGGCGTTTCCCCCGGGCCCCGCCGCCTCGTTCCCCGTCACCAGCGCCACGGGCTCGCCGGGAGGCTCGGAGAAGGAGACCGTCAGCTCCCGGACGATGCGGGGCCGGGTGGGATGCGGGCAGGAGAAGCGCTCCTCGACGCGGGCCGCCGCGCCCTGCCAGAGCGCGCGGACCGTGGGCGTCTTCGCCGAGCCGTCCCATGCCACCCGGGTCCCGGCCGGCGTGGGGAAGCAGGTGGTCTCGCCCACCCGGAGCCCCACCCTGGTGCCCTGCAGGCCCGTCGCGGAGTCGAGGGTCAGAGACGCCCGCTTGGGTCCGAGACGATCCGGATGCAGGACCAGGAGCCCCAGAGGCGTGCCTTCTCCGGAGCGGCAATGCTGCACGGCCGCCAGGACGTGGCCGTTGCCCAGGAAGGAGTAGTCCGTCTCCGCCAGGCGCGTGCGGACGTCGGCGTGCCCTGCCGACGGATCGTCCCCGTAGACGTGCTCGCTCGTGTCCATGGCCCCTCCCTCCCTACATCGACCCTTCCTCGTGATGCTTCATCCAGAACGGCGCGCTGAAGAACCAGAGCAGCGTGCCGACGAGCATCCAGGTGGCGTAGCGGTGCCACGTCATCACGCCCGCGAACACCAGGAACGCCGGGCCCACCGTCAGGGCCAGGCCCACCGCCGAGATCAGCTTCAGGAAGGGCTTCACGCGCGCTCCTCGACGAGAGTGGGCCCGGCCGAGCGCTGCTGGATCCAGCTCGCGCCGATGTAGATGCCCGTGGCGATGAACCATCCGGGCAGGCCGAGGAAGAAGATCTGCAACCCCCAGACGCGATTGATCAGGAGGCAGGCCGCCAGCGTCGCGAACCAGGCGAGGGCGGCGGGCCACGCGAAGAGGATCTTCCTCCACTCGGCGTAGTCCTGGCGGAGGCCCAGCCGGGGGAGGATCCAGTAGTCGGCGAAGATGACGGCGCCCATGGGCATGAGGAGGAGCCCGTAGAGCGCCACGAAATCGAGGAGGCGCATCATCAGGGCCGGGAAGAGGGCCGCCAACGTCGTGATGGCTCCCACCACCGCCGTCACCTTCCAGCGCCTCCAGTCGGGCGTGATGGTCTGCATCGCCAGACCGGCCCGGTAGATGGTGGGGTTCGCGGTGGTCCACGAGGCCAACACCACCGCGATGAGCCCCGAGGCGCCCGCACCGAGGTACGCGATGGGGCCGGGGGCGACCTGGCCGTGGTGCAGGAGGGCGAGGGCCACCAGGATCCCCGAGGCGATCCATGCGACGTAGTGGCCCAGGTACATCCCGAACGAGCTGAACAGGCCGTACTGCCACTTCTTCGCGAAGCGCAGGATCGTCATGTCCGCCATGCCGATGTGCATGGCCATGTTGGCGAACCACGCGAAGAAGGTGACGTGCCAGAACGTGAAGTGGACGCGGCCCTGCATGGGCACACCCGTCCAGATCCTCGCGTTGGCGACGCGCCAGAAGTCGTGGATCGACGTCACGCCGAGCTGGGGCAGAACCGCCACGCCGGAGGCGACGAACACCAGGAACAGCCAGGGCGAGGCGACCTTGGAGAAGTGCGCGATCTCCTCGAAGCCGAGGATCGCCAGCACGGTCACGACGCTCCCCACGACGAGCACCGTCACCACCCAGCCGAGGCTGTTGGGATAGAGGTCGTTGAGCCCCGGCATCGCCATGTGGAAGGGGATGCCCACCGCGGT
>Ga0315535_1000620_pt1 | contig 25021 bp, 22 predicted proteins | sample SalMarSW160220MG_2_FD_203092 | JGI IMG/M metagenome (GOLD analysis project Ga0315535, IMG submission 203092) | Salt marsh sediment microbial communities from the Plum Island Ecosystem LTER, Massachusetts, United States - Salt Marsh Sediment SW1602-20 ... | reverse complement strand
CGTTCCGAGGTTCCGGGCTGGTCTTTTCAGTGACTTGTCAGCGTGGGATAGCTACCCCCTCCGCATTCTCGACTTCGTCGAGCTGCGGGTTCCCCCACTGATAAGTCGCGAAAAGACGAAGCCCTCTCACCAGTCACTCCAGAAAGGCTTCCTCTCTGAGCAGCGCGTCATTCTAGACCCCGGATCCAGAGAACCTATCCGGGTCCTCCACGAGAGGTGGGGCGTTTAGCTAGAACCAAGGAACGGCCAGGTCCCCCCTTTCACGAACTGTGCAAGTATATGCGAGCCGTACGGTCCTGTCAAGAAAGGGAGTCCCCGGAGGCTTATGCAGAAGGATGGCCGTCCTGCGCTTGCTCTACAATGGTTTCTTTCAGCCGGATATTTTGCTCCTCATACGCAGCAAGAAGGTTTTCGAAGCAGGCAACCTTCTGGCCGATGAATTCCGGTGGAGAGATACCCTTTCTAGCAAAAAGGCCTTCCAGGACCTGCCTCCCGATTGCGGCAGCGGTATAACCGGTAGTCCGGGCCATTGCGGTGGTTCGCGTCGCGCGATCGTACCTGTCTGCCAGATCGTAGACGCATGTGGTCTTCCTGCCCGCCTTACTTCCGTCCATCAGGACCCTCATGATCGTCACGTCTTCCTCGCCTTCCGCAAGCCTCCACTCATCAAAGAGAAGTTTTGAAATGAGGGCAATCGGCTCCACCGGTGTACCGTTGACCTCTACGGGCTCCCTATCGAAAAACCCGCTTTCCCTGAAAATCCGCATCAGGCCGGCGTGTCCCGGATAACGGAGTGTTTTTTCATGCATAAAGGGAAGCGCAAGGGTCTTTCGCAAGGTTCTGAGACCATCCGTGTTGAAGGCCTCCAGGGTCCCCAGCCCGGGGAAATCCATGAGTTCCGCTTCTGAGAGAGCAGGTTTCACCACGTCTCTTCCGCCTTCTCTCATCCGGCAGGGCCGGGTGTATTCCTCCAGCACGTCAACAGGAGAAAAGACCGCCTTGTACTCAAAGGGCCATTTCCGCACAAGGGGCAGTCCACCCACGTAGCAGGCATATGTATCAACCTCGTTCAACACCGTGGCCACGTGTCCCGCTATGATGTTGCACAGGCCCGGAGCAACCCCGCAATCCACAACGGCGGTCACTCCCTTCCTTTTTGCCAGTTCGTCCAAAAGAAAAGGATCCTCGTTGAAAAATGAGATATCGACCACATTCTTCCCCGCCTTGATGATCTTTTTCAGCGTATCAAATCCCATAAATCCCGGGACAGCACAGATCACCAGTTCGCTTCCGGACACCAGCGCGTCGAGCGACTCCATCGTAAGAAGATCGGCCTGGATTCCTTCCACAGATACTTCAGTTTCCAGTCTCTTCAGGGCCGCATTGTTCGAGTCCACGGCAATCACCCCCAGTCCCTTCTTTTTCAGGTATCCTGCAATGGCGCTCCCAATCATACCGGCGCCCAAAAGTGTCACCCGCATCGATTCCTCCTTTCCGAGGCCTCATGAGCCGGCTACAGCCGAAGCTCAAACCGCTGCTCCTTGACCTCTTTCCCCCATTGGGTGCCATAGTGCTCCGCAACCAGCTTGAATCCGCTCTTCTCGTACAGGTGCCTTGCAGCATTCAGTCCCTCGAATGTCCAAAGGTAACTGCGTCTGAATCCCTTGCTCCTGCAAAAATCAACGGCCGAATCAATAAGTCGAGAGCCGAATCCTTTTCCCCGCAGCCTGTCCGATACGATGAACCACCGGAGATGCGCCCCTTCCGTCTCCCTGTGGATGCCGTCCATGGCTATGGAACCCTCTATCCGACCTTCCTGCATCACTACCCAAAGCCTGTCGCGAGAGGCATCGTACCGTTCCAGGAACTCCGCCAGCCCGGCAGCCACCTTCGCTTCAAAGGGCAGTCCGAATCCCCAGTGCTCGTGGTAGTAAAGGGCATGGAGTGAGACAATCCCGCCGATTGCTCCCGGGACATATCCTTCAGCTACTTTAATGTCCGGCATACAAACTCCCCTTTAGAAGCCCGAACTATCTGCATTAACTCACCGTCGCTGCTGTTCCGCTGACAGGGAATCATAGACCTCTTGATGATACGGCACGGGAATACCGTTCTCCCGGGCGTACCGGACGATATACCCCGTAAAAGTCCCAAGTTCGGTCTTCTCTTTCGCCTTCTCAAAATCCAGCTGTAAGGATGTTTTGGTGTCGCAGGAAAAGGACGATACCTTTTCCAGTGCAATTTCACACACGTTGTCAGGGAATTGGACGCCCTGTGCCCTGGCAACAAGCTCCACTTCTCTCATCAGACCGGTCAGGTACGACTTGCTGAGTTCATCCTCCAGGAGCTGCCCGGATGTCTTTTTCAGATAGGTGGTCGCGCTTGCGAGAGGAGAGACAAAGATGTATTTTTCCCAGACCGCCGTTCTTATATCAGCGCTGTATTTCGCATCGATGCCCGCATCAGTGAATATCTTTTCAATGGCCTTATACCCTGCATGGTTTTCCTTTTCCGTTCCGAAAAAGAGCTTGCAGCTTCCTGACGCCTGGCGGACCAGACCCGGTGCTTCAATGAAGGCACTGATGTATACACACCCGTTCAAGACACTCGCCTGTGGAAAAATCTTCCCCAAACGCTCTGCGTTGTCCACCCCGTTGAGGAGCGTGATGATCACTGTCCGGCCGGTGACATTTGCCTGAAGCATGGCCGCACTCTCCTCCAGATCATAGGCCTTGACACAGAAGAGCACAAGATCGAAAGGCCCCAGTTCGTTGGGCCGATCTGTTGCCAGGTGCGGTCTTGCGGTGAATGTTTCCACCGCCGAACGGACCCGTAGCCCTTTCCCCCGGATCTTCTCCAGGTGTTCGCCTCTCGCGATAAAGATGATCTTAATATCAGAGCTCCCGGCATAATGGCGCGCAAGCTTTCCGCCGTAGTATCCGCCCACTCCCCCGATTCCCACTACTGCTATGTCCATGGACCAGCGCTCCTCCCAGCTGCTTCAAAACCTACCCCGAATAAACTGAAAATGACAAAATATGCCCTGGTTGCCGACCTGGTTCAGAAACAGGACAAGAAGCAACGCAGAGCGGTGCGAACTTCTCATCAATTTGGTCATTTGACATTTGGATTTTGGAATTTGACATTCAATATGATCATACGAGAAATCTCGTGCTCTTTTTGAACGCACATCTGCTCATAAGATGCTGATGGATCTGCCGTCGGCTCTACAAAAGAAGTCGATTCTTCAAGGAACGGCTCTCTCCCGCAGCAATGACACAGATGGCCGGCCTGCCCTTTACCGGGCACTTGTTCTCGCATATACCACAGCCGACGCAGCGTTTGAGGTCCACGAAGGGGACCTGAAGCTCCCTCTTTTTGCCCTCGCGGGTCTCCAGGTCGGCTTTCCTCAGATAAATGGCTTTCGGAGACGTGGGACAATGCTCCTCGCAGACGATACAGGGCGCATTTCCGGACCACGGCAGGCATCTGCCCCTTTCCACGTACGCCGAGCCGATCCTGATGGGCCTCTCTATCTTTTCTTTCACTGAGATTTTCCTGATTGCCCCGGTCGGGCATACACTTCCGCAAAGGGTGCACGTGTATTCACAGTATCCGAGGCCCATGATCAACCTCGGGGTCCAGAACCCGGACACACCCGCTTCGCCCACTGTCGGATTGATGGCATTCGTAGGACAGACTTTCATGCAGAGGCCGCATCGCTGGCAGACCGTGAGAAATTCTTTTTCCTCCAGGGCGCCGGGCGGCCGGATAAGCCCGGCATTTGAAACCTTGTCCCTCTCCCCGCCAAGCCTCCCCAAAAACGGAATGGATAGCCCTGCGAAAATTCCACCCAGGACAGCACGCCGTCCCATATCGGGGCCCCTGTTCCGGCCGAAAGACCATCCAAGGCGAAAGGCCAGCGCGTTTTCCGGACACACCTGAAAACAGTTGAAGCATGCGAGACATTCGGCGCGGTCCCACTCCTGCCCCGGAACGGGCGTTGCGGCGCCCTGGCAGTGCCTGGTACAGCGGCCGCATCCGGTGCATTTCTCTTCCGCTTTGTCGAGCCGGAGAAGGCTGAAACGGGAAAAGAGCCCCAGCAGCGCTCCAAGGGGACATAAAAAGCGGCACCAGAAGCGCGGCCTGATCCTGTTCAGGAACAGGAGGAACAGAAAAAGCGCCCCGATGAACCATCCTGTCTGGTACGCCTGGGGTTCATACCCGAAAACCGGGGATACCAGGGCCTCGGCTCCGTAACCGAGGAGGTTCAGAGACCTGATATGGCTGTCGGCCATTGTCTGAAACAAAGAGTGCATTGCTGCACCCGTTCCGGGAAGAATGGCGAGGGCCATGGAACGAAAAAAGAAAGAGATGGGGTCCATGAGACCCGAGAGGTTGAGGCCCAGGAGAGAGCCAGTCAGGAGCGTGAAAAGAACAAAATACTTGATCCGCCGGCCCGGGCTCTTTTCATTTGCCTTCCTCATTTCCGGCCCTTTCAGTGAGGGCTTGAGCGAACCTGCCAGGTGATGAATGGTGCCGAACGGACAAATGAAACCACAGAAAACGCGGCCGAGTAAGAGGGTGAGCAGCAGCACCCCGGCGCCCCAGAGAATACCGTTTATAAACCGATGGCCTGAGATCAGCGAAGACAGACCCACGAGCGGGTCCATATGGAAGAAGAACCCCACGGGGTAATCAAGAGTCAGGTTTTGCTGACCGGAAGTTACAAGAGAATACTTGAGGGAGATTTCCTGGGGAAGCCTGCTTTCCACGAGAAGAAAAAGGAAGAGCAGCAGAAAGAAACTCTGGCTGATTCTTCTCAGCCAGACCAGGTGTCTTGCTTTCACAGGGAAACCCTTTTCAGGTCCAGTGACTGAAAATCAGAGGTCCCGAGCCCCCGCTTCTCTCCGAGCCGCACAAAACCAAGATCCCCGGGCCTCTTCCCGAAGAGGAGTGCGGCCCTGGCGTCAGCGGCAACAGGATCATCGCTCAGGATAAGGGTGTTCTTCTTTACCACGTACGCCTCACTCCCGCCTGAAGGCCCATTTCTCGTCATGATTCTGACGGCATCGATGAGGGTCACAGTGGGCTTGAAAAACTGAGTAAGGTCCACTATGCTCTCATTGATGTCCTGGTGAAGGGACCACCTCCCTCCCCCGACGCCGCCGATCCAGTTTTTCATTCCAAGGGTGAGCATGCTGAGGGAATGGTGCTTTGCCACCGGTATGTTGATCAGCTTGTCCGCCTCCACGAGGGGAATAAATACGGGCCACACATCCAGCCTGTTTCCCCTGATTTTCATGTCCTTCATGAGGGATGACCGCGGATAGACCAGGTCTGCCCCCGTCTGCTTCGCCACCAGTCCGGCACCCGTAATGGCGAAACACCTCCTGGGGTCCTGAATGGTATGATCAACAATCCGAACCCTCTTTGCCCCTGCGGCCTGACAGAGTTCTATCACGGCCTTCAGGACTTCCGGGTTGGTAGTGGCCGCAAGCACAGGGACCCTCGCCCAGGAAATATTCGGCTTGATGGCAACCACATCCCCTTTTGAGATAAAGCGGCCCGGTCCTCCTGCTGCATCAAATACCTGTTCCACCAGCTTCTTGACGGAATAGCCGTCATGCATGCCCGTTCCCTCAACCAGGAACCTGGATCGTTTCAGCCCGGCCATGGCCGGTTTGGGGAAGCCGAGAGGTCCGGCGAACACGGTCCCCAAAACCACAGATCCGGCAAGACCGAAAATCTTTTTGACCGCCTCTCTCCTGTCGATTGGATCGTGGAAGCACATGGGTCCCTCCTTTCTCCTGCGGACGCGAACCGATTCATTCCAGGCTACGTTGCGGAAAAGAATTTGACAACTGTTTTTTCCCCGGCTAACTTGGGCTCAAAAACAATCCGATGTCAATTATCCACCCCAAAGCCGCCAGGAAGACTTTGGGGTTTTTTGCAGGAATCATGACCAGTCGCTGGAAACGAAAAAACGGGTACAGGGACGTACTGGCTATCAGCCTGCCGCTGGTGGCCTCCATGGGCTCCATCACCCTGATGCAGTTCACGGACCGGATATTCCTGGCCGGCTACTCGATGGATGCCATCAGCGCGGCGCTGCCGGCCGGCATTGCCTCTTTCACGGCAATCTCTTTCTTCATGGGAGTAGCCAATTACGTGAATGCGTTCGTTGCCCAGTATACCGGAGCCGGGTCCTTCAACCGGGTAGGGGCCTCGCTCTGGCAGGGTATCTACTTCTCCCTTTTTGCGGCCGCTTTTCTTGCCTCCCTTTATTTTGTTTCCGGTCCGGTCTTTGACCTGATCGGACATCCTCCCCCCGTCAGGGCTCTCGAGGTGCGCTACTTCAACATCCTCACCTTGGGCGCGGGGCTTGTGGTCATGGGTTCGGCCCTTTCCTGCTTTTACACGGGCAGGGGACTCACGTGGGCGGTAATGCTGGTCAACCTGTCGGGGGCGGCCGTCAACATCCCCCTGGACTACTGCCTCATCAACGGGATCGGGCCATTTCCGCGGCTCGGGATCGCGGGTGCTGGCATTGCAACGGTTGCCGCGTACGGGGTGATCGTGGCCATCCTTAGCCTGCTCATATTCAGCCGGAATAACCGGAACCATTTCAGGACCTGGAGCGCGCGGGCCTTTGACCGGGAGCTTTTCCGCCGCTTGATGCGCTACGGAGGGCCGAGCGGGGTACAGTTCTTCCTGGAGATCTCCGGCTTTACCTTCTTCATCCAGATGTTGGGAAGACTGGGCGACATCCAGCTCGCTGCCTCCAACATCGTTCTCTCCATTGAATCGCTCTCGTTCATGCCCATGATCGGGTTTCATGTCGGCAACGCCACCCTTGTGGGGCAGGCCATCGGCAACGGCACCCCGGAGGACGGCATGACGGCCACGGGAAACGCACTCAAGATCACCCTGCTGTACATGGGTGCCATTGCATTCATGTTCGTCTTCTTTTCGGAACCCCTCCTCCATCTGTTCAAGGTGCAGGGCCACACCCCTGCGCAATATGGAAAAATAGTGGACCTGGGAGTCATCCTCCTGCGGTTCGTTGCGGTGTTCTGCCTTTTTGATTCCCTGAACCTCATTTTCTCCGGGGCCATAAAAGGTGCGGGAGATACCCGGTTCATCATGTGGACCATCGCCGCCATGTGTCTCGGATTGATGATTGTTCCCACCTACCTGGCGGTGGAGGTCTTTCATGCCGGGATCTACACGGTCTGGACAATCGCCACGCTGTATGTCTGCGCCCTGGGCCTGGCATTCATGCTCCGCTATCGCCAAGGCAAGTGGAAGGAAATGCGGGTCATCGAGGAGCCGGTGGAATTAGCGGCAAAAAAAGAAATCTATGTCTAGCCCGGAGCGAGCTGAGCAAACTTCCCCTGACCATCCGTATCGAGTTATTACAGCCTATATCTCCATCTTCTGGGTCATGATGCATCTCGTTACCCCGGGATGCTTTCACTCTCAGCCAGAAAAGACTGGACAGATAGTAGCAAAAAAGATATAAAGAAATATATCCTAACAAATATCTATTTCCATATTTCTCTGCAACGGGCACATCTTATGAAAAACGTACAAATAAGCTTTGATGAGAATCTCCTTAATGCCGTGGATCGCTTGGCCGCATCAGCGAAGTTATCACGTTCAGCCATCATACGGGAAGCTCTGAAGCGCTGGATTCAGAAGAAGGAGATAAAGGAGTTCGAGGATCAATGGATACAGAGCATCAAGAAAAATCCTGATGATTCCAAGGATGCGGACGCATGGATCCAAGCGCAACAGTGGAGTGATTGATGAATCGTGGAGATATCTGGCTGATAGATTTAGGCGGGAAGGCAGGCAGGAGGCCGGCTGTCATCCTCACAAGGCAAAACGTCCTGGAATACCTCAATAAGGTTTCCATCGCCGAAGTAACAACTAAAGGAAAGGGGTATCCGACGGAGGTGTTTGTCGGACAGAAGGCAAATCTGCCAAAATCTTCTTTTGTCCAAACTGACAACATTCACACAATTGGGAAGCACAGGCTGGTAAAGTATTTGGGCACGCTCGATCCCCACACAATGAAAGAGGTTTCAAAAAAAGTTGTGCTGGCCCTGGAACTCGAAAACTGCCTCTAAGGTAAGCCTCTCCTCTAATCTTTCGGATCGGGTTGTCTGATTCCCGCGCGACAAGCGTATCTCTGTGTGCAAAAATATTTTGATCGGCGGGTTCGGAGGCCACTGAGATAGAGTTTTGACTAAATTGGTCCGCTTTTCACTTCACACAATTCCTTGAATGATCATCTGGGTTTCGCGATCCGATACGAATATTTTGGCATCCGCCATGGATACGAACCGGACTTTCTAGTTCGAATGAAAGATGGGCGGATTCTGCTACTTGAAATAAAAGGCTACGAGACCGATGAGGAAAAGGCAAAACACGGGGCGGCCAAACGATGGGTATCTGCCGTAAATAACTGGCCACATCTCGGCAGGTGGTGTTTTCACGTATGTCGGGATCTGCAGTTACTTGCCAAAGAATTGGAATTTATTTGACCTGAACCTCTCTATGCCCCCGTCTTGAGCCGTTCATCGGCGATGTGTTCGGCGGCCTCCTCGGTGGTCATGTCCTTTTCGGCAGCCAGTGCAAAGACCCGGCGCAGCGCCTGCCGTACTTTCGAGGAGACCTCCTGCTCGGCCTGATCGTGATCCCATCCAAGTGTTTCCATTCCGAGGATGGCCATGGCCCCCCCCACATTCACGACAAAGTCCGGTGCGTAGAGGATGTTTCTGGTCCGGAGCCTGCCGGCATCTGCAGGGTCCCTCAACTGATTATTAGCGCCTCCCGCCACTATCCTGCAACGCAATCCGGATATGGTTTCCTCGTTCAAAATCCCGCCCAGTGCGCACGGCGAAAACACATCGCAATCCGCCGTATATACCTCTCCAGCGCTGACGAATTCCAATCGAAGATCATCCCGATAGTACCCGATGGCCGTCCGATCCACTTCACTGAAGGCCACTTGGGCTCCAGCGGCCCGGAGGTATTCAATCAGGGGGCCGCCGACGCTGCCTGTCCCCTGAACCAGCACCTTTCGCGCCCTGAGCGACGCATCCCCGAAAGCACGCTCGCAGGCGACTTGAATACCGGTGAACACTCCCAGCGCGGTGTAGGGGCCTGAGGAGCCGCTTCCTCCTGCCTCAGGGGTGCAGGCGAAAATATACGGAGCCCCTGTTTCGGCAATCACATCCATGTCGGCAGAGCAGGTCCCCATATCGGGACCCGTATAAAACAATCCTCCCAGATGGTGAACCAGCTTTCCGTACCGGCGAAGGAGATCGGTTCGAAGTCCGGGGTCAAAATCATCGGGAAGGGCGATGACCGCTTTTCCGCCGCCCCACGGCATACCCGGCAGGGCATTTTTGTACGCCATTCCCCGTGCCAGACGCATGGCATCCGCCAGGGCCTCACGCAAATCCGGGTACCATTTCATCCGCGTCCCGCCGGCGGCCGGTCCAAGGACCGTGGAATAGACGGCAACAAAAATCCACGCTCCGGTGGGTTTATCATGGTGGGCGATAACGGTTTCACCCTCCCATTCTTGAAAAAGGGATTCCATTTCCCTCTGTCTCCTTTTTTCGGGGTTCGGACACCTGAGTCTGTCTCACCGATTCTCGTCGGGAGTACATCGGATCTGCCGTCCCTGTAAAACGACTTCGGCTCCGGATAAAAAACAGGGGTTCAGAGATTGGTAAGGGGGTGCCGCTCTGCCTCGCAGATAACGTCTTTGACCCCGGGTACCGCCCTGACGATCTCGAGAATACCCCCTACCGTTCGCATGGGGTTTATCAATCCCGTTATTTTTACGACACCGGTCTCGGGCACCTCGAAGAATAATTCCTGCGGATTGACATTATTCTTCAGGATCGCGGCTTCCACTCTTTTCAGGAGCGACAGTCTTTCCATTGACTCCAGGGCGGTCAGGCTGCACTCGCGGATCTCCCGTGTCTTGGCCATTTCGATGATCTGCGCCGCTGCTGAATTCAAACCGATCTTGTCCACGTTGATAATGGCATCGTAAAGGCTGAGATCGTTCCAATCCATCTGAAAGGAAAACTGCATGAACCCCCGCAGATCGCTGTCCTCTTTCTGGATCAGTTTCCTCGCGTCCGCCTCGCTCATCTTTTCCTGTTCCATAAGGAGCTTCGTTCGAAAGGCTTCAGAGGCATGGATGCGCAAGTGAAGAGCGCACCCAAAATCTCTCAGGAAATAGGGTGCCCCGTTCCCGCAGATAATGCCCTCGCCGCGCCGGGCCACCTCGTAGACCACTGCCGCCATCAATTCCAGGTATTCCGCGGGTCTCCTCCTCAGGAGACGGGTCAGGAGCCCGGGCGCCGTCTGGTCGAAGCTTTTCATGTCTTCAGATGTGTAGCCCATGCTCACCGCCTCTTCATGTATTCGGTCGTCGTCATAAAGGACCATGCCGAGTTCTTCAGCTACACGCCTGGCAGCAAGTATTCCTCCACAGGCAATGCTCGATGTAATAGTAATGAGCGACATCTTCCTCCCTCCTTCACTTCTGCCCACCGGCAAATCAAAGCGAGCCGTCCTTTTCACTCATTTGAAACGAATGACCGCAGCAACATTTACAGATGCGCGGTTTCATGTCCCTCCATCTTGTCTCCCTTCCCATTTCCTGCCCGGGGCTGATAATTCACTTCTGCCTGGAGGGGCTCAACATCACTGAACGTGATGGTTATCTCCTTTGCGCCGAATCCCTTGGCCAGCAGGCCCAGGGTCTGCCTGGCTGATTTCTGGACTTCGGACTGCATCCGTTTCACCAGTTCATTTGCCATCTGGGAAGCCTGGTCCTTTGCCTCCGCAACCAGCCGGTTCTTCGCTTCTTCACCGAAATTGTCGCTGAAGGCCTTGCTCAACAAATCAGGCAGCAGCCACGGCAGGAGCCTTGCGCGCTGTTCGTCATAGAAACTGATATTCTCGATGTGAGATTTATACAGACATTTTGGCATCTTCAGGAGATAGGAATCGATCTCCAGGGGCTCAACGACAAAATCAGGACTGTGGAGGTCATATTTGAAGTCAATATCAAATTGAAAGATCATTGCCATTTTCTTCTCGGAAGCGAGCCACCGGAAATATTTCTTCCCTGTCTCTCCAAACCAGTGATCGGAAGTGGTTATGATCTCCTTCGTAAAAACCTTGAATACCACCAGCTCTCCGACCGATTTGAATCTTTCAACCGTGGAAATGACATCCACCTTGCCCGGCTTTCGGGGTCTTCTCAGCCTCGTTAACCAGAAGACCAGAAAAATCCCCGCACAGAGCGCAAAACCGACTATTCCCGAGACAACAGCTGTTTCCACCCGCTTCTCCCTTCCCGTTGCAGTGTATAAGGATTATAAAACACCGGCACCGAACAGTAAACCATTATCGTGGCTGTTTAAGTGGAGAGTTTTGCGCCCCTGAGGCTTTGCACTTACCGTCGACTCGACAGGGCCAGTCTGATACCCAGGAAAACGAACAGGCTTCCCATAGGCCAATCGATCACTTTATGGTGTGCTCCATTTCAGCAGATTAGTCGTAACCGAATCCTTCCTCTCCGGTATAAACCCGGAAAAGGCTCTCCCGACCCGGGCCTAGAAGAGCATCCGGTGAATCCCTGTGCTCAGGGAGGAAGTCATTTCTTCCCTGAGCCCCCGCAGGAGGAGGCTTGTTTGCAGAATCCGGCGGAGCGCATGGAGTCTTCTCTTACATCAAGCGCTTCTTTCGAAACCAGGCAAGCATGATCGCACCCACAATGACCATCAGCAGAATCACCAACGGGTACCCCCATTTCCATTCCAGCTCGGGCATGAATTTGAAGTTCATACCGTAAATCCCCGCTATGAAGGTGAGGGGAATAAAAAGCGTTGCGATGATGGTCAACACCTTCATGATTTCGTTCAGTTTGTTGCTCAGGCTGGAAAGGTAGATATCCAGAAGTCCGGTGACGGTATCGCGATAGGTTTCTACCGTGTCGATGACCTGGATGGTATGGTCATACAGGTCTCTCAAGAAAAGAATCGTCTTTCGCTCGACGAGATCGGATTCTCCCCGTTCCATGCCGCTTATGATCTCCCTCAAGGGCCACACGGACTTGCGTACGAACAGCAGATCCAGCTTGAGGCCATGGACACGCTGCACCGTTGAGGTTCCTGGGTTTTTGAGGATTTCATCCTCCAGATCTTCGATGTCCTCGCCAACATTTTCGAGCGCAAGGAAGTAGCTGTCCACCACCGCGTCCAGGAGGGCGTAGGCCAGGTAGTCCGGCCCCATTTTTCTAACCCTGCCTTTCCCGTTTCTGAGCCTTTGCCTGATCGGATCGAAGATATCCCCCGGCTTCTCCTGGAATGTCAGCAAAAAATGTTTGCCTAATACTATGCTCAACTGTTCACTCTGCAGGCTGCGCTGGGACGGATCATAGGAAATCATCTTTGACACCAGGAAAAGGTAATCCTCGTAATCATCCAGTTTTGGGCGTTGATTGGTATTAACGATATCCTCCAGCGCCAGAGAATGAAGGCCGAAAGCCAGTCCGACCCTCTCTATAAGTCCAACATCCCAGAGCCCGTCTATATTAATCCAGGTTACGGAGGGTCGCTCTCCAGGAGAACTGAAATCATGTCCGGGGTCCAAGTCCGTCTCTCGAATTCCCTGTTCGTCGTATTCAATGAGCCGTATCCGAACCTTTTCGGTCTTTTTTTCACCCACATGGACCAGCGTGCCCGGAGGCAGGCCGGCCTTTACCGAGCTCTTTTTTCGTGACAAGGCCATAACTCATTCCCTCGTGCTGGTTCTTCAAAACGTGTGCTTGCCCTCTTCTATGGCTGCGGAGAGCATACTATGATTTGACCAGTCGGTCAAATTATGCCCCAAATGCAAAAGGGGTCTTCTCAAGGTCCGGGATGATGGTCGTTCCCACAACGGGAAACAAGAGACTTACTGAAGGATGCGGGCCATTTCCTTTCCGGCCTGATAGACCTCTTCGAGATATTCAGGGTGTTTCAGGACATCGCCTTCGAAATCAAGGCCTCGATAGAGCAAAGATTTCCAGAGCTCCGCGTTAAAGGTATCCAGGAAATACCTGACGGTGAGAAGAACGCCGTCAAACAGCTTTTTCCCCTTCGTTGCGCCAACGGATATAAAAAGGGCCTTCTTGGCTGCGTCACGCTTTCCAAAAGGCGTCTTTTCTATCCAGTATTTCTTTACCCACAAAGACTGACAGCGGTCCATCAGGATCTTTGTGTGGGCGCTGACCGTATAGAAAAATATGGGTGATGCCAGGATGATCCCTTGAGAGGAAAGAAGCAGATCGTAGATTTTCTGAAAATCGTCCGCTATGACACACCGGCCTGTCTTCTTGCACCCATAAATCTCAAGGCATGGAGACATCTTGAGATCCCTGAGAACGACTTCCTCCACCTCCCCGCCCGCCTCACGAGCTCCCCTTATCGCCTCATGCAAAAGCAGAGCAGTATTGCCCTTTCGCCGCGGACTTCCATGGATGGCCAGCAATCGTGACATAACGATCCCTTTCAAAACAGGTTTCGTTCAGCAGCGCCGCAGTGAGTCTCCTCCCGCAGAGCGGGAACCATCCTGAGGCTCAAGGAGGACGCCTTTTCTGAAGTGACTGGTGAGAGGGCACCGTCTTTTCGTGACTTATCAGTGGGGGAGCCCGGAGCCTCGGAACGGAAGAAATGGCGTCCTCCTTGAGCCTCACGGTTTTCCAGATCCCGGATCTGGAGAGCCTCTCCTGGGTTTACTCCAGAGAGGGAGGGTTCAGCCAGAACTAACCCTTGCCATTGTTGACTTCCGGTCGACAGGGACATTTATACGTCAAATTTGTCTTGAGGGCAAGAAGACTCATTCTTATCCCACTCCTTCCGTGTGCCCGACGGTCGGTGGTTGTGGAAACGACGGAGTCAGAGGTGCGTCTTGGATCTTGAATTTCTCCTGGATTCTCCGAAGGGAAACCAGCCTCCCTCTTCGGGAGGAAGGTGTCAGGAACGACTTTAATTTCGCTTCAAGGATTCTCGGGTTCAGCTCCGTTGCAATGGCAATGGCACCCTCCATTATGATCTTCTGCAGGAGCAGTTCCTGGTTTGTTCTCTCCGCGATCTTGGCCTCAAAAGGATGGAAAAAGAAGTTGGTGAAAATGATCCCATAAAGGGTGGAAGTCAGGGCGATGGGTATGGTGGACAGGATGGTCGACGTGTTTCCTGAGCCCGCGATCATCCCGATGAGGCCGATGATGCTCCCCACGATTCCGAACGAGGGGGAAAGGTCGCCCATGGTTCTCAAAACCCGCTCGGATTCGGCCCGCCGCAGCCTGAAGAAATACATCTCGGTCGTGAGGATCTCGGTGATCTCTTCTGTCTTATATCCGTCAACCAATAAACCGAGTGCCCTCCGCAAAAACAGAAGCGAAGTCTCTCCTTCATCTTCTTCAAGAGAAAGGATACCCCTCATCCTGCTTTTTACTGATAGATCAACCAGTATTTCCACGATTTCTTGAGGCTGTTTTACCGGTGTGCGGAAGGATCTCACCAGGATTTTGTACACGATCTTCAAACGCCTGGTGGAACATCCGATCAAAGTTGCGCCAAGCGTGCCGGCTGCAACAATGAGCATCCCTATTAGGTTGAAATAAAGACCGATGTTTCCTGCAAGCAGGAATCCCGATCCGAAAATGACGATGCAAATGAAAATACCCAGCCCTGTGCTGTTTTCTCTCCAGATATGCCCTCGCATATTCAAATTGTCTCCTTGGTAATTATGATCTCAACCCTTCGATTCACTGCCCGATTTTCCGGGGAAACGTTGGGCCGAAGGGGATGGTAATCAGCATATCCGCTTATGCAGAAACGTTCCGGAGGAATCTTCATCTCCTCCGTGAGGAATCTGGCAACCGCAGAGGCCCGTGCCGTGGAAAGTTCCCAGTTGCTCGGGAACTGGCTGGTATGGATGGGGATATCGTCTGTATGACCAACCAGGTTTACCAGGTACGGCGTTCTCCGCAAAATTGCCGCAATCTTTCTGAGAACTTCGACCGCCCCGCCTTTCAGATCGGCCTTGCCCGTGTCAAACATAAGGTCGCTGGTCAGGAGAATGCGGACCGCTTTATTGCGAACGAGCTCAACGGAAGCAAAATTCTCCAGGTGATTTTTTTCCACGGTCGTCTTGCTGAGGTTATAGACGGTGGAAATACCGGGTGCCGTGTCTTTCAATTTTGGTGTGACAGCCGGCTGTCTGGAAGATGCAAAGACGTACATCACCGCGAAAAGGATGAACATGGTCATCATCAGGTCCGACCAGGGAATGTGCCATTGGGACCGATGTTCGGGCCCATTCTGTTGAAACAGCTCTCCGACGGAAATGAATCCCGAACGCTCGTTTGTGTTCACCCCTGCAATGCATCCATTCAATTTCCCAGCAGTTTCACTATCAAAACGCTCCCAATCCATCCATACCCTTTCTCTGCAAAACGCTCCAAGTCTCAAAGGACCCCGGATTCGCGGGTGACCCTCATGCATCCTAATTCATAGAGGAGTTCTAAAGCCAAGACCGTGCCAAATCTCCCTTATTGAGCATAACTATTCGTATTCATGGATAAATAGTCCTATATGCGAAGGCAACAGGATGGAGGCAGCGGAATTTTTTTCCCGGTTTTCCGACCAGCAGGGGAAAAAATTGGTGTGTTATGGTTGTGTTTCATCTTTGTCTTAATGTCCGTTGATATATATAATAACACACTGCGGGAGATGGCCATGAGAAATTTCAGAAGAAGATACTATGACGCCTTTTCAAGATATTACGACCGATTTGTTGCCCTTCACTCCCGTGACACCCAAGGTGAATTGAGGAAATTCTTCTCCGCTAGAATTCCTGTCAGCGAAGGGGATTCCGTCCTGGATATGTGCACCGGAACGGGGACATTATTGCGATACCTGCAGCAGAGGGTGGGAGCAAAGGGGCTTATTGTGGGAGTCGATTTTTCACTGGGCATGCTGGAAGTCTGCAGGACAAAAACCAGTGCGTACACAAATATCGAAATACTGGCATCAGACGTGGCATATCTCCCCTTCCAAGATAATAGCTTTGATGCGGTGACCTGTTCTCATGCTTTCTACGAGTTAAAGGGAGAAACCCGGCAGCGAATGTTAAAGGAAAGTGTCCGGATCCTCAAGCCGGGAAGATCTTTCCTCATGATGGAACACGACCTCCCGGAGAATCCTGTAATCAGGACACTGCTCTATATCCGGCTTCTTTCCATGGGCGCCAAGAGGGCTTTAAACACCCTCAGGCATGAAAGGGAGGCCTTGGAGAAGCATTTCAGGTTCGTTGAAAAAGTAAAAACAGTGAGAGGAAGATCCAAGATCATGGTATGCCGGAACTGAGTGAGTCTCTTCCCGCAAAGCGAGAGGCATCAGGGAGTCTCTTAGGAAGGCTCAGGGAGGGAGCCTTTTCTTCCGTCATTCCGTCATCAAATGCCCGGTCAGAATAGCAGGCTGCTATTCTTTCTTGTCCTTCAGCAGGGAATCGAGGCCCGCAAAGGGCTTGTAGGTAGAGGACGGCCCTTGATTACCCCCCGGCGTGGGGCCGTCAGACCACTCCGCATCCAGATACCGCGAGTGTTCATTATCATGACAGTACACACATAAGAGTTCCCAGTTGCTTCCGTCGGGAGGATTGTTCTCATGGTTGTGGTCCTTGTGGTGAACAGTAAGCAAGCGAAGATTCTTGCCGGAAAATTCCCGTCCGCAGCGCCCGCACACCCATGGGAAAAGTTTCAGTGCCCGTTCCCGGTAGGTCTTTTCCCGGCGTTCCTGGTCACGGCGCACCTGTGCAACAGTCTGCTTTATTTTCTCGCTTTTTTCTCCACTCCTCGTATCCTGCATACGGACACCCTTGCGCATATACTCTGGGTTTATTCCTTTGTGAACCTCCTCAACTTCTTAGCTGATTCGGTCAGGAAAGCACCCGATTCGTCCCTCATACCCGTCAACCCCATTCAGAGGGGCAACGGTCCGATATTTTGGAGAAACGGTTCCTGTATGCACGGGAACAGCTTATTCGATATTGTTTGACTGTGCCATATCACTGTCGACGGCCGTTTGTCAATCATTGAGAAGAATTCCGCCCACGTTGAGAGGCAGCATGACGATGTTGAGGGCGATGTCGACGAAGCGGAAAATTTTCATGCGAAATGTATAATTTGCCGATGGGAAAAAGGGGCAATACCGCTTTCGTGACAAAAGGGTGGAAACAACGCATCACCCGGGAGAAAAATACCTGGAGAAACAGATGGCAGAAAAGCCGACCTGCGCGGAGCTCAAGAAGCGGATTCCAGATCTTGAGGGAACCATGGCCAAACCCAGATCTTTACAGGAGCATTTACAGGGGAACGCCCGCTCCCTTGATGTACCTCTCCGCCAATATGAGGAGATGTTCGCAGCCTTCCTCGCCATGACCTCCGATGCCGTCGCCATCAACCGTGTGTCTGACGGCCGCTACGTATTCGTCAATGAAGCCTTCACTCGTTTGACTGGGTACAGCGTAGAGGAAGCGATAGGCCGGACCCCTCTGGAACTGAATCTGTATGCGGACCTCGCCGACCGGAATCGAATAGCGCAATGTCTTCGAAAGAACGGCCGGGTGGATGGACTTGAAGTGCGGTTCAGAGTCAAGGATGGGAGTGTCCGGGATGACCTTTTGTCTGTCATGCCCATCCGGTATCAGGGAGAAGCACGTCTTATTTCTGTATGCAAAGCCGTCACCCCCCTGAACCAGGTCCAAGAAGCGCTCAAGGAAAGTGAGGAAAGTCACCGGAGTGTTCTCGCGCTGGCCCCTGATGCCATTGCCATTCTCCGCGCAGGGGATGGCCGTTACATCCAAGTCAATGAGGCCTTTTGCCGGCTGACCGGGTACAGCACCGAGGAGATCATCGGAAAGACCAGCCTGGATCTGAACCTCTACCCTGATCCTTCCGACCGGCTCCGGTTAACTGAAGCCTTAGAGTGCGACGGCGGGGTAGACGCACTTGAGGTACGGTTCCAGGCCAAGGACGGGAATATCATGGACGACCTCGTGTCAGCGAGGCCGATCAGGTTCAAAGGAGAGGCCTGCGTGCTGGTGGTGGCCACGGTCATCACTTCCCTGAAGGAGGCTCAAAATGCTCTCCGTCAGAGTGAGGAAAGGTATCGCAATATTCTCGAGACCATGGAAGAGGGGTATTGGGAGGTAGATCTGGCTGGGAATTTTACGTACTTCAACGAAGCATTGTGCAGGATTCACGGCTACCCTCGCGATGAAGTGATGAACATGAATTACAGGCAGTTTTCGTCGCCTCAAGACAGAGGGCAGATTTTCTCTATCTACAACCAAATATACAAGACCGGCGTTCCCGCAAAGTTCATCGACTTCGAGGTCATAAAAAAGGACGGTTCAGTAGTGATGACCGAGTCTTCGGCCTCGCTTATCAGGAATTCTTCCGGAGAACCCGTAGGCTTCCGCGGGATTTCACGGGACCGAACTGAACAGAGGAAGGCGGAACGCGCATTGAGGGAGAGTGAGGAGAAGCATCGCCTGGTGGTGGAAAATGCCAATGAAGGCATCTTCATCATTCAGGATGAGGCGGTGAAATTCCCAAATTCCCGGACCAAAGAACTGACAGGCTATTCGACGGAAGAATTGGCAAGCATGTCCTTCCTGGATCTTGTTCATTCAGAAGACAGGACTGTCTTTCCTGAAGGATATCAGGACAAGCCTGAAACCGAGGAACGTTGCCTGAGCACCCAGTCTTTTCGTCTCGTAAACAAGAAGGGAGAAATTCTGTGGGTCGAACTCAATCATCTCCCGATTTCCTGGGAAGAAAGACCGGCAACACTCAATTTTCTCAAGGATCTGACCCCACAGAAAAAAATGGAGGCCCAACTCCTCCAGGCCAAGAAGATGGAAGCCATAGGGACCCTGGCGGGCGGAATAGCCCATGACTTCAATAACCTTCTCATGGGCATCCAGGGAAACGCTTCTCTGGTCCTCCTGGACATGGATTCCGAAAATCCCCACTACGGGAACCTCAGGAGCATAGAGAAGCTGGTCAAGAATGGTTCCGAGTTGACAAGGCAGCTTCTGGGGGCTGCCCGGAGGGGAAAGTATGAAGTGAAGCCGACGAACCTGAACGAATTGATCAGGGCGAGCGCGGATCTGTTCAGCCGGACGAAGAAAGAGATCAGCATTCACGAACGGTTTCAGGAAGAGCTCTGGACCGTGGAGGTGGACCAGGGCCAAATTGAACAGGTGCTTTTGAACCTTTACGTCAATGCCTGGCATGCAATGCCTGAAGGGGGGGAACTGTTTATAGAGACCCAGAATCTCACTCTCAGTGAATACGAAGTCAGAGCTTACGGAATCGCGCCTGGAAGATTCGTCAGAATATCTGTTACGGATATCGGGATCGGTATGGATGAAGCCGTCCTGAAAAGGGTCTTCGACCCATTCTTCACAACCCGGCAGATGGGCCGCGGGACCGGACTGGGGCTGGCTTCCGCATACGGAATTATCAGAAACCATAATGGTGTCATCAACGTATACAGCGAAAAGGGTGAGGGGAGCACGTTCAATGTCTACCTTCCGGCAACGGCTAAGGAAATTCGCGAGACGGCGGAACCGAGCAGGAGCATTCTCAATGGGAGCGAGACCATCCTCTTTGTGGACGACGAGGATGCGATCGTAGAACTTGGACACCAGTTCCTGTCAAGATTGGGATTCCACGTGAAAACGGCCAAAAGCGGACAGGAAGCGTTGGAGATCTATCGCAAGGAAAAGGAGGGGATTGATCTCGTCATCCTGGATATGATCATGCCGAAAATGAGCGGCGGAGAGACCTATGATCGCTTGAAGCAGATCGATCCGTCTATCAATGTGCTCCTATCGAGCGGCTACAGTCTCAACGGACAGGCACAAGAGATACTGGATCGCGGCTGCAGGGGTTTCATACAGAAACCCTACACCCTCGAGAAGCTGTCGAGAAATGTGAGGGAGGCTTTGGATCATTGATGGTTCAGGTCATTCTTGACGAGCCGCTGAACCAGGAGCACAAGGTCTTAAGAATTATCCCCGTGCCGACGCCCCACGCACCGTTAATCAGGAAGGCGGTCAACAGGAGGGGTAGATGCCATCCGCCGCCCATCGGCCGGCCCTTGAGCGGCAGCACCACCAGAAGGGCGACCACCGAAGGCAGCACGGCGCCGAACAGGAATGCCGTCACCCAATAGCCCCCGCGGCGTGGAAACTTCCCTTCGATCAGTGCAAAAGGAATTCCCCAAACGCCGCCCCAGAATGCAAGCGAAAGCATCGCCGGCACTCCGAACGGTTGGGTTGCCGCCATCGGAAAAGGCCTGAACGGCGCAAAGCCCACGCCCCACAATACCGCGAGCGTCAGCTGGTGAAAAATCAGGGTACCGAAAAAACCGCCAATAAACCCAAACAGCAAACGTGTCGTCACGCCGATGGACCTGTTTCTCTGAACCATGACAGCCTCCAAGAGACTTACGCAGGTTAGCCCGTCCTCAGGCAAGAGCTGAAAAACTGTTCGGCATTTCAGGGAACGCATAATCGTACTGTTTTGAAGCATGGTAATCCTGGATCGAAAAATTGTCCAGATGATTCGATGCCGGCTCCAATTTCCTTGCAATTATCATGAAAACCTTGTAAATTTTTCTTGAAAATTTTTCTACCGAAGGAGGGTGAAATGAAGGCACTGGTGACATACTATTCGGAGACGGGAAACACTGAAAAGCTCGCCCGGGCGATCTACGAGGGCGCCGGACAGGTGGGAAAAGAGATCGCGCCGATTGATAAAGCGCGGGATCTGGAAGTGTATGATCTTATTTTCTGCGGCTTTCCGGTTCATGCACAGGGCCTGCCTGCAAAAGTGGAATCCTTTTTGAAGACAATCCCGAAAGGCAAGAAGCTTGCCCTCTTCGGTACCCACGGATCCCTGAAGGGAGGACAACTGGCCATTACGGCATTCTATCAGGCCCTGGGTGTTTCCGTGAGGGAGCGGGTAATCGGGACCTTTGCTTGTCGGGGAAAGGTAAAACTCAGCCTCCTTGACCAGCTTGCAAAAAAACCCGAGCACAAGGCCTGGGTTGCAGAGGCCCAGAGTGCAACGGGGCACCCCGATGAAGCGGAGTTGGAGGATGGAAGGGAATGGGCCAGGGGGATGGTGGCGAAGGCCCTTGCATCGTGACTTGCCTGCCGGTTGGACCGTAGGGGAAAAAAACCATGGCGCAAAAAAAGACGGAACACGAATCTATCGATCTTCGCTATGCCAGTGAAGACGGATTGTTTGATCGTCGAAGATTTCTCACCCAGCTGACCCTTGTCGCAGCAGGAGCTGTTGCTGCTTCGTCATTGCTGCCTTTCCTGGAAAACTACTGCGCGCTTGCGGGAATCATTTCAGAGGACGATCCCCGTGTCCGGTCGGAATACGTGGACTATCCGGGGGCAACGGGCGAGATCCGTGCGGATCTGGTACGGCCCAGAGGAGATGCAAAAGTACCGGGCGTTATCGTCATCCACGAGATTTGGGGTCTCACCCCCTACATCGAAGATGTTGCCAGGCGGCTGGCCGTAGAGGGTTTTCTGGCCATAGCCCCTGATGCACTGTCCCCCCTTGGAGGCTCGCCCGAAGATCCGGCAAAGGCCCGGCGCATGATGGAACAACTTGACAGGGAGACCACTGTAAGGAACTATGCCGCCGCGTTGAAATACCTGCAGACCTATCCCCAATGCGACGGAAACGTCGGCGTCATCGGTTTCTGCTGGGGAGGAGGGATGGCCAACCAGCTTGCGGTAAACTCACCTGACTTGAAAGCGGCCGTGCCTTTCTACGGCATGCAGCCCTCACCTGAAGATGTCCCTAAAATCAAAGCTTCTCTTCTTCTCCACTATGCGGGCAACGATGATCGTATAAACAAAGGTATCCCCGCATTTGAAGAGGCTTTAAAAAAGGCCTCCATAGATTACCGGCTCTACATGTACAAAGGCGCCGAGCATGCCTTTCACAACGATACCAACGCGGCGCGATATAATAAGGAGGCTGCACAGCTGGCCTGGAAGCGCACGATTGAATTCCTGAAGGAGAAACTGAAAACATAGATCCGGGTCATTTCCCCAGACAGCATTTCTTGTATTTCCTGCCGCTTCCGCAAGGACAGGGATCGTTGCGGCCTGTTTTTGTCCGGAGCGGAGCCCCGCTCCGGGGAGTTGGCCGGTTTTCCCTGTGCTGCAGGGCCGCCAGTCCCTTCACAAACGACCGGATGTGGCTAAAGAAGCGTTTGTATCCTGCGCAGAGGTAGTTCAACCCCTCCTCTCCATCTGGGCTTCGAATCAATCGGTTCCTCGGGCACTCGCCGTTGCACATGGCCAGGAACTCGCATCGCCGGCAGTAACGGGGCAGGCCGTCCCGTTTAAGCCGTCCGAAGGCGATCAAGTCCGGACTCTCCAGCAGGCGTGCAAGGGGAGTTTCCCTGATATTCCCGATCCGATGCTCAGGGTCTACAAAATGATCACAGCAAAAGAAATCGCCGTTCTTCTCGATGACGGGAATATCCCCGCAGGTTGGACGGAAGATACAGAGCTCGTGATCCTGATTGAATGCGGTCTTGGCTGCTTCCTCGAATAGCTGTACCTTGATCCTGCCGATATCCCGGTCCCGCCACTCGTCAAATACAGCGCAGAGAAACGTGCCAAAATCCTCCGCAGGAACAGTCGCCGGGCTCACACCGTTCTCTCCCGCCGGCTCCGGTTCGACCAGGGGCAGAAATCCGATGTATCGCGCCCCGATCTCCTTGAAAAAACCATAAACCTCCCTGGGGTGCTGCACATTATGAGCATTGACCACGCATAGTATGTCCGGCGTCATGCCGTGCCGTCGAAGGAGTTGATACCCCTGCACGGCCTTTTTATGCGTGGGTCTACCGTCTTTGGTAAGACGGTATCTGTCATGGAACTCCTCCGGTCCGTCCAGGCTGAGCCCGACTGAGAAGCCCTCCATCGCCAAAAAACTGCACCAGTCTTCCGTCAAAAGGGTCCCATTGGTCTGGATGCCATTGGCTATGCGCTTTCCAGGGAGTTGATGCTTTCGCTGTATCTCCAGGATAGTGCGATAATAATCCGGTCCCAGGATGGTCGGCTCGCCTCCATGCCAGGAAAATCTGACAACCGAATCCTGAGACGCATTGATATGCTGGGCGATGTAGCTTTCCAGAATATCATTGGACATCCGGCTGCCGTGATCCTCGGGATAGAGATCCCCCTTCTTCAGATAGTAACAATAGCGGCAGCCGAGATTGCAGCTGGCCCCGGCCGGTTTGCTGAAAATCTGAAATGGACGGGAAACTCTCCCAATTGCACCATCATTCCCCATTTCCAGCTGTTTGGATTCCGTGAATTCCCCGGGCATCCTGCCTCTCCATTCTTTCGGGTCCCAATGTCTGCACTTCAAGTCTATTATATGCGATCTTACCCAAAGGACAAGGATTTCTGCGGGGTCTCTCTATCTGGGCATCCAGGGAATGTCACACTTACAATCCCGGACCGAATATGCTATGCTTTTTACATGATGAAACCATACTCTTCCGGATCGCTGACCCTGGCAATGATGACGGAATTCGCCGATCAGACCGGACTTCTGCCCCTCGGCAAGGCCCCGCGGCGCTACCTGTGGACCGACGCCTTTGCCGTGTGTACCTTTCTGGAGGTTTACCGTCAAACAGGCGATGAGAAATACAAGCATATCGCGCTGCGCCTCGTGGACCAGGTTCACAATACTCTCGGCCGGCACCGTGAAGATGATTCACGAACCGGCTGGATCAGCGGCCTGGACGAGGAGGAGGGCAAAGTCCATCCAACAAACGGGGGATTGAGAATTGGCAAACAGATGAATGAACGAAGGCCCGATGATCCCTATGACGAGCGTCTGGAGTGGGATCGAGACGGGCAGTACTATCATTATCTGACGAAATGGATGCACGCGCTCAATCGGGTAAGCCGGGTTATTGAAGATCCAATGTATAATATGTTGGCGATCGAGCTTGCGAAAACGGCCCATGCCGGATTTACCTATGTTCCATTGTTCGGCGGCCCAAAACGCATGTACTGGAAAATGAGCATAGACCTGTCTCACCCGCTGGTGGAATCCATGGGGCATCACGATCCTCTTGACGGCTATATTACGTACAGCCAGCTTCAAGCGACTGCTGTGGAAGGTCCCGAAGGCTCGACCCCTCCGGATCTCACTGCCGAGATTGTCGAGATGGCGAATATTTGTGAGGGAAGAAACTGGACTACGGATGACCCCCTTGGTCTTGGCGGTCTTTTGGATGCAGCCTGCAGGGTGACGCAGCTGATCATAAATGCGAGTTTTGAACGGATCGACCTGCTGAACGTCTTACTGGGCTCTTGTCTGCCCGGTCTGAGATCTTACGCGGGCAGCAATTCCTTAAAGCTCCCCGCCGAATACCATCTTGCATTCAGGGAGCTGGGATTGTCAATCGGATTACAGGCCCTCGACAAGATGGAGGGGTTGATTGCGAAAAATCCAGACGCTTTCAACAGCAAATATCCACTGCATTCGCGGATTAAAGCCCTGCGGGAATTCTCGCCGTTGATCAGAGTAATCGAGAGCTTCTGGCTTGAACCCGCAAACAGACAGGCAAACAGCTGGATGGAGCATCGTGATATCAATATGGTGATGTTGGCAACCAGCCTCAGTCCTGATGGATATCTCACGATTTAGTTGTAACATGGATCAAAGGAGGATGCATGAAAGTACTCAATCTCTATTTCACTACAAGCGGAAATACCGAAAAGGTGGCGTTCCGGATTCGTGATACCGTGCAGCAATCAGGTCATGAAGTGGATACGGTGAAGATAACCGGTAAGGACATGGAAGTCG
>Ga0315535_1000619_pt1 | contig 25035 bp, 22 predicted proteins | sample SalMarSW160220MG_2_FD_203092 | JGI IMG/M metagenome (GOLD analysis project Ga0315535, IMG submission 203092) | Salt marsh sediment microbial communities from the Plum Island Ecosystem LTER, Massachusetts, United States - Salt Marsh Sediment SW1602-20 ... | reverse complement strand
GTCATCTATGCCAAAAAGAACAGATATCACGATGCCCTGACAGCCTACAACAATGCTATCCGGATAACAGAGACAAAAAATCTGGCGTATACTGATGCCTACTATAACAGGGGAAATCTGCATTACAACCAAGGAGAGTTCGATGCCGCCATTGCAGATTACACGAAAACCATCGAATTCTGTGAAGGTTCCAAGGACCTGAATTCCAATGCTGCCGACGCGCATTACAATCGCGGCCTCTGCTACTATAACAAGAAATCATATGATCTGGCGCTGACGGATTATGACAGAGTCATTGCTCTCAGGCCAGATTTCAAGTGGGCGTATTACAGCAAAGGGTACACCCTGTTCATGAAAGCTCAGTACGATCAGGCTCTCACAGCCTTTCAGCACGCCGTTACGATCGATCCCAACTTTGACTATGCCTACTTCGGCCTGGGACTCGTCTACCAGAGAAAGGGTGATCAAAAAAACTGCATATCGAGCCTCAAGACAAGTTGCAATCTCGGGAACACAAGTGCCTGCAACGCCCTCAAGGAGCTGGGAGCGCGCTAGTTTCCATCCATAAATGGCTATTTTCACAATCCTTTCTGCCCCCTCACCCCACCTATTCGGTTTACCTGGCCAAAGCATTCCCTCGGTGCTATTATAATTCCATGAAAACCCCACAAAAAGGCGACACCCTGGAGCTTGACATCCAGAAAATGACCTATGGAGGCCAGGGTCTTGCGCGGATCGACAACTTTGTGATATTCATCAGAGGAGCCATTCCCGGCGATCGGGTCCGTGCCGTCATCTACAGAAAGAGAAAGGGATTCGCAGAAGCCAGGATTGTTGAACTGCTCTCCCCTTCGGCAGACCGAGTGGAGGCGCCATGTCCTTACGTCCCGTGGTGTGGAGGATGCCAGTGGCAGCATGTGCGCTACGAGGTTCAGGTCTCTTACAAGAAGGTCTTTATCGAGGAATCCCTGGAACACATCGGCGGATTCAAAGGGGTGGTTGTCCATCCTGTCCTGCCGTCTAAAAGGCTCTTCCAGTACCGGAATAAGATGGAGTTTTCGTTTTCCGACCGCCGCTGGCTCCTCCCCGGTGAGTTGGGGCAAGACCGAATTGATACCTCTTTTGCTTTAGGGCTTCATATACCCGGATCCTATCACAAAATCCTTGCGGTTGACGCCTGCCTCCTTCAGGAACACCTCGGGAATGAGATCCTCCGATTTGTGAATGCATTTGCCAGGGAAAGCGGAGTTCCCGTTTACGGAATCAAGAGTCATCAGGGATTCTGGCGGTTCCTGACCCTCAGGCACTCCGTTTTTCTTGACGAGTGGATGGTCAATATCGTTACGGCAGAGGAGAGGCCCGAGATTATGGCCTCGTTGACGAATGAACTCGTCTCGAGATTTCCGAATATCAGGACTGTGGTGAACAATGTCAATCAGCGCAAGGCTTCTGTCGCCATCGGTCAGCGGGAAAAGGTCTTTTTCGGGGACGGCTCCATCGAGGACAGGATCGGTTCTTTCACCTTCCATATTTCGGCCAATTCCTTTTTCCAGACCAACTCCGGCGCGGCGAAGACGCTGTATGACCAGGTGCTCAGGTATGCTGAACTCAGATCATCCGATAGGGTCCTGGACCTATACAGCGGTACCGGGACAATCCCACTCTTTCTGACCGGTCATGCGGCAAAAGTGGTCGGCATGGAGATAAATGAAAGCGCCGTAAGGGACGCTGAGCGAAACGCCGGAGAGAACGGCATTGAAAACTGCCGTTTCATCTGCGGAGATATCCGCGAGACCGGGATATCTCTCGCCTATGAACCGGAGGTTGTCATTGTTGATCCTCCCCGGACCGGCATGCACAAGGATGTGGTAGCGCAGGTCCTCAGCCTCGCTCCTGAACGAATTGTCTATGTATCCTGTAATCCGGCCACCCTGGCACGAGACCTGATGCTCTTGAAAGAGAAGTACGATGTCAGGGAAGTACAACCGGTAGACCTGTTTCCCCACACGTATCACATCGAGGCGGTGGCAAGGCTTACTCGAAAAGCTCGCACTTGAGACGGCGGAAAGGGGAAACAAATAGCGATCAGCCCTGCGGGAGGAAAGGCAACAATGTCGTTGTTTGTGACAAAAAAGTGTTGACAAATGCGCCAGGAGAAATAGAATAAAATTTTGGATTTCCAGCAGGATTGGGCTCCAGTGAAATTGGAGTGCCTCGCGGGCAAAGGGGGTGATGATGGATGACGAAAATTGAGACTTTCAAGAAGGCCTTGTTCTGTTCTCTTTCCCCGGCAAGAGGTCCCTTGCCTTCTGACCCTGTGAGTGCTTTCAGCCTGCTCGGAGTTGTGGATAAGTATGCATCAACCCTGTTTCATGAGGAGGAATGCATGTAAGCTGCGACAAAAATATCCACTATCTGAAGATTTCTGGAAGCATCTCACGTGTGTGCACGAGCGAGTGCTTTTTTTATTTTAAGAGAAGAAAGGTTGGTGTGAAATGAAAGTAATCGTGCATGATAACCAGATCGAAAAGGCCATCAAGGATCTCAAACGAAAATTGACCAAAGAGGGGTTTTTCTCAGAAATCAAGGAACGGCGTTTCTATGACAAGCCCAGCGTTCAGAAAAAAAAGAAACAGGCTAAGGCGGCCAAGAGACGCCGGAAGAGAATGCGAAAATTCTGAGATTTACGGCAATCTTTGATCCATTTCGAGTTCCCGATGTGATCATCGGGGACTCGCTGTTAAATATGCGAAATTCCCTTCTTATACCTCCACCGTGAACGTTAAATTGTTTCCATCCATTTGATTGATTTTCCAGGATTTAATAAGGTTTTTTCTTGACAAAGTGGAGCCGAATAGGTACATACGCACAACTGTCGGTTCCTTCATCCAGAAACTGTAAACACTACATGGAAGAGGCTTAAACCTATGGAAAACCGAGCAAAATCATCCGAAAAATCAAAGAAAGGCGGATGGATCTTCCTTCTCGCCGGCTTCGTTGGGGCCTTGATTATCGGATGGGTTGTCTTTCCGATGGTGCTCTACTCAAAGCAGCCCCAGCCCTTCAATTTCAATCATGCCATTCATCTCAACCCGGAAAAGGTGGAAGGGATCGAGGGAGACACTGAGGCGGAACGATGTGAATTCTGCCATGGATTTCGTGATGACGGCACATTCATCGGGATTCCGAAACTCAGCACGTGCACGCAATGCCACGATGATCCCGAATCTCCTCTGAGCGATTTGCCCGCGGAGGCAACCTTCCTCAAAAAATATGTGGCTACGGAAACTCAAGTGCCCTGGCTTTCCTATTTCAAGCAACCCGACTGCGTGTATTTTTCCCACATAGCCCATGTAAAAATTGGCAACATAGCGTGCAAAACCTGCCACGGAGATTATGGACATCTCGCCCGGCTGCCTCTCTACGAGGCCAACCGTCTCACCGGCTACAGCATCAATATCTGGGGGAAGAGGATCTCCGGGTACAAGAAGCATACCTGGGACCGGATGAAAATGGATGACTGCGCTGATTGCCATAAAAAGATGGGTCATCCAGAGGACAACGCCTGTTTTGTCTGCCACAAGTAAGGGGAAGAGCATGGAATTGAATAGACGAAATTTTATCAAGCTTCTTGTCGGCGGCGCGGTGGGAATTCAAGTGACGCCCCTGCCGTGGAAATTGACGGATGACGTTGCCATCTGGACGGATAACTGGCCCTGGGTGCCTGTCCCGCCGCGTGGGGCGTTTACCAGCGTCAAGTCGGTGTGCACTCTCTGCCCGGGCGGGTGCGGGATATCGGTCCGCAAGGTGGATAACCGGGCTGTCAAGATAGAAGGGAGGACCGACTATCCTGTCAATCCCGGCGGAGTATGTCCCATCGGCATGGGGGGACTGGAGCTCCTCTATGACAAAGATATGCGCTTTACCCGGCCGATGAAACGGGTCGGGCCCAGGGGGGCAGGGGTGTTTCAGGATATTTCCTGGGAGGAAGCCATCGGCACGCTGTGCTCCCGCATTTCCAGTCTACGCTCCGAGGGAAGACCGGAGGCCCTCGCCGCTGTAGACGGCCACTACCTGCGCGGATCGACCATGTCGGTTTTGATTGAACGGCTCATGAAAGCGATCGGAAGTCCCAATTACCTGCGGGTTCCGAACTCCGAAGATACGTACCGGATTGCCGGTGCCCTCATGACGGGCCGCGAAGGCCCCATCGCCTGTGATCTTGAAAACTCGGATTTCGTGCTCAGTTTCGGGTGCGGATTTCTCGAGGGCTGGCAAGGGGCCGGCCGGGTGATCAATGCCTGGAGCATACTCAGGGAAAAGGCCCTGAACAACAAGGCAAAGGTGGTGCAGATTGAATCGCGCGCATCCAACACTGCCTCCAAGGCTGACAAGTGGGTGGCCGTCAAACCGGGGACCGAGGCGGCGCTTGCCCTCGGTATAGGCCATGTTCTTATCAAGGAAGGTCTTTACAATAAAGAGTTTGTGAACAATCAGTGCTTCGGTTTCGAGGACTGGACCTCTCCGGACGGAAAGGAACACATCGGATTTAAGACTCTCGTGCTGAAAAAATACGGACCGGATCAGGCGGGGAAATTGACCAGTCTGGAACCCGCCCGAATTGTTTCGCTTGCCATTGATTTTGCCAAGGCCAAGGCGCCCGTCGCTCTTTTCGGAAAGAGCAAGGGGCTCCTCAACGGGAGTCTCTATGAATTCATGTCTGTAATGGCCCTCAATGCCCTTTCCGGAAGGTTGAACCAACCCGGTGGCATCCTGATTTGCGACCCGCTGCCCCTGGCTGTTTTGCCGGAATTCCAGCAGGACGCCGTTGCTTCAACGGGAAGCAGGAAACCCCGCATTGACGGGGCCGGAAGCTCAAGCTATCCCTGCACCCGGAGCCTCATCAACAACTTTGCCGATACCGTGGCGAAGAGCGATAATTCTCCCGTCGACACCCTCATGGTATTCTCGTCCAACCCTGTTTTCACGTTGCCTGATGGAGGAAGATTCAAGAGGGCCCTTGAAAAGACACCGTTTATTGTGAGTTTCTCTCCATTCCGTGATGAAACCGCCTTCATGGCGGATTTGATCCTGCCGGACCACACCTATCTCGAGAAAGTGGATGATGTGGTTTGGCCGGCTGCACTGCAATTTCCCTTATACGGGTTGACGCGGCCCGTCGTGGAACCTTTGCACCACACGAGGCATTCGGGCGACGTCATCCTGCAAATAGCCAAGAAACTGGGGGGCAGCGTCGGTAGCGCATTCCCATGGAAGGCATATGAAGATGTCCTGAAGATCAGGGCCATGGGGCTTTTCAAATCGGGTCCCGGGCTCGTTCAGTATGAAGGCAAGACCACGTTTTGGGAAGGTCTGGGAGAGAATGGCGCTTTGAAGGCGGACTATAAAGACTTCGACGGGATGTGGAAAGCATTGAAGTCCAATGGGCTTTGGTACCGTCCGCGATATGCGGCCGGCGCCGAGCAAAGCCTCTTTAAGTCCCCTTCGGGCAAATTCGAGTTCTACAGCACCCTGCTCGAGACGGTTGTTTCTGAGAGTGCAAAGACCGGTTCCCGGGATGAAATCCTTGACGCAATGGGGGTTCATGCGCGGGGCGATGAGGTCTTCATGCCCCATTACGAAAAGGCAGCGGTCCCGGAAGGATCCGGCAACTATCCCTTGCGGCTTGTTCCCTATGCGCAGATAAATCTGTCCAGCTCCTGGGTTCCTACTCCCCCCTTCCTCAACAAGACCCTTTTCGATAATGAGCTCCTCAAGGATGAGTCTTTTGCGGAAATGAACCCGAAGACTGCGGCCGAATATCACCTGGAGGAAGGCCAGCGAGTATGGATCGAATCCCTTTCGGGAAAGGTGAAGGTCCGAGTGACACTCTTTGACGGGGCGATGCCGGGGTATGTCTTTCTGCCCCGCGGCTTCGGCCACTATGCCTATGATGAGTTTCTCAGGGGAAAAGGGAGCAACCCAAACACTGTTATCCACCCCTCCAAGGATCCGCTGAGCGGCCTTCCCGTGTGGTGGAATACTCCGGTTCGGATAACCAAAGCGTAGCGACGGTGAGGTAGATTATGGAAGAAAAACATGGCCAGCGACAAAGATATGGAATGGTGATCGATCTGGACAAATGCACCGGGTGCGGGACCTGCATGGTCGCGTGCGCCGCCGAAAACAATGTCTCTGTCCGGCCTGACGAATCTGACAAGCAGCGCAGTATTACGTGGATGCAGCTTTACAAGATTACCAATGGGAAGGAATTTCCCAAGACGGAAGTGAGTTATTTCCCGAGACCCTGCATGCACTGTGAGGAAGACGGCCATGGCGGGCATCATCCCCCTTGCGTCTCGGTCTGTGTGGCGACCGCGACCAGGGTGGATTTCAACACGGGGATCGTGAGCCAGATCTATACCCGTTGCATCGGCTGCCGGTACTGCCAGGCCGCCTGTTCCTATCATGCGAGATATTTTGACTGGTGGGATGGATATTTTCCAAAAGGCAAAGGTCTTGAAAAGTACCTGTCTCCTGAAGTGTCTCCTCGAATGAGAGGGGTCGTTGAAAAATGCACGTTCTGTCACCACCGTTACATGAGGGCCAAGACACAGGCCTATGCCGAAGACCGGAAGGAGATCGAGGAAGATGAATACATCACCGCCTGTGCAGAGGCATGTCCGGCCCAGGCAATCACCTTCGGAGACCTGAATAATCCCGAACATAAAGTCTCCACGCTCATCAAGAGCCCATATGCCTTTCGACTTCTTGAACGGATCAAGACCAAGCCCAAGGTCTACTATCTTTCTACCAAGGACTGGGTTAGGAAGATGGGCGATAATTATCTTCCCGGTGAATTCAAGCCCGTGAAAAAGGTGATGGGTTGAATACACCGCGTGCTAAACAATATTCGAATATTTCTCCCAGGAGGAAAGATTAATGGATTCGCCATTGATACCTGAAGGAGTGAAAAGGTGTTCCCCAAAGGCTTTTTTCTTTTGGACCCTGCCGTGGCTGGGGTTGATACTCTGGGGGAGTGTCGCTGCCTTTCTGTGCCTGTGGAAGGGCCTTAATCAGACCAATATGAGTAATGTTTTCGCTTTTGCGCTATGGATCGTTTTTGATCTGGGTCTGATCGCACTGGGAGCCGGGGCATTTTTTACCGGGTTCCTCACCTACATCATCGGCAGGAAAGAACTTAAGAATATCATTAATGCCGCCGTCATCATAGGCTTCATCTGCTATTCCGGCGCGGTGGGCATGCTGGGTATCGATATCGGGCAGCCGATTCGAGGCTGGTTCATTTTTTGGCATGCGAATATACACTCCATGCTGGTGGAGGTGTCCTTCTGCATTACCGCCTACCTCGGTGTCCTGGCGGTGGAATTCATACCGATCATCCTGGAAAACAGGCAGATCCGGAAGGTCAGGGAACTTCGTCTGTTCGGCCATAATCTCCACGAGATTATGGCGGTTTTTGCCGCGACCGGGACCTTCCTCTCTTTCTTTCACCAGGGCTCTCTCGGAGGAATGTTCGGAGTCCTGTACGCCCATCCATTCGCAGCCAGGGGAGGATTCTATATCTGGCCATGGACATTCTTCCTCTTTATCCTGTCCGCTATCGCTGTCGGCCCCTGTTTTACCATCCTGTGTACCAAGCTGACGGAGGCCCTCAGTCGGAAAAAGCTCGTTCCGGACAATGCAATCCAGTTGCTCGCGAAAATCTCCGCCTGGCTGTTATCAGCGTACATCGTGCTGAAGATCACCGACACCCTCGTCTGGATCTACGGCATGATTCCCCGGGATGGACTGACATTCATGGATTTCTTCAAACAAGGACCCTATGGAGCGTGGATGCTGGTGGTTGAAATCGTCATCTGCGGTATTGTCCCGGCAATTATCCTGATGATTCCCCGTGCGAGAAAACAGGAAGGATGGCTCATCACGGCCTCTCTCCTGGCCTGTGCCGGCATTGTCATTAATCGATTTCTCTTTATCGTAGTCAACCTGGCCATTCCGGTTCTACCTTTCGGCAGGTTTTGGAGCTATATCCCCACGTGGCAGGAATGGGGACTTTCTCTTGCTGTTATCGGCTACGGGTTCCTGCTTTATTCACTGGCTTACCGGTATCTTCCCGTATTTCCCAAGGAGCTGGAGCTGAACCCTGCTTTGGACTCCGGGACAGCATAGGAGAGCGAGCATGTTACCCTTTTCTTTTGAATGGCAATGGAGTACGGGTTATTTTATCTTCTTTGGTTTTCTCTATTTTGCCCTTACGATCGTTGGATGCGGTCTGGTATTTGCCGGGATCAAGACCGCCCTCCAAATCATGGGATTCATGAGAGAGCGACATTTCTAGCCGCCATTCTCACACTCCCTGCGATCTTCTTTCACCCCGTTTGCAAAGGTTCCAAGGCATGAGGCGTGTCACCGCGGTCATTTTTGACTGTGACGGAGTCCTGTTTGATTCCCGTCGGGCCAACACTTTGTTTTACAATCATATTCTTGCCCGCTTCGGCCTTCCCCCCATGAAAGAGCAGGAGGAAGGCTTCGTCCATATGCATACCGCGGAAGAATCAATCCGGCACATCTTTCGTGGAACGCCATATGAGAAACAGGCACAGACGTACCGGATGGAAATGGATTACTCGCCTTTCATTCAAGACATGGTTGTCGAGCCGGGCCTCATGGAGCTTTTGCGGCTCCTCAAGCCCCAATTCGGCCTGGCCGTAGCAACCAACCGGAGTAATACCATCTCTGAGGTTCTTCGAAGGCACGGGCTTGAAGGCCTTTTCGACATCGTCGTTTCATCCCTGGATGTCCGCTATCCCAAGCCGCACCCGGAGGGTGTTTTTAAAATCCTCCACTTTTTTCGGATAGGGCCCGAAGAGGCCCTCTACGTAGGGGATTCTCTCGTTGACTCCGAAACCGCCAGGGCAGCGGGGGTTGATTTTGTCGCATACAAAAATCCGCGACTGGATGCGGACCATCATGTATCCAGGCTCAAGAATATTGCCGATGTGGTCGGGATCAAGGAGAACGGTTAACGAATCCGGTCCAGAAGGGCCTTCGCTTCCTCTGAAAAAGGGCCTTCGGGCGCGAGCTGGATCGCCTTTTTCAGCTCCTTTTGGGCCTTCGTTACTTCTTTCTGTTTCAGGTAGAGTTTTCCGAGGTGGAAGTAGGGAGCGGGGAATTGAGGGTCGAACCTGATGGCCTTTTCGAACGCACTTTCTGCTTCTGCCCATTTCCCGGTTGTTTCATAGACCACGCCAAGGTGGTCCCAGCAGAGACTGTAATCCGGCGCCAGACTGAGGGCCTGCCGGTAACTCTCGATGGCCTTCTGGTTTTCCCCGGCCTGAAAATATGCCCATCCCAGGTTATTGTAGGCAAAATGGGGGGTCTTGTAGGTAAGCGTCTCTGCCGCCCGCTTGAAACAGGAGATTGCCTTGTTCCACTCTTTTAGATCTCCGTAGAGGGTTCCCAGATTATTCCAGGCTTCCGGGAAATCAGGCTGCAGATCGAGGGCTTTCTTGAAATACTTCAGGGAAAGAGGATACTGTTTCAGGTCACGGTAGACCAGTGCTACTTCATCGAGGATCCGGGCGTTATCAGGCGCGAGCCGCGCAGCCTCGAGGAGATGTATGAGGCCGGCTCTCGGCTGGCCTTCCTGGATAAGCGATATACCTAAGCCTGCTTCGGCCTGTGCTCTTTTGGTGGTGAGTTCTCTGTTCCCTGCACACCCGGAAACCAGAAAGGAAAAAAGCAGCGCAACAACCGTTCCCCAGTGATAAAGGGCAAGTGACCCGTTCGGTTTCTCTCTCTCATACAATTTTCAGCTCATCGTGTCACATCCGCCCGGGGGCCGAAACCACAGTGGGGGTCAGGAAGATAAGGAGTTCACTTCTGGTGTCTGTCGTGCCCCTGTCCTTGAAGAGCCAGCCCAGAATGGGCACGTTCCGCAGCCAGGGTGTCCCGCTTTCCGTTTTACTTTTGTCTTCCTTGTAAATGCCGCCGATAACCACCGTGTCGCCCGACGCAATCATCATCTCAGTCTGCGCATTTTTGGTGTTGATCGGCACATTATCGCCCCTTGCATTGGCGTAGTCCGGCGAATCATCGCTCACGTCTATGTTCATGACAACCATGTTGTTCGGGGTTATCTTCGGCGTGACCTCAAGTTTCAGGGCGGCATCCACCTGTTGAAAAGTGGTGTTCCCATTGGAGTCCGTCCCGGAAGGGATGACAATCTTGGTGCCCTGTTTGATGATTGCCTTAATCGTGTCGCGCGTCACGACTTTGGGGGCGGAGAGAGTCTTTACCTCGCCCTGGGTCTCCGCAAGGGCGATCTGCGCGTTGAGAAGCTTTGTAGCCGCCGTATTGACAAAACTGACGCCGGCCGTGCTGGCAAGGGCGGTAGGGATGGCAAAATTTGTAGAAAAATTATAGTTATACGTCCCGTCTCCCGTTGACCCCCAGGGATTGTGTTGCGTCTGGTAGCTCCCGCTCCAGTTGACCCCCAATTCGCGGCTGAAACTGGTCCTCGCCTCCACGATCCGCGCCTCGATCATAACTTGTTTGATCGGCTTGTCCTGCCGTTCCTTCAGTTCTTTGGCAGCCTTAATATGGGCAGCCGTATCAGTCATGATAATGGTCTTATTGGCGGAATCAACGGAGAGTTTTCCCCTCGGTCCTTTTACATTTTCATCGATGAGTTTCTTGATGGAATTCACATCAACATAGTTGACCGTCAGGTATTCCGTCACCAGTGGTTCTGCCGCCTTTGCTTCTTTTTGCGCGTCGAGCCTCTTTTTCCTTTCAGCTTCCTCTTCCTGCCGCTTCTTCTTCTCATCGGCCTCTATTTTGGCCAGTTTCGGTGCGGTAGTCACCCAGATCACATTTCCCTCACGCCTCATGCCGAGGTCATTATTTTCCAGGACAAGATCCAGTGCCTGGTCCCAGGGTACATTGCGCAGCCGCATGGAGACTTTTCCCTTCACGTCAGGGCCCCATATAATATTCAGGTTGCTTACCTCTCCGATGAGCCGCAGGATATTCGTCACGTCCGCATTGACGAAATCCATGGTCATGGGAGCACCAACGTATTTTTTCCCCACCGTACGCCCGTTCTTCATAGGCGCAGTAAGCTTCATCATCGAGGCGGGACTTTGGGAATGTAAAGTTGACGTTCGTTTCTCAGATTCAGTCAGAGCCATCGGGACCAGATTCTTCTCCCTCGCGCCGACTGCCGTCTTTCCAAAATCGATGTAGATTGTCGAATCAGTCTGGTCGATATGGAAGGGGACCATTTCCCGTAGCGTTATGTCGAGAGAAACCAGCTTTTTCTCAGGCAGGAGATTGGCCTTCACCCGATCGACTGCTCCCTTGAAATAGGTAGCATCCAGTCTGCGCATCAGGAGAGGAGGAATAGTGGCATCCTCCAGGTTCAGGCGAATGCCCTTGGGTCCTATGCGCTGAAGATCATAGACGCCTTTCTTGCTCGTGGTAACGGTTAATCGGGACTTTCCCCCGTTCGTCATGGCAAAATCCACTCCAAGCACCTGCACCTGGTGATCTTTTTCCGACTTGAAGAAGATCCTGGGCTCTGAAACCGGCTTCTTCTCCGTGGAAGCGTTCGTTTCCGTCCGGGCCTGGACAGGTTCCTTTTCAGTGACCTCCTTTGTTTGGCTTTCCGCTGCGGTGAGGGAGTGAAGATCCACTATGAGAGAGCGGCCCTCTTTCGTAATGTTGTAATCCATCGTGCGGGCAAGCAGTACCACGACCCTTGTGGTGTTATTATTCGCGTTGTACTTCTCGATTGAAATCTCTTTTACCTTGCCGTCATTCACCTGTTTTGTCTGGAGAACCTGGGATTCAGGAATGCCCTGGACATCTATGACGACCCTGGGGGGATCCGTCAATTTGAACGCGGTATACGGCAAGGACTGGGAGCCTACTACTTCCACACGTGTTTCACTGGCATTCACAGACTGGATTCTTATCGCTTCCACCCTGGGTGTCACTGCTTTCGGCTCCTGTGCAGCCTTCCTTGGGGCCGACGCACAGCCATGCAACCCCAAGAAGATCATGGCTACGCCCAAATAGACAAACTGGAGCAGTTTTCGTTTTCTATTCAAGTCATTGCACATATGTGATCTCCCTTAATTAATACCCGATCCCCAGAAAGCCTGCTGTCTCCCGGACTCAAGACCCGGAATACCCATGCTACTTATCACTTGACATCTTCTTGACGACATCCACTATCTTTACCTTCCCCATAAAGTCCCTATGCTTTTCCTGGATCAGAACCGCACCTTCCCGGATCTCACGGACAACGCCTTCTTTGGTTCCAATAAGGGTTCCTTTCCGGATAACGTGACCGACACCCTTCGAATCCCTGACCATGGCCCAGTTCCCTTTCTTATCCAGGATGGTTGCGATGAGATCAAGCTGGGAGAGGTCCAAGGTTTCCAGATAGGTCTTGGGTCTTTCTCTCTTTCTCTTCTCCTTGGCCTCTTCCTGCAGGGACAAGAAGGACTTGAACGGGTCTGTCTTCTCACTCAGGTTGCTCGCCTCTTGATCATTAGATGGTTTTTGAGGCTCCTCGACGGCTAGGGACGTATCTTTCAAGGCCCGGGACGCCTTATACACCATTTGGTTCGCGGCCCAGACTTCCGTACCCGTAAAAAAGAGACACGCAAGGAATGCCGTCATCACCAGATTATTTCTGTTTCTTTTTCTGTTTCTTTTTTGCCCCGGTCGTTGCATTCTCTGTTCCTTTGAATCGATAGGTGACCGCATCACAAGTGGTAATGAGCGTTGTTGAAAGTGGCTTTACCGGACTCATGGAAACGTCGAGAATATTTACGATGCGCTCCATTCGCCCCACTTTGTCAAAAAAGGAGGCCACGTTGTGGTATGTTCCGCTCACTTTGATAGCCACTGGAATCTCGATGTAGAAATTTTCCGGTTTTTCTTTCTTCGGACTGAATAAGAGAAAATCCAGATGGGAATCGGTTCCGAGCTGGGTGATCGTTCGCAGCAACGACGGAATTTCCCTCTTATTGGGGAGCAATTTTAAGGCCTCTCGGAATTGAGCCGTGACCTCTGCCTGCTCCGCCTCAAATTTTTTCAAATTCCTCGCGCGAATTTTTGCCTGATCCAGCTGTTGATTGAGGACCACAACCTCTTTGCTGGTCTTGGATATCTCGCCAATTTTAGGAAGCACAACCAGCCACACGAAAAGGCCTCCCAGCAAGACTATGCTCCCCACCAGGATGAGAATCCGGTGAATCATCCTCATTTTCTCAATTTTTTCTAGGAACTGGCTTTCTTCCATACCATGAAAATCCTGTGTGTGTCACCGGCCTTATTTCTTTTTATTGCGGCCAGGAGTGGTCTTCGGCTTCTTTTCCTCGAACGAATACGTTTTACAATCAAGGTCGAAATCAACTACATTGAGCTTGTACTCGGTCAAATTTCTCAGGGTTGCAGTCTTGAGATCCACTGTCGTGATATGTTTGGCCTTCTCCAAATTTGTCATAAAAAGGGCGATTGTCTCATTGTCCATGGCGGTTCCGCTGAGTTTCAAGAGGCCCTTCTTCTCTGAGAGGGAACGAAGCCACAGCCGGTTTTTCGGGACTGCCGCTGCGATTTCATCCAGCAGAAAGACAGGTCCGGTCTTCTTCTTCTCCAGATCACGGATGATGGTCAGTTTTGCGCGAATTTCCTGGATCTGTTTTTTGATCAGTTCGATCTTTTTTGTCGTCGCAGCGTAGGTGGCCAGCTGCTTTCTTGCGGCCGCTTTCTCTCCCCGAAGCGCCCGCACTTTACTGTTGAGTTGCAGGAAAAAGAATCCCATGAGAGCAAAAACGAACACCAGCGTCAAAATGTAAACGCTGATCTGGCGCTTAATGTTTTCTTTTTTCCTCGCCGCTCGAAAAGGAAGAAGATTGATTCTAATCATTTGTCACCGATGCTTCTTAGGGCCAGACCTACCGCAACACCAGCCTGGGATGCCATATAGCTCAAATATTTCGAATCAAAAGCCCTCTCATTTATAATGAGATTTGCGAACGGATTCAGTTCCTCAACAGGGAGGTTCGTCTCGAGTTCCAAAAACTTCCTGAATCCCGGTATTCTGGATGATCCACCGCTTAACATGATTTTCTGGATGTTTTCATCCGGGTAGCTGTTTGCGAGAAAATCAAGAGCCCGCTTTATCTCCTGGACCCATTCTGATATGACAGAGGTGAAAATCTCCTCAAGGCCGCTCTTCTCTTTTTCCAACTTCTCTCCTCCCAGCTTGACTTTCTCCGCCTGGGCGAAATCAACATCAAACTGAGACATGATGGCCTCTGTAATTTGGTTGCCGCCGTAAGAAGAATCACGGCTGAACATGGAAATTCCATCTTTGATCGCATTGATACCCAGTTCTTCCGCCCCTACATTGACAAGAGCATAACAGCCTTCCGGTTCGGCTGTACTCGCCTCAAAGGCGTTCTGGAGGGCAAATGCATCCACATCCAGGACTGCAGGATTAAGACCGGAAAGCTGAAGCAGGGATACATAGTCATCCACGACGTCCTTCTTTGCAGCAACCAGCATGACCTCCATTTTGCCGCTTGCGGATTTTTTCCCTTTTTCCTTAGTCTCCTCAGGCTCTTCCGCTCCTCTTCGCAAAATATCATAGTCCAGGTTCACATCGTTTATATCAAAAGGAATATACTGTTCCGCTTCACTCTGGATGGTGTTTTCGAGTTCCGATTCATCCCGGTTTGTCATTTCAATCTTTTTCACGATGACCGAATAACCGGAAATGGACGTTGCGACATCCCTGTTCTTCACCTTCAAGTTTCGATAGAGGGTTCTAATGGCTGAAGAGACTATCTCCATTTCCTTGATACTGCCTTCCACGATAGCATCCGGGGGCAAGCCGATAATGCCAAAGTTCTTGAGACTTCGACCTTTTTTCCCGTGATCGATCTCTACCAGTTTTATCGACTGAGACCCTATATCCAGACCCACAAGTTGATTCTTCTTCGGTACTGCCATCGCGACCTGTTCTCTATTTCTTATGGAAAAATTTTGTCTTTGTTGGAAAGCTTGTACCCCAAGGCAAGGATTATTTTTCTCATGGTTTCCATCCTGCAGGTCTTCCCTTTCTCTATTCTGTCAATGGTGAGGGGGGAGACTCCTGCCTTTCTCGCTAACTCCGCCTTGCTCATGAGAAGTTGCTCTCTAATCTCTTTCACCAGATTTTGACCCAATGTACCCTCCAGTCCTGCACTTCAATGGAATCTTCCCAGGGAGCTGAGTCAAGATCATACATAAATTGCAATATTTGTCAACTATATTCTTATAAATTAATAACATTTTATATAATTTATAAGTACATATTACACAACTAGCCGAAATAACAGGACATGCTTGGTTTTTTTCTTGTTCTTGTCATTCTATTTCCCTAAAAGCTTGAAAGCAACTCAGGCTGTCCTGTTCGCGGTTCATGGATCCGTCCGTTCATCTTAACTCTGACACGTCGTTCTCACTCTGAACCATGATTCCGGCATCTTGCCTCTGTATGATCGCTCTGCTTTGGAACCCTCTATCACTATCGGCAGATGCCAGATTTTTCTTTACAAAGTTGTGCGATCGGTTTTAAATCCATTCAAAAATCGGGCCAACCACGGCCTTTGAATTACAAAAGGGCCATAGCGTTCTTCATGGTCGGGCCGGGAAGGCTTTTTGAAATACCTGATTATTCCTAGTGCAAGGTGAAGAGTGCGACCTTGCGAAGGAAGAGAACAGCTTCAATGCATTGAGTGTCTCGAATCAAGATGTGTACCTGACAGGGAGATTGATCAAGCAGGCGTTTTGAATTTGACTTCAAGGAGGATTCTTGTGGAAAGTTCAGCAGTTCAGGGAAGAGTGAACAGAAAAAGTGTTTTCAGGGAATATGCGGAGGCTGCAATAATTGCCGTCATCCTTGCCCTCTTTATACGGACCTTTGTGGTGCAGGCCTTCAAAATCCCCTCGGGTTCCATGGAGCCGACTCTCGTGGTGGGTGATCACATTCTGGTCAACAAATTCATCTATGGAGTCAAGCTTCCTTTTGTCAGAAAAACGATCATTCCCATTGAACAGCCACATCGGAACGATGTCATTGTTTTTATTTACCCCCTGGATCCAAGTAAAGACTTCATCAAGCGCGTTATCGGGCTCCCGGGCGATAGAATCGAGATGCTCGGGCGCTCCATCTATATAAATGGGAAGCTGTTTCAGGACAAGCACGGGGTTTACACGGCGCCCTTTAACCCCACCGCTCGCTTCGGTCCCGTCACTGTGCCCCAAGGCCACCTCTTCGTGATGGGAGACAACAGGGATCACAGTTACGACAGCCGATTCTGGGGTTTTGTGCCCCTTGAATCGGTAAAGGGAAAGGCCTTTATCGTGTACTGGTCCTGGCCCCACTGGAAACGCATGTTTCACATCATAAGATAACGGGCGTACCAGGAGGGTTTTTCTGCCTGGATAGGTTCTTATTGGCGTCGTGGAGCAGGCCGGCGGCCCTTGAAACAGCCGTTCCAAGCTGTTCATCCTGGGTGTAGTTCCGGAGCGATTTCGTGTTTACCCATATCACCTCGGCGGCATCGGATCCGGCCCTTGGGGTGCCGGAAACAATTTGTGCACAATAGTCTACGATCACGTAATGATATTGAATGATATTGTTCACATCTTTGACAATTCTTTCATATACCCCCACGAGTCCAAGTAATTCAACTTCTATGGAAAGCTCTTCCTGTAATTCTCGATGCAGGGCCCTTTGGACCGTTTCCCCAAGTTCTACGAGTCCGCCCGGCAGACTCCATTCACCCTTGCCGGGCATATTTCGCCGCTGAACCAGGAGCACGTCCTCATCCCTCAGTATGACGGCCGCCACTCCGACGAGCGGTGTCTCCGGATAGGCTCTTTGCACTGTATGTTTCTTGACATGATGAAGTGAAGGATCTACCATGGCAAACGCATGTTACGATAATCTCAGTCATATTTCAATACTGTCAATGTAAGGAGAACCGGATATGGTGAAATCTACAAAGACTCTCGAAGGAAACGAAGCCGCAGCCCACGTTGCCTATGCAATGAGCGATGTGGCCGCTATTTACCCAATTACGCCTTCCAGCAGCATGGGAGAGTACTGCGACGAGTGGGCCGCTCACGGTCGCAAGAATATTTTCGGCCAGGTACTGAGGGTTTCGGAGATGCAGTCAGAGGCCGGTGCGGCCGGCGCCGTGCACGGTTCCCTCGCAGCCGGCGCCCTTTCGACGACGTTTACCGCGTCCCAGGGCCTTCTCCTCATGATCCCGAACATGTACAAAATAGCCGGGGAAATCATGCCGGCTGTATTCCACGTTGCGGCAAGGGCCGTGGCCACCCACGCCCTGTCCATCTTCGGGGACCATTCGGATATCAATGCCGTAAAACAGACCGGTTTTTCTCTCCTTGCCTCCGCTTCCGTACAGGAGGTCATGGATCTAGCCCTCGTTGCGCACCTGGCAAGTATCCGGGCCAGCCTCCCCTTCGTACACTTTTTTGACGGTTTCAGGACGTCCATGGAAATTCAGAAGATAGAGATGATCGACTATGAAGATATGGCCGCCCTTGTCGACTGGGAGGCGATCGATGATTTCAGAAGCAGGGCGCTTAATCCGGAATACCCTCAGCTTCGCGGAACCGCCCAAAATCCCGACATCTTTTTTCAAAACCGCGAGGCCTGCAATCCTTATTACGAGCGTATCCCTCGGATTGTCCAGGAAGAAATGGAAAAGGTCTCGGATCTGGTAGGTCGTCCCTATCATCTTTTCGATTACGTAGGAAATCCCGAGGCGGACAGGGTCATCATTGCAATGGCCTCCGGCTGCGACGTGATCGAGGAGACGGTGAACCACTTAGCCGGGCACGGTGAGAGGGTCGGCCTCGTAAAGGTCCGTCTTTATCTGCCCTTTTCTCCCGAACATTTTTTTCAGGCGCTCCCTGCTTCTGCTCAGAGAATCGCTGTGCTCGATCGCACGAAAGCCCCGGGGTCTCTCGGAGAGCCCCTGTACCAGGACGTGTGCACCGCATTCCAGGAACGGAAGGAATCGCCCGTCATCGTTGGGGGGCGCTACGGTCTCGGAAGCAAGGATTTTACACCGACCATGGTCAAGGCAGTCTTTGACAACCTCCGCGGCCGGGAGCCGAAGAATCATTTCACGGTCGGCATAAAGGATGATGTCACCTTCACCTCTCTTGCTCTGGGAGAAGAAATAGAGCCGTCGCCCAAGGGTACCGTCAGGTGTAAATTTTGGGGACTCGGAGCAGACGGCACCGTGGGAGCGAATAAGAACGCCATCAAAATTATCGGCGAAAATACCGATATGTTCGCACAGGCCTATTTTGCCTATGACGCAAAAAAATCCGGTGGTATCACCATGTCTCACCTTCGCTTTTCACCCCACAGGATACAGTCGCCTTACCTTCTGACCGAATCGGACTTCATTGCCTGTCATAATCCCCAGTTCGTACACCAGTATCAGGTGCTCGAAGGCATCAAGAAAGGCGGCGCGTTTCTGTTAAACTCTCCCTGGGAACTGGAAGATCTGGAAAGAGAACTGCCTGCGCACATGAAGCGCACCATTGCTCTGAAAAAGCTGGACTTTTACAATATCGATGCGGTGAAGATCGCTACCGAGCTCGGGCTGGGCGGGCGCATCAATATGATCATGCAGGCCGCATTTTTCAAGATCGCGGACGTTATCCCCCCTCAACAGGCGTTCGACTACATGAAAGATGCTATACGGAAGACATACGGGAAAAAAGGAGACAAAGTAGTTCAGATGAATATCGATGCAGTGGACAGGGCGGTAGGGGCACTTGAGAAGATAGAGGTGCCCGAGGCCTGGGCCACGGCTGGCCGGGACGAATACAGCCAGAGAGAAGAGCCCGAGTTTGTGCAGGAAGTCATGCGCCCCATGCTGGCACAGCAGGGAGACAAATTGCCCGTCAGCGCCTTCAGCCCGGACGGCATTTTCCCGACGGCCACAACGCAATATGAAAAACGCGGAATCGCCATCAATGTGCCTGAATGGATCCCTGAAAACTGCATCCAGTGCAACCAGTGCGCTTTCGTATGTCCCCATGCGGTTATCCGACCCGTGCTTGCTGCTGAAGGAGAACTTGAAAGAGCTCCCGAGACCTTCGAAACCCTCGAAGCAAAGGGAAAGGAACTGAAGGGGATGCGGTTCAGGATCCAGGTAAGCCCCCTTGACTGTACCGGCTGCGGCAATTGCGCTGATGTTTGTCCGGCCAAGGAAAAGGCCCTGGTCATGAAACCGCTGGCCTCACAAATTGAATTGCAGGTCCCCAATCACAAGTTTTCGACAACTGTGCCGGTCCACGATGACCTGATGCCCGTGACCTCGGTCAAGGGCAGCCAGTTCCGGCGGCCCCTCTTTGAGTTCTCCGGCTCGTGTCCGGGCTGCGGCGAAACCTCCTACATCAAGGTGATCACCCAGCTCTTTGGAGATCGGATGATTATTGCGAATGCCACCGGCTGCTCCTCCATTTATGGAGGTTCCACTCCGAGCTGTCCTTACACCGTCAACGAAGAGGGGGACGGCCCTGCGTGGGCGAATTCCCTTTTTGAAGACAATGCGGAATACGGCTATGGCATCCATCTCGGTGTCTCCCAAAGGCGACAGAGGCTTGCCGACCTGGTGGGGAGCGCCCTGAAAAACCCCATGTCTGAAGATCTCAAACAAGCCCTGCAAGGGTGGCTCGAAAACATGGAGGACGGCGATAGATCCAAAGTCTTCGGAAAACAGGTTGAGGAACTGATTCAGGTCGAATGTACTAATCCTGACGCCGAGATAAACCCCGTTTTCTTTGATATCCTGGAAAGGAGCGATTACCTCACCAAGAAATCCATCTGGATCTTCGGCGGAGACGGGTGGGCGTACGACATCGGCTACGGGGGCCTGGATCACGTGCTCGCCATGGGCCAGGACGTGAATGTGCTGGTGCTGGATACAGAGGTGTATTCCAATACAGGGGGACAGTCTTCCAAGGCAACTCCCACCGGCGCCGTGGCCAAGTTCGCCGCCAGCGGAAAACCCACCCGCAAGAAAGATCTCGGTCTTATGGCCACGACCTATACCTACGTCTATGTGGCCTCAGTAGCCATGGGCGCCAACAAGAACCAGCTCATGAAAGCCCTCGTGGAGGCGGAGAGTTACCGCGGTCCGTCACTCATCATTGCCTATGCACCCTGTATCAACCACGGGATCAACATGAGCAGGAGCCAGGCGGAAGAAAAAAAGGCGGTAGAAGCCGGATACTGGCCCCTCTACCGGTACGATCCCAGGCTGAAAGGCGAGGGGAAAAACCCCTTCATCCTGGATTCCAAAGATCCGAAGGGAGATTTCAGGGACTTTCTTATGGGTGAAGTCCGTTATTCCAGCCTTACCAGGAGCTTCCCGGATCAGGCAGAGCGACTTTTTCAAAAGGCGCAGGCCGACATGAAAGAACGGTATGAGCATTATAAACAGATGGCCGGCCAGGCAGATTAGGATACGGGGAGGACGATTTTTTTCAGCCGTTTCAATTCTTCTTCACAGGTGAGATCATAGTGAATTGGCGTGATGGAAACCCATTTTTCCCGGAGGGCGAGACCATCTGTGCCGCGTGTCCCGTTGTCCACCGGCGTTTCTCCTGAAAGCCAGTAGTAGACATTGCCTCTCGGGTCCACGCGGCGTTCATATCTCTCTTCATACCGGGACATCCCCTGCCTGGTGAACCGTACCCCTTTGATCTCCCCTGAAGGGAAGGCGGGGATATTCACGTTCAGGGTGGTCCCGGCCCTGAGGCCGTTGCGCGCCAGGAATCGGACGATCTCCCTGCTGAAGCGAGCCGCAAAGTCAAAGTCCGGATTTTCAAGGGTATCAAGCGAGATAGCTGCCGACCTGATTCCCATGAACGCTCCCTCCGTTGCCGCCGAGACTGTTCCTGAATAGAGGATATCAACGCCCACATTTGCCCCCAGATTTATGCCCGACAGGATAATATCGGGGGGAACCTCCAAGAGTTCCTGGAGCGCTATTTTCACACAGTCAGCAGGCGTGCCCGAAACAGCATATCCGTAGAAGCGACCGTTTTTGTTCACCTTTTTCACCCGCAAAGGCATCGAAAGGCTGATGGCATGGCCGACCGCGCTCATTTCCACTTCCGGGGCCACAATATTCAGGTGGAAATCTTTGGAAAGGGCCAGGTACAATGCTTGCAATCCCGGAGCATGGATTCCATCATCGTTGGTCAGAAGAATTCTCATTGCTTCAATTATCGCTCTCCTGTATATTCACCTTGACAGGTGCATCAGCTAATTATTAATACCATGCAAGGAAAAGTCAAACCGTAACTGGCGGTTAAGCATAGACATGTCAAACCTTGCCGGAAAAGCACATTACGATTGGTGTGTTGAACAAGCCGTGCTCGTGAGGTGTAAGAATGCCGGTTGGGGGAGTTCTCCTCTGAAAGCGATGCTTGACATCGAACAGTTGCGGAGGAGCATTATGCAAACTGCGGCAGGCGTCGAATCATTCCTGTCGCTTCTGGCAACAAAGGGCTTAATCGTTATCCAGCGGGAGAGATGAAATGGAAAAGAGTGTATCGAGAGGGTCAAAACGCGTTTGGTGGTGGTTGTTGCTGTTTCTGGTCCTTGGCGCCCTGATCGGATACCTGCTGAGGGGCGACCTGGGAAAAGAATCCGAAAAGGCTACGCTCCCCGAAAAAACCCTGCCGGCGTCTGAAAAAGCAGCCTCTCCCGAAAAAAGCCCCGAAACCACTCCTGAAGTGGCGCAGGCTCCTGGAGAGTCTTCAATGAAAGCGGAAACCCCGGTGAACCCTGTGGTAAAAAAACCGGTTCCGGCGGTTGAAATGAGCCTGACGGAGTTCTTCCAGTATCTTGACCAGCAGCCGTCTATCCGTCATCTTAACCTGGCCAGCGGGACCAAGGGGAGGTTCAAGATCATTCTCAAGGAGCTGTCATCTCATCTCCCGGTCCCGGCCGGCGAGGGCATCGATCCGAGGATACTCACCGCTAATGTGTACCATTTTTTCAGGGCACTTGACCAGAAAGACGTTCGGCTTGTCAAAGAAACTATCCGCCTCGAACGGGACAATATGGAGATGGATCTGCGCATGTTTTTCCGATGGTTCACGGAAGGAGAAGGCGACCGTGAACTGGATGCCCTCAGGCCCGGCCTCAACATAGCCTATCCATATGCGGGGTTTCTGCTGAACACCATTGGCGGCAGGGCATATCTCTTGAGAAGGCCATCAACAGTGCGGGTTCTCCTGACCTACTATTCCCTCCTGATCGTGTATCAGGCGGACAGAAAGGGTAAGAATACCTACGGCATTGATATCTATCCGTATATCCGGGCCTTGACTGATGAGATGACACACTATCCGGATCTGCAGTATGAGCAGGAGTACTTGGAAAAACTCGATCAAATCAGGGAATATTACGTCAGCAGGAGATAGGCTGTGCCCGCACCGCTTCAGCGTCCCCGTATACTTTTCCCTTCATTAAACAAATGAAGCTTGGATGGGTCGATGCCCAGGTAAATGATCTCTCCGTTCACTATCGAGACCTCTTTTCCAGCTCTTGCCGTCAAACTTGTTGCTCCCACGCGGGCATGAACATATTTTTCAGGGCCGACATTGGTCACCATCTCCACTGTTGCTCTGAGACCCTTCTCAGGTTCGCGGCTCACCGTTATGTCCTCGGGACGGATGCCTATCTCCAGCTCTCCATTCCCAAAATCCAAACCATCAGGCATGGATTCAAGATCAAAATCTCTGGTTTCAAGGATGAATCGCCCTTTCTGTTTTGTCATTGTGCCCTTAAATAGATTGATAACGGGAGAGCCGATGAAAGTGGCCACAAATGTATCCGCGGGTTTGTTGTAGATAATTTCAGGCCGGTCTATCTGATGGATTTTTCCCTCTCGCATGACGACCACTTTGTCGCCAAGCGTCATGGCCTCCACCTGATCATGGGTTACGTAAAGCGTCGTGGTTTGTATCTGCGTATGAAGTTTTTTGAGCTCCAGCCGGACGTTGACCCGCAAACGTGCGTCCAGATTGCTCAGGGGCTCGTCGAGAAGAAATATTTGAGGACGTCTTACCAGGGCTCTGCCCATGGCCACCCGTTGCCTCTGCCCCCCGGAGAGTTCCCTCGGTCTCCTGTCCAGCAATTCCGTGATGCCCAAAAGTCCGGCGGTCTCCATGATTTTTTTTGCGATCATCGCTTTGGATACGCCCCGCATCCGAAGGCCGAAACCCAGATTCCGGGCGACTGTCATATGGGGATAGAGTGCATAGTTTTGAAAGACCATCGCAACATCCCGCTCTCTGGGACTGAGATTTTCTACAGGCCGACCGTCAATCAACACAGAGCCTTCATCCTGAATCGTCAACCCGGCCACAATTTCCAGAAACGTACTCTTGCCACAGCCTGACGGACCAAGAAGAACGCAAAATTCCCCATCTTCCACACGAAAACTCATCCTGGACAGGGCGACCACGTTGCCGAAGCGTTTACTCACATTCTCAATTGCCAATGATGCCATTCTCTTATCCCTTAATGGCCCCCGCGGACAAACCTGTGACAATCCGCCGCTGGAAAAGCAGAACCATGATGACCAACGGTGCTGTTGTAATGAAAGAAGCAGCGGCTATCGCGCCCCACGGCACCGTATATTCTCCCTGGAATAGGGCAATTCCCACAGGCATGGTCTGTCTCGCCGGATCGGTCATGACCAGGAGGGCGAGGAAAAATTCATTCCAGGCATAAATAAAGCACAGGATGGAGGCCGTAAACAGTCCCGGTGTCGAGAGGGGAAGCACGACACGGATGAACGCTCCAAACCTGCTGCACCCGTCCACCAAGCTCGCAGACTCAAGCTCCCGGGGAATCTCACGAAAGAAGACCGTCAGGATCCAGATGGCAAGAGGAAGCGTCAGGGCCACATAGGGGAGAACAAGGCCTTGATAGGTATTCAGCCATCCCATCAGTTGAAGGAAGCGCCAGATAGGGGCGGCTATGGCAATCTGCGGAAACATGGCACACGCGAGGATTCCCATGAGGATGAGGTGGGCCCACTTTCTTGTCAAGCGAGCCAGGGCGTACCCGCTGAAGGCGCCCAGAGAGATGGTGACCAAAGTGGTGGAACCCGCAACGATAATAGAATTCAACAGATAGTGCATGATGCCGTAGTTCTTCAAGGCGGAACGGAAAAATTCCAACGAAAAGCTGGGCCACCACTGGGGCGGAATAGCGGTTATCTGTGATTGCGTCTTAAAGGCCGACGAGACGAACAACAGGAACGGAACCAGCGAGAAAGCGAGAGCAAAAAAGACCCCGACGATAAAGGCCGCTTTACGCAAAAAATGCTTGCTCATACGGAAGCCTCCAGCAGGCGCCTTCCGACGGAGCGTACATATATGATTGACAGGATCAACACGATGAGAAAGATACACACCGATATGGCTGATCCGTATCCCATCCATCCTTCCACGAACATCTTTTTATATCCGTATAGTTGAAGCACATTGGTCGCATCTGCCGGTCCGCCCTGCGTCATCACAAAGGCAAGGTCAAAGACCCGGAAGGCGTCTATGGTGCGAAAGAGGAGAGATATGAGTAACGCAGGCCGGATAAGGGGCCAGGTAATATGCCGGAACCTCCGCCACAGGCCCGCGCCGTCCACCTTGGCTGCCCGATAGAGTTCCTCGGGGATGACCTGCAGCCCGGCCAGGATTAACAAAGCGGCAAAGGAAGAGGTTTTCCAGATATCTGCCATAATGATTGCGGAGAGCGCCGTGCCGGGGATGGCCAGCCAGGGAATGTAGCGGGCGGTATCGGCTCCGAAGACGGCGTAGTTGATCATTCCATAGGCATCGTTAAATAGGAATCGCCACATCTGGGCCGACACCACG
>Ga0315535_1000618_pt1 | contig 25045 bp, 20 predicted proteins | sample SalMarSW160220MG_2_FD_203092 | JGI IMG/M metagenome (GOLD analysis project Ga0315535, IMG submission 203092) | Salt marsh sediment microbial communities from the Plum Island Ecosystem LTER, Massachusetts, United States - Salt Marsh Sediment SW1602-20 ... | reverse complement strand
AAGCGGGTATTTCTTAATACCGTAATGGTAATAAAGACCAGCCTGTGCGCCCCAGCAAATGTGCATGGTACTGGATACATTGGATTTGCTCCATTCCAGAACCTCCGAAAGCTTATCCCAGTAGTCGACCTCTTCAAATTCCAGGTGCTCTACCGGTGCCCCTGTAATAATCAGTCCGTCGTAGCGTTTGTGTTTGATCTCATCAAAGGTTTTATAGAACACCTCCATATGCTCCCTGGGGGTATTCCTGGATTCATGTTCGTCCATGTAGAGGAGGTCTAGCTCCAGCTGAAGGGCCGTATTGGCGAGAGACCTCAGCAGATCAGCCTCAGTCACCATTTTCAGTGGCATCAGGTTTAAGATGGCAATCCTCAGGGGCCTTATATCCTGGTGCAGGGCACGGCCCTCTTCCATGATGAAAATGTGCTCCCGTTTCAGTTCTTCTACCGCCGGGAGATGGGTGGGTACGTTGATAGGCATGTCCGGATCTTTCAAATAATAACTATTGGGAGCCCGAATGGTTCAGACCTCCGGGAAAATCAATTGGAATTCACTTCCTTTTCCCGGGGCAGAATGGACGTGGATCCTGCCATGGTGCAGCCGCAGGATGTGTTGCGAAAAGCTTAGTCCCACACCGGTTCCCTCTTTATGCGTGGAATAGAAGGGAATAAATATATGATCAAGCTGGTCCTCCGGGATCCCCGCGCCGTTGTCCTTCACTGCAAGGAAAGACTCATCTCCCTGTGTCCACGCAGAGAGGGTCAGAAGTGGATCTTTGGCTGACCGGAGTGCATCCAATGCATTTTTTACCAGGTTGATGAGCACCTGTTCGATCATCCTTTCATCCAGTCCGATCTCCATTGTTTTATCCTCACATTCGATCTTAAAACCCATCTGCCCTTTTTCAAAATGCTCCTTGTAAAGCCTCCCGACTCTGTTAAGCAGTTCATATGCCTGGGTAGGTTTTATCTCAAGTTCCGGAACCCGGTAGAGGTTCGAGTAGGCATCAAGGAACCTGGACAGACCGGTGGCCCGGCGATGAATGGTATCCAGTCCGGTCCTCATTTCCAGGATATCCGTTTCGTTTAATTCACTTGCAAGCATCTGTGAAAGATTTCCTGAAAGCAGCTTGATGGGAGTAATGGAGTTGAGGATCTCGTGACGGAGGACCCGCATCAGTTTCTGCCAGGCATCCAGCTCATTCCTGTCGATCTCCCGGCTGATGTCTCTGACCGACACCAGCGTGATCTTCTTCTCTTTGATCCTGAAAACGGATGCCAGGAAGATCATGTGGTGCGTGGTTCCCTGTACAACAATCTTTTGAAGGGTCTCCGTTTTTTTGGCAAGCTGACCCAGCCACTGTGAAAGCCCGGGTGAAATCTCCTCAAGGGCATGGATCTTCCGGAGCTCCTTCAGTTTGAACTGATCGAGGAAAGCCTGGTTGACCAGTTCCACATTTCCTTCCCTGTCAAATGCCATGATCCCGAACTGGATATGGTTTACAGCGGCTTCGAAAAACCTGTTCTCTGCCTCCCTGTCCAGCCTGATCAGCCTGAAGTTTCGGATGATCTCGTTAAATCCGTGATGAATGGCACCAAAGTACGGATCACTGCGCTCTTCGGAAAAACGGAGCGTAGGATCTTCGTTACGCAAGGCAAGGATCAGCCTGAGCAGGTCCCTCCGGATGCGGAGAAGGTAGAGAAAGAGAAAAACAGTTTCCAGGATCAGCAGTACAACCAGGACCGACCAGGTGACCGGGTATTCCGGTTTCTGGAGATAAATTCCCAGGATAACCGAGGTGACCACGATGGAAACTACCACTCCCAGGATGGTCCAGATGAACCTGCTAAATACCATACTTTTTCATTTTCTGGTAAAGTGTGGATCGGTTGATTCCCAGTAATTTGGATGCAGCGCTAACATTCCCGGAGGCACCCCTCAGGGCCTTCTCAATGATCAGCTTCTCATTCTCTTCCAGGTTCAGTGGATTTTCAGGCATGGGGCCCTGCGGCCTGGAAGTCCTGGGGAAAAGGTGTTCGGTCTGAATAACACCCTTTTCAGAGAGGATCACCGCCTTTTCGACGGTGTGTTCCAGTTCCCTGATGTTGCCGGGCCACTGGTGCTGCTGAAGGCTTGCCAGGGCCCCGTCGTTGAGCCTGAGGCCTGACCGGTTATACTGCTCACAATATTTCCTCAAAAAGAACCGGGAGAGCACGGGGATATCTTCTTTCCTCTCCCTGAGCGGAGGGATCTCCAGCTGGATGGCGTTAAGCCGGTAATAGAGGTCCTCCCGGAATGTTTTCCTTTCAATCATTTCCGGAAGCGGAAGATTGGTTGCAGAGATGATGCGTACATCAATTTTGATTGGCCTGGAGGATCCCACCGGATAAACTTCCCTGTTCTGTATGGCTGAAAGCAGTTTACTTTGCAGGGAGAGGGGCAGGTTTCCCAGTTCATCCAGGAAAAGGGTTCCGCCCGAAGCAATGATAAAGCGTCCGTCTCTGTCCTCTTTTGCATCTGTAAAGGCTCCCTTCCGGTGTCCGAAAAGCTCACTTTCAAAAAGGGTTTCAGGGAGTGCTCCCAGATCCACCTTCACAAAAATCTCATTTTTTCTTTCCGAAAGCCGGTGAATCTCTCTGGCGACCACCTCCTTGCCGGTGCCGTTTTCACCCAGGATAAGCACGCTGGCATCGGTAACAGCAATTTTCTTTACCACCTCGTTGACCTCTTTCATGGCAAGCGACTGGCAGTAACACACTGCATAATCCTTTTCGATCTCACCGGTGAGGTGTGCCTGCTTCTTTTTCAGCAGAGAGATCTCCATGCGGCTTTTCCTGAGCTCAAAGGCAGAAGCAACCGTGGAGATGATCTTCTGCTCATCCCACGACTTCATGATGAAGTCAGCAGCACCTTCCTTCATGGACCTTACTGCCAGTTCCACATCGCCATAGGCGGTGATAAAGACCACGGTAGCCAGAGGATCCTTCTCCAGGATCTTATGCAGCCAGAAAATCCCCTCATTCCCCGACGCGATCCCGGCCCTGAAATTCATGTCCAGAAGGATCACATCATAGTCCGTTTTGTCCAGGGCGGAGAGAATCAGGTTGGGATTCCTCAGGGTTTCGATCCTCTCAAACTGCCTGGAAAGAAAAAGTTTAAGTGCAATCAGCAGATCATCGTTGTCATCAACAATCAGTATGGATCCCGATTTCCTGGCCATGGATTATTGCTTTTGTTGTAAATTTACACCATTGTGGGAATATACCTCAGGAGGTGTATGAAAATCCAACACTTATCTATCAAAAATATTTAGCTATACCTCAGAAAAACAATAATTTAGGTTTCCTGGCACGAAATTCTCAATTCATGCGGTAAAACCGTCATATGATCCGCAATTATTTTTTGATCGCCATACGAACTCTCTGGAGAAACAAAATGGTTACCCTGATCAACCTGGTGGGGATGGCCCTTGGTTTCGGGATCTTTGTCTCCCTGTGGATCTGGGTAAGGTTTGATTACAGCTTCGATAAATTTCATCAGGATATCGAATCCATGTACCTGTTGAATACAAGGGTAACCATAAATGGTTCAGAATATACGGTTCAGCGGACCGGAGGTATTTATGCCGAACTTCTCAAATCCAATTTTCCGCAGGTGGTCAGCAGTTGCCGTGTCAGTGAGCCCCAGGAGCTTGAATTTGGGGTGCAAACCGATAGCATTTCCAAAGGCGAAGCCGGCAGTCTGTCCATGAAATATTTCAATGAACCTGAAGTGCTTGCAGTGGACAGTAATTTCCTGGATTTTTTTTCTTTCAGACTGCTGCAGGGCAACCCGGACTTTATTTTCTCAGAAAAGGATCACCTGGTGATCACAGAAAGTATGGCTCATAAACTTTTTGGAGACAGGGATCCCATGGAAAAAGTGGTCAGAATCGGTGAAGGAGGATATTTTAAGGTGGTAGGGGTGACTGAAGATCCCCCTGTGGAGTCATCATACCAGTTTCAAGCGCTGGTGGGCTTTCATATCATGGAAGAACTTGGATATCCCATTCATGGATATGGAGGGACCATGTTTTATACCAATGTTAAGATTGCTCCCGGGACTGATCTGGCTGCTTTGAATAAAGAGATCAATGATCTGGTGGATGAGAATTTTGATTCCGACCTGGAAGCCACCTATTTTCTGGATTTATTCACCCGGAACCATTTACATGGAGAGACCAAGGGGATCATCGGATTCTATTTAAACCTGATCATGTCGCTGGTGATCCTTTCCATTGCATGCATCAATTTTATCAACCTGACCACGGCCTATTCATCCGGTCGGATCAGGGAGATCGCCATCCGGAAGAGCGCTGGTGCGGGAAAGCTCCAACTGGTCATCCAATTCATGGGAGAAACATATCTACTGCTTCTGGTGGCCTTTTACCTGGGCCTGTTCCTGGCCGAACACCTGGTCCCCGCTACAGCCCGATCATTTGGTGTTTCTATGGAAGCAGACTATTCGGATTTTTCATTCTGGCTGCAGATTGCTGGGATTTTTCTTTTAACAGGACTGCTGGCAGGATTGTACCCCGCTTTCAAGATAGCCGGGTTCAAACCCCTTGTGTTCATTGCTTCCAGGTCCGGTAAAAGCAGGCAACGGGGGAGCAGGTCCAGGAAAGTACTGATCGTACTTCAGTTTACCTTCTCGGTGATCTTTATCATCATATCGGTGTTCGTCATCCGGCAGTATGCCTATCTCAAAGAGGCCGACCTTGGATTTAACAGGGAGGATGTGATCTATATCCGGACCAAAGGGAAAGCGTGGGAGCACTATTCGCTGATCAAAAGGGATTTGGAGGAGCTGCATTTCGTGGAAGGAGTTGCTTCGGGCTCGGATATCCCGGTGATCGTTAACCGTGGGGAGATTGACTGGGGAGAGCGGGAAGGTGAGCACAACAAGATTGCCAGGGTTTTATGGACAGACCCGGGGTTTCTTTCCACCTTTGAAATCGATCTGTTAAAGGGAGAGTACTTTACCTATGACCGTGACAGCCTGAATTATGAATACGTGGTGGTAAACCAGGCGCTGGCGGAGTTGATGGGCTGGGAGGATCCCGTCGGGATGACCTTTTATATGTGGGGCAGTGACCTGCACGTTCTGGGAGTCACTGAAAACATCAATTTCTTCCCATTCAACCTGGATGTTTTCGGGAATGAGGCTTTGATTTACCTGTACGATCCTGTCCGGGAGTACATCTTTGTCAGGGTCAGGCCCGGCATCACACCGGAACAGATGGCTGGAATTGAATCGGTCTTTAACAAATACAATCCCGGTTATGCTTTCGAATCCGATTTTGTAAGCGAATTCAGATTTGCAGCCCAGGAAAACAGCGATGGGATCTCGTTTATTTTTAAGCTGTTCTCCTTTCTTGCCATTTTTATCGCTGCCATGGGACTGATCGGGCTCTCCGTATTTAACAACAGCCGCAGAACCAAGGAGGTGGGCATCCGGAAATCCATGGGAGCCCATACGGGGACCATTATGAAACTGTTGTTGTCGGAGTTTCTGAAACTGGTCATTCTGTCCAACCTGATCGCCATCCCCATTGCATACTTCCTCCTGTTCAAAGGATTTCAGTTCTTCAGCTACAGCGTGGATCTGAAGATCTCCGTGTTTGTTACAGTATTCCTGCTTTCGCTGCTGCTTTCGCTGGGGGTGGTATCCTTTCATGCCTTTCGCACCGCCAGATCGAATCCGGTGGACAGCCTCAGATATGAATAGTTGAAACGATTTTTTCACCAGGTTCTTGCCGGGATAAAATTATTCCTTATATTCGCCTGGCATAGCACCTTTGAATAAATTCGTAACACGATGTCGGTAGTCCGCTTTGGGGTTTCGTTCGAAAAAGATGTCCTGGATGCTCTGGATGAATATGTGCTGGAGAATCAATTCTCCAACCGTTCCCAGGCACTCCGGCAGCTGGTGAACAAGCACATCGTGGAGAAAAAGTGGCAGTGCAACAACCAGGTTGCCGGTGCGTTGACCCTTGTGTATGACCACCACAAAAGAGATATCGCCAACCGCCTGGCTGAAATCCAGCTGGGTTACCAGGAAGAGATTATTTCAGCACAGCGGTATACGCTGAACGAGAACCACAGCATGGAGGTAATCGTTCTCAGCGGGATCTCGGCCAGGCTGACCAAGTTGTCGGAAAAGCTGATCTCTGAAAAGGGGATTCAGCATGGGAAACTGAATATGACCAGATTTGATTAGTATGAATAGACAGACAGAGAAGAAGTTTAAGCATCTGGAGAGCTGGTTTGATGACCTCCCTGGGTCCATTGTGGCGTTTTCGGGAGGAATAGACTCCTCCCTGGTGCTTTTTCTGGCCCGCAAATGGCAGGGCAGGGAGAGAACGGTGGGGGTGATCTCCAAATCTGAGAGTTTAAAAAGCAAGGATTTTGATCTTGCCCAGTCGTTCAGCAAGCAATACGATATCCACATGGAGGTGATCGTTACACGCGAACTGGAAGATGAGCGGTACAACGAGAATCCCATCAACCGCTGCTTTTTCTGTAAGGATCATTTATACAATGATCTGCAGTCCATCCGGGACAGCTATCCGGGCTTTGAGGTGTTGAACGGAACCAACTCGGATGACTACGGTGATTACAGGCCCGGTATGAAAGCTGCTGCCAAATACGAGGTCCTTTCCCCGCTGGCCGAGTGTCTTATTACAAAGGAGGAGATCAGGGAGATAGCCAGGGAGTTCGGATTGCCCAATTGGGACAAACCGGCCAGTCCGTGCCTCAGCTCAAGAATTCCCTATAACCATAAGATCACCCGTAAGAAGCTGGTGGAAATTGAAAAGGCCGAGGAGTTGCTCAATTCATTTGGATTTGAGGATGTCCGGGTACGGCACTATGGCGACCATGGAAAGGTTGAGGTAGCAAAAGAAGATGTTCCCAGGCTGCTTGCAATGAAGGATTCTGTGGTGGAGAAGATCAGGGAAGTGGGATTTGCTGATGTGGTCATTGATGAGGAGGGACTGGTTTCCGGGAAACTGAACCGCATCATAAAAAGTACTTAGCTCAGTGCTCAGTGCAAAAAAAAGAAAAAAGTGAAAAGGATACTATACTATGATTGTTTTGCAGGGATCAGCGGGGATATGAACCTGGGTGCCCTGGTGGATGTGGGTGTTGACCCGGATTTTCTCAGGCAGGAGCTGGGAAAGCTGAACATTGACGGATTCAGGCTGGAAGTTCAGCCCGATATGAGAAAAGGGATCAGCGGGACAAAAGTGACCGTGGTGATCGAGAATCCTGAAAATGAAAAGCACCGGCATCTGAGGCATATAGAGGAACTGATCAACAACAGTAAATTGTCTGACAGGATCAAGAAAAAATCGCTGGCTATTTTCAATCAGGTGGCTGACGCCGAAGCCAGGGTTCACAACATATCCAAGGAGAAGGTGCATTTCCATGAGGTGGGTGCCCTGGATTCCATTGCGGATATCGTGGGTGCTGCCATTTGCCAGGAATACCTGGAAGTAGATGAGATCCGCTGTTCGGCGGTTCAGCTGGGTGGCGGTTTTGTGCAATGTGCCCATGGAATGATGCCTGTTCCGGCTCCTGCCACTGCCGAGATTGTGGCGGCCATGCCTGTAAAAACAGGACTTGTGGACTATGAGACTACAACACCAACCGGAGCGGCCATTCTTGCAGCCACGGTGGATCGCTTCTCCACCGAGGTGGAGCTGACCATCACAAAGACCGGGTATGGGATCGGACAGAAGGACGGGGAAATACCCAACGTGCTCAGGGTCTACCTGGCAGAGAGCAATGAGGGAGGAAACGGGGACTTTGCGGTTGAACAGGCCACGGTCATTGAGTGCAACATTGATGACATGAGCCCTGAATGGTTCAGCCATGTGCAATCAAAATTGTTTGATGCAGGAGCAGCTGATGTTTGGATGATTCCCATTGTCATGAAAAAATCGAGGCCTGCCCATCTGCTTGGTGTATTGTGTGATCCTGCAGGGAGTGATCACATGAAGGAGATCATTTTCACTGAAACCACCTCCATCGGGCTGAGGGAATATTCAGTCAGCAAGAGCATGCTGAGAAGAGAGATCAGGGTGGTTCAGACCCGTTTCGGCGATATTCCTGTGAAGCAGAGTTATTACGGGGGGAAACTGGTCAATGAGAAACCTGAATTCGAGCCCTGCAGGGAAGCAGCTATTGCACATCATGTGACTCTCGAAGAGGTTCAGAAAGAGGTATATAAAAAACTGTAATGGAGAAACCGGAACTCATCAAGTTGCTTGAATTGTTCAAGAGCGGCGAACTGAAACAGGAGGATGTTACGGAGAAGCTTTTAAGCCGGGGCGTGGAAGAGCTTGGGTTTGCTGCAATTGATACGGACCGTACCAAAAGGACAGGTATTCCTGAAGTGATCTACGCAGCAGGGAAGACTGCGGACCAGGTGGCAGAGATCGCCGAAAGGATGGTGGAGCGGGGAATCCCCGTGCTGGTCACCCGTGCCGGCCGCGAAGTGTATGATACCGTGCGCAGGAAGATCCCGGAAGCCGTTTATCATGAGCAGGCAAAGGCCATCATTTACCAGCCCGAAAAAACGAAGCCCACAGAAAGTTATATCGCGATCGTTACTGCCGGTACATCTGATATTCCTGTGGCAGAAGAGGCCGGGATCACAGCCGAATTCCTGGGCAACCGGGTGGAGCGCATCTATGATGTGGGGGTGGCCGGCATTCACAGGTTGTTTCACAGAATGGAGTTGATCAGGGGTGCCCGGGTGATTATCGTGGTGGCAGGTATGGAAGGCGCACTGGCCAGCGTGGTGGGTGGTATGGTGGATAAACCGGTGATCGGGGTACCGTGCAGTACGGGATATGGAGCGAATTTCGGGGGTGTCTCCGCCTTGCTCTCCATGTTGAACAGCTGTGCGACCGGCGTCAGTGTGGTGAACATCGACAACGGATTCGGGGCTGCTTGCCAGGCCAGCCTTATCAATAAGTTGAAAGGTGAAAGGTAAAAGGTGAAAGTAAAAAGATTTAGAAATGAGTGAGATGCATGTACTGTTGGTTTCGGCGGCAACCCTGGGGGTGATCCATACCCTGCTGGGTCCTGATCACTACCTTCCGTTTATTGTATTGAGCCGGGCCAGGAACTGGACAAAAAGCAGGACTCTCTGGATTACCTTTTTTTCAGGAATCGGGCATGTGACCGGTTCGGTGGTCCTGGGTATTATCGGCATAGGGATGGGGCTCAGCCTGAGTAAACTGGAAGCCCTGGAGGCCGGAAGGGGTAACATTGTGGGCTGGATGCTCATTGCATTTGGTGTACTCTATAGTGCATACGGACTCTATAAATATTTGAAACGGGGTGCCCATGTTCATCTTCCGGCATTCCTGCGTCCGAAATCCATCAGGCACAAAGACCTGCACCTGAGTGAAGAGATGAAGGAGGGGAAAGATGCAGGAAGCATCACCCCCTGGATCCTTTTCCTGATCTTTGTATTTGGTCCTTGCGAGGTACTTATTCCCATGCTGGTGTATCCGGCTGCTGAGCATAACGCACTGGGTGTATTTCTTGTGGCCCTGATCTTTGGAACTGCAACCATATCGACCATGCTGATGGTTGTGTATCTCGGATACAGGGGAGTTTCCATGCTCAGGTTCAAGGGGAAGGAGCACCAGATCCATCTGCTGGCCGGTCTGGTGATCCTGCTGGCCGGTGCAGGGATGCAATTTCTTGGATTGTAGTCTCCCCATTTTCTGCTATATTCACCACCATTTTTACAACAACGGTAACGAAATGCCGTAATTATCGTATCATGTAATTATATGAAACTAACATACTCAACCTGCAGTCTATTTATTGTGCTCTTAATCATTACTGCAACACCCAGACAAGCATACGGACAGATCGATTACAGCCCCGGCTCCCAGATGAGGTATCTGAAAGGGAAAGATGCAGCCGGACTCACGGTAAACTGGATCAACAGCAGTTTTGATGATTCGGGATGGGCCCTGGGGAATGCTCCCATCCGCTATGGGGACGGCACCCTAGGAACAGTTCTGGATGATATGATGAACAACTATTCGGTGGTTTACATGCGTTCCAAATTTACAGTGGAAAATCTGACCTTGCTGGATGACATTGTACTGGACATTGACTATGATGACGGATTTGTGATCTGGATTAACGGACAGCGTGTGCTAAGTGAAAATGAACCTGCCATCCTTTCGTACAATGCATTTGCATCGGGACAGCATGAATCAGGTGTAGCTGATACCTTCAAACTGGAGCCTGGCACGGTTGATCTGGTGGAGGGCGAAAATACCCTGGCCATACAGGGTTTTAATATAAGCCTGGAGAGCAGTGATTTCATGATGAACCTGGGAATCCATGCAGGTCTCATTGAACCGGTGCTTCAGGATACCGTGGGCCTTCATTTCAGTGAGCCATCCGGATTTTACGATGAACCCTTTTACCTGGATATCACTCCGTCAAATCCCGATTGGGATGTGGTTTACACCCTGGACGGCAGCAATCCCCAGTACTCGGAAACCGCCATCGTTAGAGCAGATATGGCCCATATCCTCATAGATCCGGCCAGTACCACCGGAAGGCCTGCCACTCCCGCAGTGGTTGTCAGGGCCTCCTCGGACATGACCGGAATCAAATCCTCTGTGCCTGAATCGAGGACCTATGTTTTTCTTGATGAGGTCATGGACCAGGGATATCCCGGAGGCGACTGGCCCTCCACGAATATCAACGGCCAGATTATCGACCTGGCCATGGACCCCAGGGTGGTGTACCATCCTGCATACATGAACGAGATGGAGGTGGCCATGACCGATGTGCCAACGATTTCGCTTGTCACTGATTTGGATAACCTGTTTGATCCGGCAACCGGAATTTATGTGAATGCATACGGCCATGGATTTGAATGGGAAAGGGAGTGTTCGGTTGATCTGTTCTATCCCGACGAATCAGATGATGGATTCAGTGTGAACGCAGGGCTCAGGATCAGGGGAGGCTGGAGCAGGCATAATGATTTTCCCAAGCACTCTTTCCGACTTTTCTTCAGGTCCCAGTATGGCGATGCGAAATTATATTATCCGCTTTTCGGGGATGAAGGGGTGGACCGGTATGATAAAATTGACCTGAGAACTTCCCAGAACTATGCCTGGGCACAGGGGGACAGCCGCAATACATTCCTCCGTGATGTTTTTTCAAGGGATCTGCAAAGGGATATGGGTCAGCCGTATACCCGGAGCAGGTATTACCACCTTTACCTGAACGGGATGTACTGGGGGCTTTTCCAGACACAGGAGAGGTCCGAAGCACGTTTTGCTGCCGATTACCTGGGTGGCAACACGGAAGACTATGACGTCATCAAGGTGAATACCGAGGACTGGAGTTACAGGATTGAAGTTACAGACGGGAATATAGATGGCTGGTCCCAGATCTGGGACCTGTGCCAGAAAGGATTCAGCGACAACGCAGATTATTATTTCCTGATGGGAAGGAATAAGGATGGAAATCCGGTTGCCGGGGGTAAGGTACTGGTGGATATGGACAATCTGATTGATTATATGCTTTCCATCTTTTATACAGGGAATTTTGATGCCCCAACTTCATCTTTCGGCGGCAACAATGGTCCCAATAACTTCTTTGCAATCAAGAACCGGAAGGATCCTTCACAGGGGTATACCTTTTACAATCATGATGCTGAACACTCCCTTTTTCCGGAACCGGCCAGCCCGGGGATCGGATTGAATGAGGACCGTGTGAACCTGAATATGTCAGTTTCCGGTTTTGATGCTTTTCATCCCCAGTGGCTGCATAAAAAACTCACTGCAAATGCGGAGTATCGCATGCGGTTTATGGATCGTGCTTCCCATTTCATGGAAGGGAACGGCGCGCTTACACCCGGCGAAAACCAGGCCAGGCTTGATAAGCGCATCAGTGAAATTGAGAAGGCCATGATCGGGGAATCGGCCCGGTGGGGAGATGCCAAAACAAGCAATCCTTATACCCGGGATGACAACTGGATCCCCGAGGTGAATAAAATGGTCAATGATTTCTTTCCATACAGGACCGATATTGTAAAAGCACAACTCGATAACGGAGGTTTGTATGCAAGTCTGGATGCTCCCGTCTTCTTCAGGGATGATGTGATCACATATGAAGCTGAAGTTTCGGTTGGAGCGGAATCCGTAGATCTCCGGGTGGCAAACTCCAACAGTTCGGGGACCATCCTTTATACCACCGATGGTAGTGATCCGCGCCTGCCCGGTGGAATGGCCAACCCACTGGCGGTCTCAGGGGGAACCAACGAAGTGGTATTGCATTTTGACAGGTCAGCGGTATTGAAGACCAGGATCCAGTACCAGGATGAATGGAGTGCGATCAAAGAGATCAGGTTCTTTGCTGAAACGGAAGATTATACGAACCTTGTTGTCACGGAACTGCATTATCACCCAAAACCACTGGTGATTCAGGGAGACACTACTTTTGGCAAGGACATGGAATTCATCGAGTTCAAGAATACAGGCGACGATGCCATTTACCTTGGCGGCCTGGTTCTCGATTCGGCGGTTTATTACGAATTTCCAGGGGATGCAATCGTACCGCCGAAACAGTTTTATGTGGTGGCTTCCAAGCCCTCTGCATTCTTTCTGCGTTACGGCCTGACTGCCTCCGGAAATTATTCCAGGAATCTCTCCAACGGGGGAGAGGAGATATTGCTCAGGGAAAGTGATGGGAATCCTTTGATCCATTTTTCCTTTTCGGATGTGCCTCCATGGCCCATTGAGCCGGACGGTGAAGGCTATTCCCTTGTATCCGCAGTTCATGATCCTGATGGGAATCCGGCAGATTACAGGTACTGGAGGGCTTCCGCCTATATTGGGGGTTCGCCTTTTAAAGATGACCCATCCACGGCGAATAATCAACCAATGTATGCCAGTCAGCCCGATATCCTGCTCTATCCCAATCCCACATCAGGATTGCTATATGTGCAGTGGCCGGATGGCAGCATCCCCGGTGAGGCCACCATTCAGCTTTACAGTCTGAACGGAAGCCTGTTGTACCGGACCGATATTTACAATGAGCAGCAGTTCAGCATTGGACATCTGAATCTTTCCTCAGGGGTGTACATTGTCAGCATTACAACGCAGGGACAGACATTCAGGAAGAAGATTATATACAGGTAAGGTAGCAGATAGCAGATAGCAGATAATAGGTAACAGGCTCTTTTTAGTGTGTCTGGATCTTATACAAGTATTTGCTTGTGCGCATATAGATGGCTTTGCCGGCGATGGCGGGTGTGGCCCAGATTTCACCATCCAGGCTGTTTTCAGCCACCTGTTCCATCTTATTTCCTGCTTTCATCACATAGGTTGTTCCTTTGGTGGAGCTGAAGTAAACATGGCCGTCTGCGTAAACGGGTGAAGAATGGAATTTGCCCTTCATTTTTTCCGACCAGACAGTCTCTCCGGTCCGGGCATCCAGGCAATACATCATGGATTCGGAATCAATGGTGTACAGCAGGTTGTCGATCACAACGGGCGACAACAACTGCAGGATGGGTGAGTTCACCCTCCAGAGCACATGTGTCTGTTCCACATCCCCTTCCCCGGAGGGATCCACTGCCAGCAGTTCCGCTTTTTTTTCACCCTCCTTATCGGTTTCAAAGCCCACATAGAAGTAAACGATCCCGTTGCTCTCAGTGGGCATGGCGATGGTGGAGTCTTCGCCGTGGACAATGCGCCAGACTTCCCTGCCTGTTTCTGCATCGTATGCAATGCAGGCGGCCGACCCGTTGCTGATCATCAGGTCACGCCCGTTTACTGTGACAATGATGGGGGTGATGTATGCTTTTTTGCCGATATACTCCAGCCGGTCGTAAAGTTCCTTCGGGCGTTCGGTTTTCCAGATGGTCTCCCCGGTATGTTTGTTCAGTGCTGCAATATACTGGATGTCTGATCCTTCCATGTGGACAATCAGCATGTCTTTGTAAATGAGCAGGGAGGACCCGGGGCCCTGGATGTGTTCCACCTGCATGTCGGTTCTCTCCCACAGGATTGCACCGTTTCGGGCATCCAGGCAGGCAGTGCCATATCTTCCGAAATGCATGTAGACCCGGCCTTTTTCTATGGCCGGAGTTGGCGTGGCATAGGTATTGATTGAATGTTTCCTGTAGAGTGTGTCGGGATTGAACAGGAGGATGTTATAGATGATTGCTCCCGTTTCCGTATCCGCGCAAATGGCCCTCATTTCCCTGCCATCGTCTGTTGCGGTGGTAATCCAGACCTGGTTTCCCAAAACAACGGGGGAGGACCAGCCTTTTCCCTCAATGGCAGTTTTCCATGCAATGTTTGTGGAGTCATTCCAGTTGACAGGAACTCCTGTCTCTGTTGATATTCCGTTTAAATCATTTCCCCTGAAGTGGGTCCAGGAAGAGGGCTCCTGACTGATCAATGGAATGCAGACTAAAAAGGCGGCAAGGATCAGAAAGGAAAGGGGGCGAAGAGACGGCATGTTTTAAGAGTCATGGTGAACCCGAATATAGGGAAAATCCGGATCAATCCTTCACACAGCGGACCGATGAGCCTTCCCCGGCATTTCCCTGGTGTCGATCGATACCAGTCTGGTCCGTTGCCATTTGCCTGAGCCACGGAGAGGATCCTTCCAATGAGGATGTCCAGATGACGGCGAAAACACCCTTTCCGTTAAAATCGCCAATGTTGTTCATGCTGCCGGCTGGCAGTGCGGTAAATCCTGATTCATTGGTGGCACCCTGATTGGGCTCATTCCAGAACTCAAAGCCGGTTGCCTTTAGCTTTCCACCCTGGTCCATGCCCCGCCAGCCCTCTATATCAGCTTCTGTTCTGGTCATACCAAGGCTTGTCTCGAGCACCTTCCATTCTTCGTCACTGGGTATATGCCAGCCATCCGGACAAACACCCTGGGAGTTCTCGGTATTAATGTATTGCATCATCTCTTCCCAGCTGTACAATGCTCCATACTGATCGCAGTAAGACTGTTTGTTCTGGTAACAAAATTTTTGAATGGTTCCGTCATCGGATGCATTCAGGCCTCCATTGATCATGGTCCCTATTTCCAGGTTCTCGGCCATCCAGACCTGTTCCCCGATTTTGACTGTCTGGTAGGTTTTTCCGTTTCTTTCATCATACAGGGGGGCAGAACTGCTCGGCGTTCTGAAGGTCCTCCCGCCCCCGTAAGCGGTCCCTGCGATGTTGATGGCAAAGGCCCTTACATAATAGTCTGTATCCGGGGCAAGCCCGTTCATGGTCCCCGTATAGGTTCCTGTTCCCTGTCCCTCCGTGGTATGGCTGTCGTCAATGGTGGGATCCTGGGTTGTACCCCAGCAAAGGCCGCGTTCCATGATGGGTGATCCCCCATCCGAGGCCACATTGTATTGACACTGGGCGGAAAATGCCGTCACATTGATCACCCCGCCGGTCTCCACCACAGGCAATTGTGGGGTAAGGGTTGTAAACTCTTCAGGTTCACCGTATTTCCGGTTTTCATCATCCTCAGCGTAGGCCCATACATAATAGGCAGTGGATGGTTCCAGGTTCTCGATAAGGGTATTGAAGGAACCTTTCTGATCCGCTCTGCCCATGCTGTTGCAATCGACCGCTTCTGCAGGATTCGGGGTCAGGGACCAGCAGAAACCATGTTGTGAAGCCCCCGAGGGTCCTGCATCCAGCAGCGATCCTGCGGCCCTGCATGAGTTCACAGTTATTTCCGAGACCCCCTCGGTTTTTACAATGATCTCCTGGCTGACCTCAAATTTTTTACAATGGGTCAGGAAGAGTCCGCACAGGACCATCAGCAGCATGGCTCCCAGGTTGGTCAATTGCTTGTATCGTGCAGGGTAAATCATATATGGTTATTGCTGGTTGCTCTTTTTTAAGAATATAAATTCGCCCCCCTCATCACCCACCTTATCGATCTCGCCATAAAGAGGCATGGCATCACTGTTGTTGATCACTGCAATCCGGAAGCTGGAAAACAGTTCTTCGGAGGAGAGATAGGTCTCCTTGTTCTCCTCCAGTCTCCGGATCAGGAATTTGGTAAACTGACTCTCGTCCGGTACAGCGGTCAGGTTGCCGCTGGTCATGGCTTTTCTGCTGGGGAGTTCATAGAGTTTCTCGTAGGCTTTGTCCGTGTTGCTAAAGGCCGACCTGGTTTTAAAAATGGATCCTCCAAAACAGGCATCGGTAATCAGCAGGGTGTGTCTGGAATGGATCTCTTTCAGGTAGTCCTGCAGGGCGCTGTTCCTGAACCAGTTGGTCTTTTCATACCGGTCGGCATCCGAGGGAAGCCAGTAGCCATTGCTGGATCCTTCATCCCACAAGCCATGGCCGGCATAGAAGATCAGCAGGTTGTCATTGGGTGTTACCAATGCAGCCATTTCATCCAGGCTCCGGCACAGTTCTGCCCTCGTGGCATTTTTCAGGAATTTGATGTGCTCTTCCTTGAACTGGTAGTCTTTTACCAGGACATTGTAAAGGTTCCCGGCATCCCTGATGGGATTGTCCAGGTCGGAAATCTCCTTGTCTCTGTATTGATCGATACCAATAATCAATCCGTAATATTTGGATTCGGTGGAAATCCGGTCAGCCAGAGTTACCACCGGCGGTACGTATTCAACCACGAAGATCTGCTCGGTCAGGTTGTCTTTCCGGTCCATGACCACAATCCTGAACTGGTTTTCACCGGGTTTCAGTTCCAGCCGGGAGGTGAATATCCCGGTTTCGGAGAGGGATTGCATTTCGGAGTTGACCGATACAAAACTGATGCCCGAGTTGTCCGTGGCTTTCGCGATCAGGTCCATTTCGGGTTGCTTGGTCACATGTTTGAACCCTGCCGGGATCTTCGGTGAAAGGTATTCGAGCACCGGGGGATCTGTATCCGGAACCTCCTTGATCTCAGTTTTAGGCAGGTTGCTGATCCTGAGGCTCGATTTCACACTTTTGACTTCCTGGGCAAACAGATTGCTTCCTCCCAGGAAAAGGGCCAGAATCGTCAGATACATTGTTGCTTTCATCAGCTTTTCAATAACAGATGTTTAAAACACGTAGCGCATTGCGACCAGCGGGACCTTGTTTACCGGTTCCACACCGGTGCCGATTGAGAAGCCTTTCGGATGATCTGAAACCCGGTTCTGTTTCTTTTCTGAGGTACCCAGAATGGTCCATGCCAGGTCCACCACCCAGACACCCAGGGCAGCATATCCCAGCATTTGTGAAGTCCTCTTCGTACCATAAGCCTGGTCGAACAGGTCATCCTTTGCATCCGGATGCTCAGGATCCAGGTAATTTTGGTAGGTGGACCATGATTTCCTGTTGAGATACACCGAGCCTGCCAGACAGCCGTATCCGACCACACCCCTGAGCCAGTGAGGCTTTCCAGGATTGATCCTGGAAAGACCGAGTCCCGGAAACGCAATGGACTGGGCTATAATCAGGGTGCGGTTGTACTCATTCTGATCCGGTTGGGCCTCATCCTTTTGCTCATCCTTTTGCTCTTCGGGGGGAACAACAGCCACAGGAGCAGCTTCCGGCAGGGCATAGACCTCTACGAAGATATCTCCGTCAAGGAAGACGCTGTCGGCTTCCATATCCCAGATGATCTGTTTGTTTCCACCGCCGCTCACCCCTTTACCGATATCACCGGAAAGCGATCTGGCCGGGACTTCCTTCCCGTTTTCATAGGTGATATCGATCCTGACAGTGAATGTCTCCGACCGGGTACTGTTGAGCAAGTCAAATTCAATATGCACTTTCCCGTTTTTCAGCGAAAGTGCAGGGGGGGATACTTCCACATGAGTCTGGGCCCTGAGGGATGGAAAGGCGCAAACCAGGACAATGGCAAGTAATAATTTGGCCGTAATATTCATTGCAGTAAAGTAAATATAATGCGCAAATCAATCAAACACAAATAATCGCCCTGCAGGCTACTCTTCAAAAGCAGCGTCAAAATTGATGTCTGAAGGCGGGAAATCCATATCCTTCACAAAATCACAAGCCTCGGCAGCACCATGTTCACGGTCCATACCGCTGTCTTCCCATTCCACCGAGAGGGGACCCCTGTAGCCGATCCGGTTCAGTGCCCGGATGATCTCTTCGAAACGGATGTCTCCCCTTCCAGGGGACCTGAAATCCCAATAACGGCCAGGAGTCCCAAATTCGGTATGACCGCCGAATACCCCTGCCTCCACGGGAACATCCGACCAGCCCGCATCCTTCATGTGCACATGGAAAATCTTCTCAGCGAATGTGGTGATAAATCCCACGTAATCCACTCCCTGGTAACCCAGGTGCGAAGGATCGTAGTTGAAACCGAAGGCAGGGTGGTTGTTCAGTGCCTCCAGGGCTCTTCTTGCCGATGCGATATCGAAAGCGATCTCTGTGGGATGAACCTCAAGGGCATATCGGATACCCATCTTCTGGTAGGCATCCAGAATGGGTTTCCACCGGTCGGCAAATGCCTTAAATCCAGCATCGATCATGGATGCCGGGGTGGGGGGGAAACTGTAAAGCAAATGCCAGATCGGACTTCCTGTAAAACCGTTCACTACCGTCACACCCAGCCGTTTTGCTGCCTCGCCGGTTTTGATGATCTCTTCTGCAGCCCGCCTGTTCACACCTTCGGGATCGCCGTCTCCCCAGACATAGGCAGGAAGAATGCCCTGGTGCCGCTCATCGATCCGGTCAGAGACCGCCTGTCCCACCAGGTGGGTGGAGATGGCATGGACCTCCAGCCCGTATCTGGCAAGCAGGGACCGCTTCTCCTTGCAATATTGTTCATCGGCTTTGTCCACTTCGAAGTGGTCACCCCAGCAGGCCAGTTCCAGGCCGTCATATCCGAATGCTTTGGCTTTCTTACACAGTGTTTCCAGGGGCAGATCGGCCCACTGGCCGGTAAAAAGTGTAACTGCACGTTTCATATCAATTCGATCATTTATATTTTACATTTTCGCATTGGCATTCAGTACTCAGTACTCAGTACTCAGTATCAGGCACTAAGTACTATAATTCCCTGATCCAGATGTTCCTGTAAGCAACAGGATTGCCATGATCCTGTAACATCAGCGGCAGTTTATCTGCATGTGGCTTGTATGTATGCAGGCCGATGAAGTCGGTGGTCCCTGTAATCGCAACATGGTTCTGGATCAATACGCCATTGTGGATCACTGTGATGTAGGCAGGGTAACTAACCGAACCGTCTTCCTTGAATACGGGTGCCTTAAAAATGATGTCATAGGTTTGCCACTCTCCGGGAGGAAGGCAGGCATTCACAAGTGGTGCGTGGTCCTTGTAAATGCTGCCAGCCTGTCCGTTGTAATAGGTTTCACTTTCATAGGAGTCGAGTACCTGGACTTCATACTGGCTCATCAGAAATATCCCGCTGTTTCCGCGGCCCTGTCCGTCACCAACGACTACTGCCGGCGCACGCCACTCGATATGAAGCTGAACATCGCCAAAGCTCTGCTTGGTTTTAATTCCGCCGGATTTGGGTTTTACGGTAAGAATATCACCGGCATCCCATGTAGCCGGACCCTCATTTTCATTTTCCCATTTGCTGATGTCCTCAGCACCACCATACAATACAATGGCATCGGAAGGCGGCATTGTACCCTTCCCCGGGGTGACTTTTTGAGGTTTTCTGGACCAGTCCTCGGTGTCTTCCGGTTTCATCCCGGTGGTCTGGCACTGGGCATTTAATAAAGCAAATGAGAGAATTGCAAGCGCAGTGGGCTTTTTCATATCTGGTATGATTGTTAGAGTTAATAGATATCGTGCCTGCTAATTTAATAAAGATTGCGGATTGTTACTGCAGAAAATTCACTTCCGGGTTTACTTTAAAAGGAGATACTCCGGTGCAGAATCCGCGGGCCATGGCCATGATGAAGAAGGAGAATCCCACCAGAAGTGTGCGCATCATGACAGAATATGCCTACCAGCTGGTGGAAAAAATGAATGGAATTTATCTTTCGGAAGATAAAACTACGGTTTTGTTCTATTACAGGAACAGTCAGTACCGGCGGACCTTAGTGGATTACCTGAGGTATGGCCGGATGTTTCTCAAAGCCATTCGGCCTTCACAATTGATTCCTACCCTGAAACGGGAAAAATATATCAAGAGCCTGCGGCAGAAATATGACGATTACATCTGTGTCTGGTTTCTGGAACGAAAACTCAGAGCCTAAAGATTCACTGCCAGCCAGTTTCCTACCTCTGAGGTCTTGTATGCTTTCCCTTCTGCAATGTCTTCGGTGACAAAACCTTTAGTGATGGAGCGGTCCACCACATCCCTGACGGCCTTTGCCTCGTCGGTAAGGTCCAGGGCGAGCTCTAGCAGCATGGCTGCAGAAAGAACGGTGGCCAGCGGATTGGCAATGTCTTTTCCGGCTGCCTGCGGGTAGGAGCCGTGGATGGGTTCGAATACCGAAGTATGGATACCAACGGACGCCGAAGGCAGTAGTCCCAGTGATCCGGTAATCACACTGGCCTCATCCGATAGGATATCACCAAACATGTTCTCGGTCACCATCACATCGAATTTTCTGGGCCACTGGATGATCTGCATGGCCGCGTTGTCCACGAACATGTAATCCACCTCGATATCGGGGTGGGAGGGTGCCATTTCCTGGGCAATCTCTCTCCAGAGCCTTGAGGTGGCCAGCACATTGGCTTTGTCCACCACAGTCAGGCGCTTGTTCCGCTTGGCTGCGTATTCAAATCCCAGTTCCAGGATCCGCTCGACCTCTGGCCTGGTATAGACACAGTTGTCGAAAGCCATGTTCAGGTCCTCGGACCGGCCTTTGTCCCCGAAATAGATGCCGCCTGTCAGTTCGCGCACCACCACAAAATCGGCCCCTTCAACCAGGTCGCGGCGCAGGGGAGATTTGTGGAGCAGGGAGGGGAAGGTGGTTACCGGGCGGATGTTTGCATAAAGCCCCAGTTTCTTGCGCATGGCCAGTAGGCCCTGTTCGGGCCTGACTTTGGCTTTGGGATTGTTGTCGTATTTGGGATCGCCGATGGCTCCGAAAAGCACAGCATCGGAGTCCATGCAGAGCCGGTGGGTCTCTTCGGGATAGGGATCACCAACCGCATCGATGGCACATGCACCGGTGAGAGCCTCTGTGAAGACAAAGTTGTGGTTGAACTTTTTCCCTACAGCCTTCATTACCTTGATGGCCTGCTCAACGATCTCGGGGCCAATCCCGTCCCCCTTCAACACCGCAATCTTAAAATCCATATTTTGAGTATTCTTTTTCCTTTCTCCTTGTCCCTTTTCCCTTGTCCCTTACGAGGCGTATGCATCAATTATATTGAGCATGCGACGAGTACATTCTATAGCCGCAACCGTCTGGTCGGGGTCCAGTGCACGGGTCTTGATGAGATGACCCTCGTAATTCCAGGTGATCATGCATTCCACCAGGGCATCGGTTTTTCCACCCGGAGGAATGGTCACCACATAATCGGTAAGGTTGGGGTGTTTCCGCTCCAGCCGGTCATAGATCTTCCAGAGGGCCCGCATAAATGCATCATACTGGCCGTCGCCCGAAGAAGTCTCTTCATAAACAATGCAGTCGATCTCAATAGCCACAGTGGCCACAGAGCGAAGTCCCCTGGCCACTGAGAGCTGGAAGTTCCTGATCTTGATCTTTTCATCCACCCGCGCCGAACGCAACACATCGGAGATGATATAAGGGAGGTCTTCCTTGGTAATGATCTCCTTTTTGTCACCCAGGGCAATGACCCGTTCGGTGACCAGCTTCATGTCTTTTTTGCTGAGTTCGATGCCCAGTTCCTCCAGGTTCTTCTGGATGCTGGCCTTTCCTGACATCTTTCCAAGGGCATAGGTTCGCTTCCTTCCAAAACGTTCGGGAAGCAGGTCATTGAAATAGAGGTCGTCCTTCTGGTCGCCGTCTGCATGGATGCCGCTGGTCTGGGTAAACACATTTTCGCCGATGAGCGGCTTGTTCAAAGGAATCCTGATCCCAGAGAACGATTCAATCATTTTGCTGGCATGATAGAGCCTGTCTTCGCGGACATTCATGTTATATCTGAAGTGGTCTTTGACAATCCCGATCACGCTGGAAAGGGGGACATTGCCCGCCCTTTCACCCAGCCCGTTCACGGTGGTGTGGACTCCTGTGATCCCCGCCCTGATGGCTGAATAGGTGTTTGCCGTGGCCAGGTCGTAGTCGTTGTGGGCGTGGAAATCGAATTTCAGTTCCGGGTACCGGGTAATCATTTCCAGGCAGAAATCATACGCCTCCTGCTGGTTCAGGATCCCCAGTGTATCGGGCAGCATGAAACGGTCAATGCTTTCATCCTTCAGGGCATCGAGCACCTGGTACATGTATTGGGGTGAGTTGCGCATCCCGTTGGACCAGTCCTCGAAATAGATGTTCATACGTATCCCCATCTCCCGGGCAATAGCCAGGACGCCCTTCACATCGGCTATATGTTCCTCAGGTGTTTTCCTGAGCTGGTTTTCGCAGTGTTTCAGGGATCCTTTCATGAGCAGGTTGTCTACCCTGCCCCCGGCATCCTTGATCCATTTCAGGGAGATGTCACCATCCACGAATCCAAGAACCTCAACCTTTTCAATGTGACCGTGATCCTTGGCCCAGTTGAAAATCTTGCGTGCTCCTTCGTATTCTCCTTGGGAAACTCTTGCAGAGGCCACTTCAATCCGGTCTACATTCAGGTCATCCAGCAACAGTTTGGCAATATTCAGCTTTTCTGAAGCGGTAAATGACACCCCGGACGTCTGTTCGCCGTCACGGAGCGTTGTATCCATGATGGAAATTGTCTTCGTCATACGGGGACTGATTTTCTTGTTTGCTCGAATTGGGCGATCTTATCCTTGAGGCTCAGCAGGTAATCAATGTCATCATATCCGTTGAGGAGGCACTCTTTTTTATAAGGGTTGATCTCGAATTTCTCCGATTCTCCGGAGGCAGCCAGCGTAACCTTCTGGCCTTCCAGGTCCACCTTCAGCAGTGTCTCCGGATCTGCATAGATGGCTTTGAAGATCTTTGCCAGGAACTGATCGGATACCTGAACCGGCAGCAATCCGTTGTTCAGGGCATTGTTTTTGAAAATATCAGCGAAGAAGCTGGAAATCACCACCTTGAAACCATAATCATATATGGCCCAGGCGGCGTGCTCGCGGCTCGATCCGCTTCCGAAGTTCTTGCCACCCACCAGGATGGTACCTGAATATTTCCTCTTGTTCAATACGAAGTCGGCTTTGGGCTGGCCGCTTTTGTCATATCTCCAGTCCCGGAACAGGTTTTCCCCGAATCCATCCCGTGTGGTGGCTTTCAGGAAGCGGGCCGGGATGATCTGGTCTGTATCTACATTTTCAATGGGAAGCGGTACAGCAGAAGATTGTATGGTTGCAAATTTATCTATGGACATGGCTGGGTAATTTTTCAAATTAAATCACTGATCTGGGATCGGTAACAACTCCGGTCACAGCTGCTGCAGCTGCAGACAGTGGACTGGCAAGCATGGTACGGGCACCCGGACCCTGGCGGCCTTCAAAATTCCGGTTGGAGGTGGAAACAGCCAGTTTTCCCTCGGGTATCTTGTCATCGTTCATGGCAAGGCATGCTGAACAACCGGGTTGCCTGAGCCTGAACCCGGCTTCCTCGAGAGCTTCTGTAATGCCCTCTTCCTGTGCCTGTTTTTCCACCTGTTTTGAACCGGGTACGATCCAGGCAGTGACGTGTTCTGCCTTCTGCTTTCCCTTCACAAATCCAGCTACCTCACGCAGGTCCTCGATCCGCCCGTTGGTACAGCTGCCCACAAAAACGTAATCCACCTTCCTTCCGGCTATGGCCGACCCGGCCTGGAAATCCATGTATGACAGAGATTTGATAAAGGAACTGCGTGTACTCTCTTCAATGTCTTCAAGGGCAGGAATGTTCCCGCTGATCTTTGCTCCCATGCCCGGATTGGTTCCATAGGTGATCATGGGCTCTATGTCTGCAGCATTGTATTCAAGTTCCATATCAAATACGGCATCTTTATCGGTTCTCAGTTCTTTCCAGATGGATACCATGCGGTCAAATTCGGCCCCACCGGGTGCAAACTCCCTGCCTTTCAGGTAGTCAAATGTTGTTTGGTCGGGTGCAATCAACCCGCCCCGTGCACCGCTTTCAATGCTCATGTTGCAAACGGTCATCCTTCCCTCCATGGAAAGGCTGGTGAAAGCCGTACCTGCATATTCAATGAAATAGCCGGTTCCGCCGCTTGTGGAAATTTTTGCGATGATATAGAGGATCAGATCCTTGGCTGTCACGCCTTTGGCCAAAGCACCATTCACGGTGATCCGCATCTTTTTGGGCTTGGGCTGGAGGATGCATTGTGTGGCCAGGACCATCTCCACCTCGGAAGTTCCGATCCCGAAGGCCACGCTGCCAAAGGCACCATGTGTGGAGGTGTGGCTGTCTCCGCAAACCATGGTCATGCCCGGCTGGGTGATTCCCAGTTCGGGCCCGATCACGTGCACAATCCCCTGGTAGGGGTGGTTCAGTCCGTAAAGCGTAATACCGTGTTTCTCACAATTTTCAGTGAGTTTATTCACCTGGAACCGGGAGAGTTCATCCCTGATGGCCAGATGCTGGTCCACCGTCGGTATATTGTGATCGGGAGTGGCCACTGTTTGCTGTGGGCGGAACACAGCAATTCCCCGTTTGTCAATCCCCGCAAAGGCCTGGGGGCTTGTAACTTCGTGCACCAGGTGCCTGTCAATATAAAGGACAGATGGCCCCCCTGCGATCTCGTCCACCACATGGGCATCCCATATTTTGTCAAATAGTGTCTTTCCAGCCAAAACAAATGCATTTAAAGTAAGCCGCAAAGTTAAGAAACTTCTGCAACAATCTGGTCATAAAAAGCGGCCTCCAAGTGTTAAATTGTAACGATTTTACCTATCCTGGTATCAATTGAAACGAAACTGCCGTTGAA
>Ga0315535_1000617_pt1 | contig 25057 bp, 25 predicted proteins | sample SalMarSW160220MG_2_FD_203092 | JGI IMG/M metagenome (GOLD analysis project Ga0315535, IMG submission 203092) | Salt marsh sediment microbial communities from the Plum Island Ecosystem LTER, Massachusetts, United States - Salt Marsh Sediment SW1602-20 ... | reverse complement strand
CTTAAGCTTAGCTAAGATGGATGCCCACGTTGTTATGGTCGTTCGCAACCAAGACCGAGGCGAAAAAGCACAATTTGAAATAGTGAGGCAAACCGGAAACAAATCCATCGATTTGATGATTTGCGACCTGTCTTCTATGGATTCAATCAGGCACTTTTCACAGGAATTTAAGAAGAAAGATGATAGACTCGATGTACTGGTTAATAATGCTGGAGCTATGTTCAATAAAAGAGAGGTTACACCAGAGGGTTTTGAACGTACGTTTGCCGTCAATTATTTAGGGCCATTTCTACTAACACATGAATTGTTGGATTTGCTTAAATCGAGCGCTCCTTCTCGAATAATCAACGTAAGTTCCGGACTAGCCAAAAACGGCAATGTAGATCTTGATGACCTACAGAGTCAAAAGAACTACGCAGGAACGAAAGCATATGCTCGCGTGCGGGCACCGGTTTACGCTAACACTAAACTGATGCTAATGATGTTCACGTATGAACTAGCAAGGCGACTAAAAGGTACCGGAGTCACTGCAAATGTCCTCATGCCGGGTTTTGTCGCGACTAATCTTGGAAAAAACAGTGGCAGCCTCAGTTCATCCCTTATGTTTAAGATGGGTCGTCCAATGCAGGTGAACGCTAAGAAAGGTGCAGAAACATCGGTTTATTTGGCTTCATCTGATGAAGTTAAGGATCTTACAGGCGAATGCTTCTCTAAAAAGAAAACAGTTGAAACTTGCCCAGCGTCGTATGACCAAGAAATACAGGAACGACTTTGGAATGAAACAGGTCGACTTCTGAGTTTAAGATAGGTGAAACAGAAATGCGTAGACGTTACAAAATACTCATTGTTGTATTGGTTGCTATATTGGTTGTTTTTTCTGGTTTTATCATTTGGGCTGAAACGCCTCCAACTCCGATGCAACAAGCCTACGATGCTTTAAAGTCTGATACAAACGTTAATGTTTCTCAGGGGCAATGGATAGTATTTGAGCCCAAGGCTACCAACTACACGACAGGTTTTATTTTCTATCCCGGTGGGAGAGTTAATTACCTATCTTATGCACCCTATGCGCATGCAATAGCTTCCCAAGGATATCTTGTTGTAATTCCTCAGATGCCGTTTAATTTGGCTGTTTTTGGAGTAAACATAGCAAACGACGTAATCAAATCTTACCCGCAAATTAGTGCTTGGGCAATCGGAGGGCATTCTCTTGGGGGCAGTATGGCTACTCAGTTTGCTTATGATAACCCTTCAAATATCGAAGGATTAGTGCTGCTGGCAGCGTATCCGCCTTCTGGAGTAAACCTGTCAAGTAGCAATCTGCTAGTAACTACCATTCACGGTACCAACGACGGACTGGTTAGTGAAGCACAAATTGATGATTCTTTGAAGCTTCTTCCGCCTTCAACTGTTCGATTGGAAATTTCTGGAGGCAATCATGCTTTCTTCGGTTGGTATGGGAACCAAACAGGAGACAATGCAGCCACCATCTCCAGAGAGCTACAACAAAATCAAACGGTAACTGCTACAGTGCAATTGCTGGAGAAGTTGTAGATTTTAACCTTTTTAATCAAGACAATTTAATCAACATTTCCTTGTCTGACTTAATCGATTGCTTTTTCTTAACCGCGCGTGTTAAGTGGAAATAGCGCAATATTTGTCAGAAAATCGTTTGTTTATCATTTGGTTAATTGAATTATGCTTCATTATCAAAAAGAAAAGGGAGAGGTTAGAAGGGTCTGAATAGACCAACAAACACTAACCAAACCAGAAATGTCTTTGCTATGAAGCTAAGGACTATGTAGGTTCTTTCGCCGTAAAGATAATCTTTCCATTTACCAACGCCCTTGTATTGCAGAACCTGGTTGACTGCGAAACTCATGAACAGCACTAGATATATGATGAATATGACGTAGACGAAGTTTGGAACGTTGTTTTCACTATTTATGACAGCGCCTGTGAAGTATGAGAAAAGGACAACCCATGGAAATCCACCTGAAATGCATCCCAGAAGGAACGATGACCAGTTTGTTTTCTCTGTTTTCTGATTTACCAACTCCATGAGGTATCCAAACATTATCATCATGGCGTTTAAAACAAATATCATTGCTAACGACCAAAAGTCCCAGATTCCAACGAAAGTGGCAATTATCCAGATCATTATCGAGCTTGAGAAAGCGTATTCGTACCATCGATAGGGATTCATTCCTTTCTTTAGGTTTTCGTTGTAGGCTTTGTTTTTTGGAAAAGCAATCATGAAATGTGCAAAGGCTGAGATTAACGGGAATGCGGCAAGTAGCAACCCCAAATGAGTTACGGTGAAGAGAACTTGGGGGTTTGGCACAGCGAAAATTGCCGGGTTTGTTGGACTAACATGGGCAAATGTTAGATAAAAGGTGTAGATGTCTGTTCCTTTAGGCCAAGTCAAAAGAAAAGTCAATACCAGAATGGCAATTCCATTTAACAGTTGCAGTGTTCCTGCACCAGTGTTGAATTTCTTTAGGTATCTAAAAGATATGGGTGATTTCGCAATTATTTCCTGTCTTTCTTTAAAATTCAACAAATAACCTCACTTATTATATTGTTGAAATTTCTTTTTAAGCTTAATCTATGCATAACAAAGAGGGTCAACAATTTAATGAAAATCATTATATCCTGCCAGTTTTCTCTATAGCATTATGGTTGCTCAGGCAAAGTACGAGGTTCTCAGAGAAATTGGCAAAGTTGAGATCAGACGCTACCCGCTTTTAGTAATAGCAAGGGTAGATGGTTATGGTGATGGAGGCTTCAACTTACTTTTCAGTTTCATCACTGGCAATAATAGGCAAAAATCAAATGTTGCAATGACTGCTCCTGTTGTTTCTGAGGAAATAGCCATGACCGCGCCAGTATTGTCTGAGGCAGGTTCGATAGCTTTTGTGATGCCCGAAGGGTTTACGCTTGAAAGTACGCCTGAGCCTCTTGATAACCAGGTTAAAATTGTAGAAATTCCTGAAAGAGTTGTTGCCGTATTACGGTTTTCTGGTCGTTGGTCCAATTCATTATTCAAAAAGAAATCCAAAGAGTTGCTAGAAGAACTCAAAAAGGCTAACATTAAGACCCAAGGCAACGTTTTTTCGATGAGATATAATGGTCCCTTTACTCCGTGGTTTATGCGAAGAAATGAAGTGGCGGTTCCTATCGAATTTGAACAATAGTTTTTGAAACTTTTTGTATGGAGCTTTCTGCGCTCTATGTAGTTGGCGCTACCGATAATTATATACCAAGCCACGTTTCTCTTCTAGTTTAGGTGTTATATTTTGTCTAAAGTTCAACCTCATCCTGGACATGAACATCACCTCTGCAAAATGGTAGAGGACAAAGTACCAATAGAAAAGATAAAGCCATTAGTGAAAGATGCAAAGTACATTTGCAAAGGCTGCTACAGAACTGCTGCGAAAGCCGAAAACCTCTGCGCTCCAGAAAAACTCTAAATCTTTTCTTTTTTTATAGCGCTAAGAATAACAAATTACACATTTGCGCAAGCGCGCTATTATTAAGTTATCAATGTTTTTTCAATCTACTAACAATGAGTGTTGTAACAATTGCTATTATCACAATAATTATGCTTGCCTCGAGCAATGTAAGGATGTTTTGGTTTCCACTTTGTTTCACAGCAATACCAATAAGCGCCCAGACAATAACGAGACCATAACCGAGGTCTCTTCTCGTAGCTAACACTAGTAAGGTAATAGCTAATGCAACTATTACAATCAACGTTGCCCACGTTTCAGTTCCTATTCCAAAGCCGTCCCAGCCTATCGAAACCAATGTAACTGAAACGTTAGCGATTGAGGCTATTGTTATCCAACCCAAGTAAACGCTGAAGGGTAACTGGGTTGCTAGTTTTTCACTTAACTTAGCTTGAGTTTTGCCTATTCCAAGGCGAGTGTAGATAAATATTAGAGTTATCAAAAGCAGAAAAATAAGCACAACAGATAGGCTAAGGAAGTTGTATTGCCATAGGAAAAGCCAAGCAATGTTTATTATGCTGCTTAGGACAAATAGCCAGCCGATTTTTTTGGTATATTCTTTTCCTTTTTGACTTGGTAGAGCTTGGAAGACAACAAAAACGCCTAATAAAATATAGATTATTCCCCATATAGAGAAAACGTAGCCTGCGGGAGTAATTAATGTGGGGTTCGCATCGGAAATCTGAGCTGTAGTGACCCCACCTATTAATTTGGTGCTGCCTGCTAAACTGTTAACTATTACGGTGAACACAAAAGCAACTATGTTTGACCATTTAAGCAAGACTGAATTGTTGGCCGCCAATTTTAATCTTCCTTATGCTTATTTCGTGTTTTATGTATAAAAAATTTGGTGTCTGCTTTATACTAATTTGGTGTTTAGCTCAGATGGCGGATTGTTTTGGGATTTATGCAAAGTTTTTTTTGGTCAGGATACTTTTCGTCTGAACAGTAATATGCTTGCACCTAAGCTTATCACTCCAACGATGAAAATGGCGATTAAAGCGTATTCTATTTTTTGCCAGATAAAACCGTTGATGATTAGTGATTGGAACGCCTCTGCGATATAGGTGAATGGATTAACGTTCGCTACTTGCTGTACCCAGCTCGGTAGTAACCCTATTGGCATTACGGATGCAGAAAGGAATAACAACGGAAAAGTGGTAAGTAACCCCACAGAAAGAGTTGTCTCTGCGTTCTTTGTGTTTAGAGCTACAAACAGAGATATGCCTGACCAAGCAATTCCGAACAAGGCAGCTAAGATGAAAATAACGATTGCACCCAAAACGCCGGAAGCTATGTTCACCCCCAAAACTAGGCCTATAAGTAATATTATAGCAACCTGGATGACCGTGGTAAGGGCACTGCTGAATAGTCTGCCGAACAAGATGGAGGATTTGTTGATTGGGGCCACTCTCATTTTGTCCATGAATCCGCTGTCAAAGTCGTTGACTAAGCCGATTCCGGTGTTAAGCGCTGAGGAGGCTATGGTTTGTATAATGACAGCGGCAGTGAAGAATGTGATGTAGCTGCTAGTGCCGGTGAGCAACTGGAATGAAGGTATGTTTCCTATTGCTGAGAAGGCTTGGGTAAAAAGCAGGAACCACACCAAAGGTTGAATAAGATTGAAAAAGATCAAAATAGGTTGGCGGAGTAGTTTTTTGTTCCAACGGGAGAAAATCGCAACGACTTCCGATACCATATCCATCATATTCATCTTCTCCTTCTTCCCCATCCACCTGTTTTTTGCTTGCGTTCCACTACATTGAGGGTTTTTCCTGTAAGCTTTAAGAAGACTTCATCAAGAGTGGGAGCTGAAAGGTTGAGTTGTTCCACGTTTATTCCGGCTCCATCCAAAGCTCTTACTACCTGTGTGACTATGGCGGAGCCGTTTTTGGTCATTATTGTTAAACTATTTTCAGCAACTACCCCGTCTCCACATTTACCAACAGCTTCGATTCCCTGCAACTTGGACATTAAGTCTTTGGCTTTCTCACAGCCCTTATGATCATCTATTTTGAAACGGAGAGTGATCTTGTCTGCTCCTACCTGTGCTTTGAGTTCGGCGGGTGTGCCTTCGGCTACGATTTTTCCTTGGTCTACAATGCATAATCTATTCGCTAAGCGATCTGCCTCTTCCATGTATTGTGTTGTTAGAAATATTGTCATCCCTTCGCGGTTCAGTTTGATTATGTACTCCCAGATATCTTGTCTACTCTGAGGATCTAACCCTGTTGTTGGCTCATCTAAGAACAGGATTTTTGGATCTGAAACTAATGATGAGGCTAAGTCTAGTCGTTTTCTCATGCCTCCCGAAAACGTTTTCAATCGTCTATCGGCAGCCTCAAAGAGACGAATTGTTTGGAGAAGCTCGCTTACCTTGGTTTTTGCTTTTTCTTTTGGAATGTGGTGGAAGCTGCATTGAAGCATAAGGTTCTCCCGTGCGGTGAGGTCGTCATCCACTCCCACTTCCTGTGAGGAGTAACCGATTATTCGCCTCACTTTTACCTGGTCAGCATCAATGTCAAGTCCATCGATAGTGGCTTTTCCAGAGGTTTTTTCTAATAATGTTGTGAGGATTTTGATCGTCGTGCTTTTGCCTGCGCCGTTTGGGCCCAAGAAACCAAAAATCTCTCCTTTCTTAACATTAAACGATATGCCGTCTACAGCAATTACATTTTTTCCATAAGTTTTATGCAGGTCATCGACAACTGCTATGTCTTCCACTATTATATCCACCAATGAACAAAATAACAATAAAAAAAGAAGGTATTTTTGCTTTGCTCTACGTTGGCAACAATACTTTGTCGATTACGTGTATTACTCCGTTATCCGTAGTTATGTCCGCTTTTACTATGTCAGCGTCGTTTATCTTTACATTCTTGTGAAGATGCCATTTAACAGCGTCAACTTTTAGGTCTTGACCTTGGAGTGTTGTTATGTTTTTGTGCTGTACCACGTCTGCCGCAGGTACCGCTCCCTCAACGACATGATATTTTAGAATTGCTGTGAGTTTAGGGATGTCTTTTAGTAATCCTTCAACTGTACCTTTGGGTAATTTTGCGAATGCTTCGTCTGTGGGTGCAAAAACCGTGAATGGACCTTTGCTTTTTAATGTGTCAACTAATTTTGCTGCCGTTACAGCTGCTACGAGTTTTTTAAAATTACCTGCCGCTACTGCGGTATCAACTATATCTGCCATAAAAAATTTCATCTCCTATTTGGGTAAATTAAGAGGCTTTTGACTCTATTTAAAAACTTGTGATTGTGCCTTCACAGCAACAAATGTTAATCCTTTCGGATCCCAAACCTGATGGTCAATTGTTTTTGTGAAGTCACGGTATTCTGGTTCAGGGTTACAGATCGTTTTTCTTCTGTAACACATGAGTTTAGTTCTAAACAATTTTCTTAATTACCCCCTTGGCCTAACCAACCCAGATCGCAAACGTGCATGAATCTGCCACCATAAATTTTATATCTTGGCTTGACGGTGAAACAAGAGATGTGATTTAAATGGGGTATTGCTTTATTCAACCGCTTCCCTAAAACCATTGAATTTTTAGACACCACCCTTCGCGATGGTGAACAAACACCCGGAGTTTCTCTTGTTCCAGAAAACAAACTTCGCATAGCACAACGTCTAGACGACCTAGGTGTAGATGTGATTGAGGCGGGGTTTGCCGCGGTTTCTGAAGGTGAAATGGAATCCGTCAAACTCGTAGCCAAACAAGGTCTAAGGGCGCAAGTTAGCAGCGCAGCTAGAGGAACAAAAAACGACATAGACGCTGTTTTGAAGAGTGACGCATCCACCATAAGTATGATCATACCTACTTCAGATTTGCATATTGAATGTAAGCTGAAAAAGACTCGTGAACAGATTCTTAAAGCAACAGAGGACTGTGTGACTTACGCGAAAGAACACGGTTTGATAGTGGAGTTGTTGGCTGAGGATGCAACACGCTCAAATTTTGATTATCTTGTCCAGGTCTTTCAGAAAGCTGTCGTTTGTGGAGTTGACAGAGTTGTCCCATGTGACACTGTGGGTATTTTAACTCCTGAAAGAACAGTAGAGTATTTCTTAAAACTAAAAGAAAACATAAAAGTCCCAGTGGGCGTACATTGCCACAACGACTTTGGAATGGCTGTAGCCAATTCAGTTGCTGCTTTGGGTGTTGGAGCAGAAGAAGTTCATGCAACCATAAACGGTTTAGGTGAACGTGCAGGCAACGCAGCACTAGAAGAAGTCGTAATCACTCTCAAATCACTCTACAAATTGGACTTAAAAATAAAAACTGAGCTATTATATGGCACCTCGCAGCTGGTTTCAAGGTTAACTGGCATACATGTACAACCAAACAAAGCCATAGTCGGCGAAAACGCCTTCACACATGAGTCAGGCATCCACACTCAAGGTTTGCTCTCTAACCCGTTGACTTATGAGCCAATCGCTCCTGAACTAGTCGGTTGCACCCGCCGTATATCCGCAGGAAAACACTCAGGTTCGCACGCAATACGCGCTAACCTCGAATATATGGGATTAAAACCTAGTGAGGAGCAGTTCAAAGAAATTTTTCAAAGAGTTAAAGAACTGGGTGATAAAGGCAAAACTGTGATGGATGCGGACGTGCTGGCTATTGCCGAAACCGTTATGGGCTTAAGCGCAGTTAAACCGATTCAACTGCAGGAAATGACCTTTGTGGGAGGAAACAAAGTCACCGCAACTGCTTCAGTACGTCTTAACGTAAATGGTAAAGATGTTTGGGGGACAGCAGTCGGAGTTGGACCTGTCGATGCAGCCATAAACGCCGTCAAAGACGCAATTAAAGAAACAGAACCGATAACGCTAGAACAATACAACGTCAAAGCTATAACAGGTGGAACAGATGCAATGGTTGAAGTGGTTGTTCACATGCGAAAAGGCAACCGAAGGGTCACTGCCTTGGGCGTCCGCGAAGACATCGTGAAAGCCAGCATGGACGCAGTAATAAGCGGCATGAACGTACTCACAACTGATTACAACCATAATAACAGCACTGAAGTCAATATTAGAACTAGAAACGCTTCATGATTCTAAATTCATCGCTTTGATTGAACTGTAAAATCAGGTCAAAAGTTATACTTTAATCTTGATTGTTGTTTACAGATTGCTGCGTATTATTTTAGCAAACACCACAAACTTTTTATTTTCTCAGGGATGTAACTTTAAAAGTACGCGGAGTTTAAAGAGGCATGAATATGAGGGATCGTCACCTCGATAGCTGGGATCGTCGGGTACAAATTCTCTGATGCATCCAGGTTAACCTCTAAAAAAGCCACGGAAAAATTCTCGCACACAATTTTTCTAGACGCGAGTATAAACAATTCAAAATACAGGAGAGAAAACTGAAAATGACAAAAATGTCTGGTGCACAAGCACTCTTAGAATCCCTTGAAAGACAAAAAGTTGATACAATCTTTGGCATCTTAGGTGGAGCCATACTTCCAGTATACGATGAATTATGTGGTAACAAGAAAATTCGCCACATCCTTGCTCGACACGAACAATGCGCTGCCCATGAAGCTGAAGGGTATGCAAGAGCCAGCGGACGCGCAGGCGTTTGCATGGCAACTAGTGGTCCAGGAGCCACCAACTTAGTAACAGGCATAGCAAATGCATATATGGACTCTTCCCCGATAATCGCTTTGACGGGTCAAGTTCCCAGCTCAGGCGCAAACACTAGCTACATGATTGGCAGAGATGCCTTCCAAGAATCTGATATCATCGGCATTGTTACCGCCGTTACTAAATATAGTTATCAGCCCCGAAGCGTAGGGGAAATTCCAGTTATGGTTAATAACGCTTTCCACTTGGCCACCACGGGTAGACCTGGCCCAGTTCTTATTGACTTGCCGAAAAATGTTCAAGCTGGAATCGCTGATATTGAATTGACCGATAAAATCGATTTACGAGGTTACAAATTAATTACCCAACCCAGCCCCAGCAGGATAAGCAAAGCTGCCGAATTGTTAGCTAAAGCTGAACGTCCAATCATTTTAGCAGGAGGCGGAGCGATAATTTCGGGTGCATCTAACGAAATAGTTGCAATGTCGGATCTTCTCATGGCACCTGTGGCCACCACCTTCATGGGTAAAGGTGCTTTCCCAGAAACTCATCCGTTATCGTTGGGAAGCATCGGCATGCACGGAAACCCAGCAGCAAATAAATTGATGGGCGAAGCAGACCTGATGTTGGCTATCGGCACGAGATTCTCTGATCGTGCAACTGCTAACCTTGATTCATTCGCGCACAACGCAAAGAAAATCCAAATCGACATAGATAACGCTGAAATCAACAAAAACATAGAAGTGGACTTAGCTATCGTCGCAGACGCCAAAATAGCAATGAAGATGCTATTAGCAGCATTAAATGAGAAACTGAAAAAAGGCGAAGCCACTGCATGGACTAAACGAGCCAAAGAAGCAAGAGAGCAATTAAGTCCATTAATCAAAGACTTGCCGCGCGATCTGGTGCCTAAATCATTGCTAAGCGAGTTACGCAAGTTGCTGCCGGAAAACGCAATTATCACCACTGAAGTGGGACAAAACCAAATGTGGTCTGCTCTGTATTTCCAGAGCTTGATGCCGAGAACCTTCATCAGTTCAGGTGGACTTGGAACCATGGGATTTGGTTTTCCTGCAGCTATCGGAGCTAAAGTGGCGTGCCCAGATCGAGTCGTCGTCGACATTGCAGGAGACGGCAGCTTCATAATGTCGGAACAAGAGTTAGCATGCAGCGTCAGCGAAAACATCCCTGTGATAGTCATAGTGTTAAACAACTCTGTTTTAGGTATGGTGGCACAGTGGCAACGAATGCTATATAATCGTCGCTACATGGCAGTTAATTTGGGCAAAACACCTGACTTTGTCAAGTTGGCAGAAGCTTACGGAGCACAGGGCATACGTGTAACTTCAATCGAGGAGTTCCACAAAGCAGTTAAGACTGCACTAGCCAATAATGTTACAACGGTAATTGACGTACCCATTGGCTCCGAGAACGATGTCGTTCCCTTTGTTCCTCCGGGCTGCGGATTACCCCAACAGAAAGGTGACTACTAATGGAAACCGGAAAAACCAAAGTTATCTCTGTTCTGGTTGAAAACAAACCAGGAGTCCTCCACACAATAGCCAACCTGTTTCGACGCCGAAACTTTAACATCGAATCCATCACCGTCGGTCCCACCCAACAAAAAGAAATTGCACGGATGACAATAACCGTTAACGAAGACGAAAAAACCATCGATCAAGTAGTCAAACAAGTAGCCAAACAAATTGATGTCTTAACAGTTGACGAACTTTCGCAAGGCAGCTTTGTTATGCGTGAACTAGCACTGATAAAAGTTAACGTTGCATCTAGCAAAGAACGTAGCGACATAATAAACTGCGTCGAAGTTTTTCGGGGCAGAATCATCGACGTCTCAACAGACAGCTTAACAGTTGAAATCACGGGAACCCCCGACAAAATCGACGCAATCCTCAATCTCATGAAAACTTATGGAATCATTGAACTAGCACGGACAGGCATAACAGCACTTGCACGGGGCGCAAAATCGATAAAAATCGACGAATAAACCGTATCAATCAAGTGGAAATACTTAATTCCCTGTTCTTTTAAAATCCCCTTTTATTCAACTCCATTTAAGCTAATTCAAAAGGCAAGGCAAAAATGATGAATATTACAGAAAAAATCTTAGCTAAAGGCGCAGGCAAAAAAAACGTGCATCCAGGCGAAATCATCGACACTAACGTCGACATGGTTATGGTACACGACTTAACTGGACCCTTAGCGGTTGAAGCCTTCAAAAAAATAGGCACCCCAAAAGTGTGGGATAACAAAAAAGTAGTTGCAATTCTGGACCATCAAGTCCCTGCCGAATCCGTCAAAGCAGCGGAACTGCACAAGACCATGCGACAATTTGCAAAAGACCAAAACATTACCTTCTACGATGTAGGCAGAGGCGGAATCTGTCATCAAGTAATGCCCGAAAAAGGACACGTAATTCCAGGAAATGTTATTGTTGGCGCAGACAGCCACACCTGCACATATGGAGCATTCGGAGCCTTTGCAACAGGTATCGGCTCAACCGAAGCAGCAGCAGTGTTTGCAACAGGCAAAATCTGGTTCAAAGTGCCACCAACAATAAAAATAAACGTAAATGGCAATTTCTCCAAATATGTCACAGCAAAAGATCTAATATTGTCAATCATTGGCAAACTGAGGGTAGACGGTGCCATTTACAAAGCTGTAGAATTCACAGGACCAACCATCCAAAACATGAGCATAGCTGGAAGAATGACAGTATGCAACATGGCGGTTGAAATGGGAGCCAAAAACGGCATAATCGCACCCGACGAAACCACACACAAATTCCTATCAAGCCGAGCAAAGAAATTACCAGACTTCAACACTCTTCAAAGCGACAAAGACGCTAAGTACGAACGCAACATCGAATTCGACGTTTCAAAAATGCCATCCCAAGTCGCCTGTCCATCATCTGTAGACAACGTGAAACCTGTCTCAGAAATCGGAACTGTCCCAATCGAGCAAGCTTTTATCGGATCATGCACCAACGGCAGATTGGAAGACCTGCAAATCGCAGCTCAGGTACTTAAGGATAGAAAAGTCAAAGATGGCGTCCGAGCATTAATCATCCCTGCATCTCAGGAGGTTTACCGTCAAGCAATGCAAGAAGGCTTATTGGAAATCTTTACAGACGCAGGCGCAATCGTATGCGGCTCTGCGTGTGGACCATGTTTAGGCGGCCACATCGGCTTATTGGCAGCGGGTGAAACATGTGTCAGTTCATCTAATCGCAACTTTATAGGCAGAATGGGCAGCACCCAAGCAAATGTTTACTTGGCGTCACCTGCCACAGTTGCAGCATCCGCCGTTACAGGAAAAATCACCGATCCAGCTACCTTGGAGGCAAAACCATGATGAACAGCAAAATTAAAGCAAAAGCAATAGTTTTTAGCAATAACATCGACACCGACGTCATCCTACCAGGCAAATATCTAATCTTAGTTGACCCAAAAGAGCTGGGCAAACATGCCTTGGAAAGTTTAGACACCGAATTTGTAGCGAAAGCCAAAGGCGGAATCATTCTGGTCGGAGGCAAGAACTTCGGATGCGGATCTAGCAGAGAACAAGCCCCCATAGCCCTGAAATACTCAGGCGTAAAATGCGTTATCGCCGAATCCTTTGCAAGAATATTTTTCCGCAACTCGATCAACATAGGTTTACCTGTAATCGAATGCAAAGGCATATCAGAGGCGGTTAAGACAGGCGACGAAATAGCCGTAGACTTTGAAACTGGCAAAATCGAGAACAATATAAACAGCAAAAAATTCCAAGTGGAAAAATTACCTCCCTTCATAATGCAAATCCTAACGGACGGCGGTCTAATTGAAAACTTACGGAGAAAAATGAAAAAATGACAGAATACAAAATATCCTTAATTCAAGGCGATGGTATCGGACCCGAATTATCCGAAGCCACACTAAAAGTTCTTGAAGCGGCAGAGAAAAAATTCGAATTAAAATTCAAAATTATTGATGCCCCAGCAGGTGACATAGCCCTTGAAACATTTGGCGCCGCGTTACCAGCGAACACTGTGGAAAAAATCAAGGACTCCCACGCCTGCCTTAAAGGTCCAGTCGGTGAGTCCGCAGCAGATGTCATAGTAAAACTACGTTGCATGTTTGATCTTTATGCAAACCTGCGTCCATTGAAAGCTTTCCCAGCAGTTCCTGTTGCCCGTTCAGACATCGACATGTTCTTTGTTCGTGAAAACACTGAAGATGTCTACAAAGGATTAGAATTCACCATAGGCAACGATACCACACTCTGCTTGCGTGTTATCACACGCAAAAACAGCGAACGCATCGCCAAAAAAGCATTCGAAATCGCACGCCTAAGAAACGGCAAAAAGAAAGTCACAGCAATCCACAAGGCAAACGTTATGCGCGTCACTGACGGCTTATTTGCAAGCGTTTGCAGGGAAGTATCCAAAAGCTACCCAGACATCGCCTTCAACGAACTCTATGTTGATGCAGCTTCAATGCGTCTGATAAAAGAACCCCAAATCTTCGACGTTCTTTGCACATGCAATATGTTCGGTGACATTCTCAGTGACGAGGCAGCACAATTGATCGGCGGTTTGGGTATGGCTCCAGGCGCAAACATCGGCGACAACTTTGGCTTATTCGAACCCATACATGGTTCCGCACCTAACCGTGCAGGCAAACACACCGCAAACCCAATTAGCATGATTTTATCAGCAAAAATGATGCTGGATTGGCTGGGCGAAAAGTACGGAGACAAGAAATGCTTACAAGCAGGTGCAGCCATAGAAAAAGGAGTAGTGTACGCTTTGCGCAACGGCCAATCTGTTCCAGACTGCGGAGGCAAAACCACAACCGTGGGAATGGCAGAAGCCATTGCTGCAGCCTTAACAGAAAAAAGTGGCTAAAATGACTCCAGACAGAACACAAAGAACTATTCGTATTTTAGATACCACCTTAAGAGACGGGGAACAAACCCCCGGAGTTTCTTTAACTGCCGATGATAAAATTGAGATAGCGCGTCAACTAAGCATGCTTGGCGTTGATGTTATTGAAGCCGGTTTTCCAAGTTCTTCAGATGGCGAGCGAAAAGTGGTTAAAGAAATCGCTGAACTGGGTTTGTCCTCGGAAATATGCGCTTTGTCAAGGGCAACTAAAGGAGACATCGACGCAGCGCTGAGTTGCGACGTTGACTTAATTCACGTTTTCATCCCAACCTCCCTTGTACAAATGAAACATGCCGTGAATTTAACTGAGGAACAAGTGTTGGCTTCGGCAGTCGAATCCATACAGTACGTAAAGAAGCACGGCATTAAATGTGAGTTTTCACCAATGGATGCTACACGCAGCGAACTGCCTTTCTTGAAAAAAATATGCAAAGCTGCACAAGATGCAGGCATGGACACCTTAAACGTCCCCGATACCGTGGGAATAATGATCCCCAAGACAACTGCCAAACTAATCGAAGACTTAAAAACCGTTGTTACCGTTCCGATAAGCATCCATTGCCATGACGACTTCGGCCTAGCAGTTGCAAATAGTTTAGCTGCAGTTGAAGCAGGCGCAACCCAAGTGCACGTTGCCGTCAACGGACTGGGAGAACGGGCAGGAAATACAGCACTTGAAGAAGTCGTAACCGCGTTACACGTAATCTACAAGTATAAAACCGGAATCAACACAAGACTACTCTACAGCACCAGCCGAATGGTAGCTGCCTTAACAGGTATTAAAGTGCAAGCCAACAAAGCCATCGTGGGAGAAAACGCGTTTGCCCACGAATCAGGCATTCACACCCGCGGCGTTACCGAACAACCCCTTACCTTCGAACCTATCAGCCCCGAACTTGTCGGGCGCACACGCAAACTAGTCGCTGGTAAATTGGCAGGAACAAGGGGAATCAAAGCAGAACTGGAAGAAATTGGCATCCACCCAACTGAAGAGCAACTAAAAGAAATCGTGCAACGGGTTAAAGAACTTGGTGACAAAGGCAAAATGGTCACTGACGCCGACTTGATAGCGTTGACTTCTGCTGTAATAGGTGAAGTAGTTGGAGAAGAAAAAATCGTTGACTTATGCGACATGGCTGTAGTAACCGGCATTAAAGTCATTCCAACAGCCTCAGTACGTTTAACGTTAGATGGTAAAGAGTATATTGCTGCTGAAACAGGCGTTGGCCCAGTTGATGCAGTTCTCAAAGCCATCCAGAAGCTAACTAGCAACTTGGAAAAAGTCCGTCTTAGCGAATACCGACTTGAAGCTATCACGGGCGGTTCCAATGCTGTTGCCGAAGTAGTGATTAAAGTAGAAGACGAAAAAGGGAACATCGTTTCAGCACGTGCAGCCCGAGAAGACATCGTAATGGCAAGCGTAGAAGCCATGATAAATGGTATAAACAAGCTCTTGCTAAAAAATCATAAGCAGGGAAATAAAAAGTGAAAATCGTAGCCTTCCAAGGAGAACCTGGCGCCTACAGTGAATCTGCAGTTTTTCAGTTTTTCGGCTCTAAAGTGGAAGCTAAGCCCTGCCGAGATTTTTTAGAAGTTTTCGAAACAGTTAAGCAAGGTCAAGTTGCGGCGGGAGTTGTGCCCGTGGAGAACTCAATAGAGGGCAGCATTAATCAAAACTATGACCTTTTTTTCAATTACGATCTCAAAGTATGTGGTGAAGTCATCGTCAGAATTGCGCATTGCCTCATCGTTAACCCAGGCACAACAATGGAGCAAATCAAAGCTGTGTATTCTCATCCTCAAGCTTTGGCGCAATGTCGCAAATATCTGGAAAAGATGAAGTGGGAAATAATCCCCGCTTATGACACCGCAGGCAGTGTAAAAATCATTAAAGAACAAAAAATCACAAACGCAGCAGCTATCGCAAGCCGGCATGCAGCTGAGTTAAACGACATGGAGATCCTGGAGAGAGATATAGCTGACAACAAAGACAATTTTACTCGTTTCTTTGTTCTCTCCCATGAAGATTCAGCACCCACAGGCAAAGATAAGACCAGCATTATCTTCTCAGCCAAACATGAACCTGGCGCACTATACAATGCACTAGGTGAATTTGCCAAACGCAAAATCAACTTAACACGCATCGAATCCCGCCCAACCAAAAAAACCGCCTGGGAATACAACTTCTACCTTGACTTCGATGGACATCGAACCGAACAAAAATGCGCCGAAGCTCTTATAGCATTAGAGAAATATGCGGTTTTCGTGAAGATCTTAGGTTCTTACCCTAAAGCTATTTTGCCATAAGACAGTACCCAACCACATTTATCCCTTAACTTAGGGTTAGGAATATAAATAAAATTTTAGATTACATTATAGGGTAAGAGAGGTGTTTGCAGTTGAATTCGACAGCAAATGAACCAGAAAACAAAGAAAACGAACCAAACCCTGTTGACATATCTTCACTAGATATTTACCAACTTGTAGAGCTATTCATTATGCTACTGAGCGAACAAGCCTGGCGTCATATAGTACTGCGAGCTGATCCACACACTAACAAAATAAATAAAGACCTAACAAAAGCACATGTCGCCATAGACTGCATAATCTCACTTGTTGACAAAATTGAATCCAACATAGATAAAAAGGAGATAGAGAGTCTGCGGAAACTAATAACAGACCTGCAAATAAACTACGCTGAACAGATGAAATAGCTTCGCACGTTAGCATAGATTTTGATCTTTCTCTCTATAACTGAACTACGCCTACGCTATAGACTAATAAGGCTACCTTACCCTTTAATAGAGCAGAGTACAGGGTGTGTTTTTGTGCCAATACCAATCGGTTCACTTTTTAGGCAAATTGTCGAAGTATTGAAGACAAAGGATGACAATCCAAATAGCTATTTAAATAATCCAAACAGCGACTTTTACAACCCAAATTACGCCATCAACAATCCCTGCAGCTCAATTAACAATAAAGATAGCGGAATTAACAATGCATCAAATAACCAATACAACAAGGAATTGCGAAGGAATGCTTTACGAGAACTAATTCGGATGTATCTGTCAGACTATTTGTCAACTGAACAAACAGAGCAGCTTGTTATAGAATATATACCTTGACGACATCAGTCTTAGCCGCCCGCGATCTAATGGTGAAAGAAGGAAATGAATTTGGAAAAGCTTGAAAAGATGGCTAAATTATTTTTAACGGAAACACCCACGGGACGTTCACTTCTGGTATATAAAACTGGGTCTGCAGTAAAATTCCGCGACATGATGCAGATGGCGTCTCAGATCCTACCTGACCATCAAGCATTGTTTATGTCAGCTATTAGCAGGATCAATTTTTCGCTAACTTTGTCTGATGCTGATTCAATCACGGGGCGTCTCTTGGCTATTTTGGAGACAGAAAAATACAGAGCTATACAAGCATCAAAGACATAATGGAAAGCTAAATCTCAAATCCACTCTTTTCGCTCACGTATCAGGTACTTTGCAAACAGAAAAGCTTCTCACTAATCAACGTGTCAATGGTCTTTCTTTTGCAAACCTTTTTTCTTTCCACTTCTTTAACCATTCGGTCAAAAAAGCGTTTAAGTCCTCGGCTAAACTGTCGGTTTCATACTCTTTTAGGTGAATTTTCTTTCCCATCTTGAGATGTATCAGAAAATCTGTCCAACAAAATTTTATCTTACGGTTAAAATAATTATCGATTGGTTACTGCGTTAGAATCGCTTAACTACGTTTACGTAAAAATTCTCTATCACTTTGTGTCCTTCGGGGTGTGTTTCATTTCCTATTGTGATACGCTCGGGGTGAAATTGAACACCGTAGAATGGATTAGTTCTGTGTTTGACAGCCTCGACTTCACATGACGCAGAATCAGCCAGCAACCTAAAGCCCGCACCATCAAGGCTTTCTTTTAGGACAAAGTCGCTGTGATACTGAACTAATGGAATTGCTTGTCCTTGTTTGAACCTTGCAAAAATATCGCCACTTTGCATTACGTTGACATCTCTAAATTGATCTATAATTGGGTGAGACATCGATGCTGTTGTAGCTCCAAATACAGAGCAAAGGAGTTGATGCCCAAAACACACCCCCAGAATCGGCAGCCTACATGATTCAATAAGCTCCATAACACCCGCAAATTTCGCCCTATCAGAGGCTTTTACTATTCGGGCTTCGGATCCACTGATTACCACAGCGCCTATATCTTGTGCAACTTTATAGTCCGAGGTTATCTTTTCATAGGAAACAACTGTTGATGTACTAAACTTGTTAGCGGCTTTGCGCAATTCATCGATTTCTTTGCCGTCTAAATAGCAGTTGATAATAAAAGTTTTTGCCATCGGGGGCTTCCTCATTATTCAGATTATTTTTCAGTAGATTCCAGCATTTTATACATATTATCATAGGATTTGGTAAAGTCGCTATCATTTTCCTTGAGCTTTTTCTTAAGTTGTTCCATACGTTCAATCATTGCATCTGAATCTTTCTTCTTTATCAAGCTAACCCACTCTTGAGCTTTAACCATAAATAAGTCTTCGATTTTTCCTAGTTCAGGCAAATTGGCTTGCAGGTTTGTATAGAGATCAGGGGTTTCCAGCGCCGTTGCCTCCGCCAACGTGAACAGCATACGATAGGTTGTTCCGGCGACTTTTTTGGTTTCAGGCAAATTCTTCTGCTCTAGCAGCGTTTCACAAGCAACTAAACCAATAAAATGCGGCAATCCTAACACAACAGACATCAATTCGTCATGTTTTCTTGGGGGCATGACAAAAACATTTGCTTTTTCCTGTTCCAGCCACACCTTGAATTTTTCCGCAAACGCCTGCTCCTGAGGAGTAGTTGGTGTAAGCACGTACGCTTTGTTTTTAAGACCATGACTGCCTGGACCAAAAACAGGGTGGGTACCCAAGACAGTTGCGTTCTTTATGTATTCGTGCATAGTTTTGACAGGGGTCTCTTTTATGGATGCGATATCCATAATGACTTGCCCTTCACGCAGGACAGGGCTGATTGTTTTAACTACCTCCTCAATCGCATCTATGGAAACGCAAAGAAAAATTTGGTCAGCATCTGAAACAGCCTCCTGAAAGTTAGTAGTTAAGTCCACCAAAACGTCTTTGAGGTTTTCAAGTTTCGCCTTTTTCCGGTCAGCTAAAACAACATCGTAATCTTTAGCGAGAAAAAACTTAGCGAACCAAACGCCCATTTTTCCCGCGCCGATTACGGCAATTCTCATTGAACTGCCTCACAGATTTTATCCAGACCATCTCCTATTTGATCGTCTGGAGCCGTTAGGCTGATTCGGAAGTGTTCGCGGTAATCGCCAAATGATGTTCCTGGTGCCACAGCGACGCCTCTATCAAGCAAATTGAGGGTGAATTTCTCTGAATCTAAACCGTCAAGTTTAGGGAAAACATAGAAAGGTGCATCGGGTTTAGTGAATTTGAAACCTGCTGCAGAAAGTTTGGTACTTGCAAGGTCTGCGCGTTGTTTGTATTTTGCCTTAATTGCAGAGGCTATTTGTTTGCTTAGCTCTAAGCCTTTCAATGCTGCATCTTGGATAAAAACCGGGACGTTGTTTACGGTAATTTGGTTGAGTTTGGTTATTTTGTCGACAAACAGTTTATTGGCTATTAAGTAACCAATGCGCCAACCGGTCATCGTGAAAGTCTTTGAGAACCCGTTTGACAAGATATGCTTACATTCCGCGTCATAGTCGAGGATGCTTTTAGTCTTAACAAAGCTAATTGCACCATAAACCTCATCAGAAAGGATTGTTACGCCTTTCTTGTTAGCTAACTCGACTATATAATCGAGGGTTTCATTATCCATTGCTTTGCTTGTGGGATTGTTCGGGTTATTGATAATTATCAATTTGGTTTCTTTGTCAATCAACAACTCAAGTTTGTCTATATCAACTTTCCAGCCATCTTCCATATCTGTTCGCAACAGTTTCGTTTTGGCACCAAAACTTTTTGCGATCAAATCGTAAGCTGTCCAATAAGGGGTTGGAATAACAACGTTGCCGCCATTCTTCAACATCAAAAACATTGTAGCGAATACAGCCCATTTTGAACCTGGGGTAACAACAACGTTTTCTGCTTTAACGCCATGCACATCAGCGATTTTCTCCCTTAGCTTTAACTCACCATAAGATGAGGCATACTTAGTTTTGCCCGCCTTCATAGCTGCGTAAGCTGCTTCCACTATTTCTGGGGGCGTAGCCAAGTCTGGGTCACCTAAGTTTAACCGAATAATTTTTTTTCCTTCACTTTCAAGTTTGAGAGCTTTCTCATTTATCTCGTACAGCATAGACAACAACTCTCCATTGAGAGTTCCTTATTCTTGAACGGAACTGCACATATTAACTATTTCGCGGTATACCGCTTTAAGTTGACTTGCATCAAGACCGAATTCAACTCCTTTTACAGCTATCCGTTTAAATAACTCATTTTCTCTTGAAAGGTCTCGAACGGGTTTTCCCCTCCTTTTCTTGGCTGCACCGACGGCTTTGCAAACCTTGGCTCTTTCGCACAGAGCATTTAAGATTTGGTCGTCTATTTCATCTATTCTTCGGCGTAACTCGTGGAGATCATCCAAGGTTTAGTGCTCCTTTAGAACTTGCGGCATGTAACCTGAGCGAATCATATGATCAACTAAAGTTATAGCAACTGCTGCTTCGATAGCAGGTACAGCTTTTGGAACTATACAAGGGTCATGCCTTCCCTTAACGCTTAAGGCAGTATTCTGCAAAGTACAAACGTTAACAGTCTTCTGCTCCTTGGCGATAGAAGGAGTAGGTTTTATCGCTACCCTTATCAGTATTGGCATGCCACTGGATAAACCGCCCAAGATGCCACCAGCATTCTCAGTTAAAGTTGTAACCTTACCATTACTTGATTTGTAAGCATCATTGTTTTCTGAACCCCGAAGATTAGCCGCCGCAAAACCGACACCGAATTCAACGCCTTTAACGGCTGGAACCGCGAACAACGCTTTAGCCAAGTCACCGTCTAGCGTATCAAACAACGGCTCGCCAATTCCCACAGGCATGTTAACTGCGACACATTCGACTATACCACCCAAGCTGTCACCTTCTTTTTTAGCTTCCATGATTGCTTGCTCCATCCTATCAGCACAAATTAAATCGGGGCACCTAGTCGCAGCAGCATCCCGGTTTTTCCTGATCTCTGCGGAACTAAAATGTTTTTCAGATTTAATGTCACCAATTGCCAACGTGTAAGCCAAAACATCAACATTATATCTGCCAAGTAATTTCTTGGCTATGGTACCAGCCATGATTAACGCAACAGTGATGCGCCCAGAGAAACGCCCTCCTCCACGGTAATCGTTAAAGCCACCATATCTAATTCGAGCAGGATAATCCGCTTGACCAGGTCTTGGTAAATCCTTGATGTCTTCGTAATCACCAGACTTGACGTCTTTATTCTCAACCATCAAAGTGATGGGGGCACCAGTTGTGAGACCGTTAAAAACACCGCTGAATATTTTGGCAACATCTTTCTCGATACGTGCAGAAACAATTTTTTTTTCAGCCGGAATCCTGCGATCGAGCTCCTCTTGAAAATCGGCTTCGACTAGCGGCAACCCTGCGGGGCAACCATCCACAATAACGCCCACAACGCTTCCGTGGCTTTCGCCAAACGTGGTAACAACAAATTCTTTACCTATCGAATTTCCCGCCAACTAAATCTACTCCTATTTGCTTTAGATGAGTGAAGAATTGTGGATAAGACTTTCTGACGCAGTCAGCATTTTGAATCGTTGTTTCTCCTTCTGCACGTAAAGCAGCAACTGCACAAGCCATTGCAATTCGGTGATCATTGTGTGAGTCTATGGTTGCACCATGCAGAAGTGAGCCACCCTGTATGAGTAGGCCATCATCATTGAGGGTGATTTGAGCGCCCATTTTTGTTAACTCAAGGTATAGCGACTCAAGCCGGTTAGACTCTTTTAAACGAAGCCTATGAGCACCAAAAATATGGGTAAGCCCTTGCGCATTACACGCCAAGGCAGCTATAACAGGGACAAGGTCAGGAATATTCTTAGCATCAACTTCTACAGGTTTAAGCAGACAGCCTGAGCCTTCAATCTCAACGCTTTCCTGACACACTTTCCCCTCAACACCCATTTGCTTTAGGACCCCGATAATTGCTTTATCGCCCTGGATTCTGCTGTAGTTGAGGTTGTTTACTTGAATTCTAGATTCTGTTATGGCTGCAGCGGCAAGAAGGAAAGCAGCTGAAGAGAAATCGCCCGGAACTGTACCATCGGACGGCAGGTAGGTTTGTTTTGCGGGGATATGGATGTGTTTTTCGTGCGCTGGCACTTTGATTCCGTGATTAGATAGAACAGCCTCTGTCATCTTGACATAGTCTGCCGACTCTAAAGGTGAAGTTAGCATTATTTCTGTGTCCACTTCAGCTCGTGGGCAGGCAAACATCAAACCTGAAATAAATTGAGAACTCACATCCCCAGCAATGTAAGTTTCCCCTCCAACGATGCCGCCACCCTTCACGAAAACAGCGTCTTTGGCATCCAGATTTCCAGCATCCGCTTTTGCTCCGAGTTCTTTGAGGCTTGTAAGCAAGGGTTCCACGGGGCGTTTGTCGAGGGAACCTCTAAAAACCAAAGTCGAAGAGCCATTGGCTAACGCAGCTATTGGAATCATGAAACGCAGTGTTGCGCCTGATTCTCCGCAGTCAATTGGCTCCTTTGAGCCTTTAAGGGTCTTTACACCCTCTATTGTCCAGCAACCCTCTGAAGTTTTCACTTTTGCACCTAAAGCAGTTATGGCTCGGAGTGTGGCTTCGGTGTCCTCGGACAATAGGGGAGTAGAAACCTTAGAAACCCCACAGGAAAGCGCAGCGGCTATAGCCATTCTTTGTGTGTATGATTTAGAGGAAGGTGCGTAAATTTGTCCATTGAGTCTTCGAGCTTTTCTGATTGTGACTGCTGCCGTTATGCTATCACCTTTGCTTTTTCACGGTTCAACTTTGTCTGCAAGATTTCACCTTCATAGTTTTTCAACGCAGCTTTTACCGAATCAACATTATCCTTTGAAACCACAGAGGTAACAGCAGGTCCTTTGCCACAGAGACCAGCCGCCACAGCTCCGGCAGCTAAAGCGTCTATAGCGATTGCAGGGTTTAGATTGGAGGCTGAGGAGTAAACTAATCCATTAAGAGTTAGGGCTTCCCAAACTTTGCCTTCCAAAGCAGACTTGAACGCGATTTCCACAAGCGGTTTGACAGCTTGAAGTCGATTCAAGTTTGAGTCAGCAGTGTAAGCTTTGTGGGGAGGCACATGGAAAAGCACAGAAAAATCTTCCATCAGCTGCATCTGCTTGATTATTTTTTTGTTCAAGTTATCCGTTATGACAACCCCACCAAAGTATGAAGCGCAGGCATCATCAAACGCTCCTGTTACGGTGACTCTTGCGTCAAAAGCCGCTTCCACACCGATTTTAACAATTTCTAAGTCATCTCGAGGTTGTTCCAAAGCCGCGACAACGGCAAGAGCTGTTGCATTTGCAGCTGCACTACTACTCTTTAGTCCACGTGCAATGGGGATATTCGATTGAGTTTTTACTTTTGCACCAAAACTCTTCTCCAAACTAAAATGCTGCAAAACCCTTGCAACCGTTTTTTCGATCAAAAGCGTGCTTTCTTTCGGGTCAGACACAATCTCCGCCAAAATAACACCTGGCTCGTCAGTCAGTTTGACTTCTGCCTTAGTCCACAAATCAACCCCGAACGCTGCCCCTTTCCCCAACGCAATCGCATTGACGATTGTTGCAGCCCCATGAACTAACGCCGTAGCTTTTCCCGACACAGGTTATACCTTCATTAAGTGTTTTAGCGATGCTTGTCGCATTGCTTCAACAGGAGCAGATTTACCTGTCCAAAGCTCAAGCGATGCGGCCCCTTGATAAATGAGCATTTCCACACCATTAATTACTTTAGCTCCTGCAATCTTTGCTTCTTTTGTAAGCTTTGTTTCAAGTGGATTGTAAACTATATCCATAACTGCCAAATCAGGTCTTAACAATTTAGAAGGAACGGGACTATCGTCGAAGTGAGGTTTCATACCCACAGATGTTGCGTTAACAAGAATATCTGAATCTTTAAGATCAAGAGCTATATCGCTAGGTGAAAGAGTACCCACGGTGACCTTTTTGGTAAGTGCTCCCCCTAAAACTTTGGCCAAGGCTTGAGCAGGTTTAACTGTGCGATTCAAAACGGCAATTTCATCAGCTTCTTTTGCCAAAGCGTAAGCAATAGCTCGTGCAGCGCCTCCAGCGCCTAACAAAAGAACTTTTCTACCCTTAAGTTCAACTCCGTTTTCTTTTAAAGCTTTAAGGGCACCCACGCCATCAGTGTTAAACCCGAAAAGAAGATTTTCTTTATTCAAGATTGTGTTAACTGAGTTTACGATTTGCGCTGACAAATCAACTCTATCTAAATGTTTTACTACAGCGCTCTTATGGGGCATTGTAACGTTCAAACCGCGAATGTTTAAGGCACGCATACCGTTCACTGCATTGGCAACTTCAGCTGGTTTGACTTTGAAAGCTAAATATACATAATTTATTTTAAGTTCCTGAAATGCAGCATTGTGAATTACAGGGCTTAAGCTGTGTTCTATGGGGTCACCTATGACTCCGCAGATGCGTGTTTTTCCCGAAATATTCATTGCTTAACTCCCAATAAAGCGTAGGCTTTACGCATTTCGGCAATACTCATTTGTCCCGGAGCGGTTGAATCACCTTCTAGCGAAGCAAATGTAAAGTACGCACCAAACATAGGTGAGAGAAGTCTAGAGATCTTTCCTTTTTCACCCATGCAGAAACAAACCAGCTTAGACTTAGCTGAAGCGAAAGAGACAAAACTTAAAATTGGTAGATTATCGTCAACCTGTTTTGCGGTGGTAACGATTTTGCAAACGGCCGCACCTTGAGCGA
>Ga0315535_1000616_pt1 | contig 25067 bp, 21 predicted proteins | sample SalMarSW160220MG_2_FD_203092 | JGI IMG/M metagenome (GOLD analysis project Ga0315535, IMG submission 203092) | Salt marsh sediment microbial communities from the Plum Island Ecosystem LTER, Massachusetts, United States - Salt Marsh Sediment SW1602-20 ... | reverse complement strand
AGCCGTCTCGAACACATTGACCTCGAACAGGCACTTGCGCTGGTCAAGGACGAAGAAATCATGGAGTGAGTAATGGCGATACGCAAGACACGCGAAGAGTTGGACAGCGAAATGATCTCGTCCGCACCTGCCGCTTCGACGGAGGTTACAGCGGAAGGGCCGGATGAAAGCCCGGAGAAAAGCGAGAAGAAAAGCAGTTCTTCTACTGATGCAGACGGAGCCGCCTTAGCAACCTCCGCGAAAACGGAGGCTGCTTCGGCGCCCAGGCTCAAGCTTGCCATCGAGAGTCTTTTGTTTGCTTCTTCTGATCCTCTGAGCATATCCGGATTATCTAACTTGCTTGGAGAATTCCACCCTGATCTGACTTCGCATGTGCTTCGGCAGACGATCGAGAGTCTGCGTGACGACTTGCGCGAGCATGGACGCGGCATTCGGATTGCCGAAGTGGCAGGCGGCTTCCAGTTACGAACTCCCTCGGAAGCGGTTCCGTATATCAAGAAGCTCCTGACACGTCGGCCGCCGCGGCTGACGCAGGCCACCATGGAATGCCTGGCTATCGTGGCTTACCGGCAACCGGTCACAAGAGGCGATGTAGAAGACATTCGCGGAGTGGACAGCGGTCCGGTACTGCGCAATCTGCTTCAGAAAAAGCTTCTCAGGGTCCTTGGCCGCAAGGAGGAGCCCGGGCGACCCTTGCTCTACGGCACCAGCAAGGAATTTCTGGAATTCTTCTCGATGAAAGATCTCGGCAGTCTCCCGACACTCAAGGATTTCGCGGAGCTGTCAGATGAACATCGCGACTCTTTGGGTCTTCAGCCGATTGACGACCAGAACGCGGACGAGAACGAGCCGGTTGTGCCCGCTTCGCTGACCATGGAAGATCCGAATGCCTATGCTCCGCCAGGCGAGGACGAAGTTGTCCAGGAGTTGGCCGATGCCCTAGATGAGCTGCGGCGGCGCGACAGGCGACTGAAAAAAGAGGTATTCGGTTCTGCCAAAGCCGAAAAGGATGCCCAAGTCGCCCCGGATGACCAAGCAGGCCCGGAGGCCCAAGCAGCACCGGAGGCCCAAGCAGCACCGGAGGCCCAGGCAGATCCGGAGGCCAAAGCAGATCCAATGACGCAAGACATTCCGGAGGCAAGCGACACCCGGGAGAGTGAAGGTGACTGAAGTTTACCTGCAGAAGTTGATTGCTTCATGCGGCTTGGCTTCCAGACGTGAAGCCGAAAAGCTGATCTCGGCCGGTCGTGTATCCGTAAACGGCCGTATTGTGACAGTACTTGGAACAAAGGTTGATCCTGTACGTGACAAGTTGGCTCTTGACGGTACTCCGGTTCGCCAGGCTGGACGTGGTATATACTTGTTGCTCAATAAGCCGCGCGGTTTTCTCTCGGCCACCTCGGATCCGGCCGGCCGGCCGACGGTTTTCGAACTGCTGAAAGGAAGGGCTGCAACCAGGGGAGCGCGACGCGTGTTTCACGTGGGCCGACTTGACTATAATTCCGAGGGGCTTTTGCTTTTGACCAACGATGGGCTTCTGGCGCACGCGCTGACCCATCCATCGAGGCAGGTGCCGCGAACTTACAGGGTCAGGGTGCGGGGTAGCGTGTCCCAACGGGATATGGATCGCTTGCGTTCGGGAGTCGACCTTGAAGACGGACCGGCCCGGGTCAAAGAGGCACAGGTAGTGAAACACAACCGGGGTTCTACCTGGTTGGAGATTGTCGTCGCCGAGGGTCGCAACCGCCTGGTGCGCAGATTGTTCTCGCGGCTGGGGCACCAGGTTGTAAGACTTGTTCGAATATCTTACGGAGGCGTTGATCTGGGTGACCTTCCCAAGGGTACCGCCAGAGACCTGTCCCCTGAGGAGATAGCGACACTACGGAGATGGCAGGCGCGCCCAGAGGAGCGAGAAAGATGATACCTTCAAGGACGAGGGCCACAGGCGGCATGGGCTTGCTGCTTTGTCTGGCACAAGTGCTCGCGACGCTGGTCTTGACCTTTACGGGCTGCTCGAAAAACGGGGATGATTGGCTGAATGAGTTGAACAATCCCTCACCTGTCAGGAGGGCCGGCGGTGTCAGGGTGTTGTGGAAGAGGGGAGACGATCAGGCTTATGCCTTAGCCAACAAGGCGCTGGCGGATCGGTCTTCCATCGTACGAGTAGCCGCCGTGCGAGCGCTGGCCGACTTCAAGACCAGGGATACGACCATTGCTTTGGTCAGGGCCGCCCGTGATGCCGACCCGGAAGTGCGCCTGGTGGCCGTACAGAAACTTGGCGAGCGAGAGGTGCCTGCAGCTGCAAAGGCACTAATCGATATGCTGGTACGCGGTGAGCCGAATCAAAAAGTACGCATGCAGGTCAGGACGGAGCTTGGGAAGAGGGGATTGAGCGGAGCGCAGCTGGCCGACAAGCTGGCATCGGAGCAAGTTAACAGGATCCGCAAGTTATACGCGGATGCACTGCCGGCTCAGCGGGCGCGCCTGGTTCGTGAGGCAGGCTACAGCGCTAGCGCCGAGGGACTGGGCATTGTTCTCGAGGCGCTCTCCGACAGCGACGCCGCTGTTACGCTTGCGGCGCTGTCGGTGCTCGATGGTCGAGGCGGACAGAAAGCGCTGAAGCGACTGATTGCTTTAGCCGCAGACGACTCGGACAAGGTCCGCCTGGCAGCCGTCAGGGCACTTGAAAAATTCGGCAAGCAGGGCGCGGCGATCATCGGAGGCGCCCTGCGTGATGTCGATGCCGGGATTCGCCTCGAAGCATTGACTAGACTGGCGGCCATGGGCGCAAAGATCGATGCCGAGGTTGCTTGTCCCTTGCTACGCGAGGGAAACCTGGAAATGGGTGTCGAGATTGCCCGTTTGTTGCGCTCGAAGTCCGTAGACTGCCCCGTTGAAGATCTAGAAAAGGCGCTGGGGGGGCACGATAGTTCGGGGTACCTGCGGGCGCTGAAGATTCTTTCGGCCCTGGGCGGCGAAAAGGCGCGCCAGGCTCTGAGAAAGGCGCTTGTAAAAAGCAGCGGCACACAAAAAATAGGGTTGGCGGTTGCCCTGGCCAGGGCCGGGGGCAAGGATGCGGGACTAGGGCGATTGCTCGAGTCCGCTCTTCTAAGCGCGATCGAAAAGCTGGAGCTCGCTGCTGTTTCATGGGTGCATGGCAAAATTCCACCCGGTAAAAAAGAGGCCGAACCGGAAGTGAAAAAGAACCGGCTTAGCGAAGAAGAACTGAAGAAGCTTATGAAGGATCACGGGCTCGAGCCCCCGGGTCCCGGATCTCCGCGAGGGGTTTCCGACATACTGGCAAGATACGCCGATGACTCGGCCGGAGCCCTGGATGTCAAGTTGTTTTCCCCGGAGGATAGCAGGACTTGCGCGCTTCTCACGGACAGCATGGATGCTCTGCTCCTGGTCGATCCCGCCAAGGCGCGCAAACTGGTAACGCGCTGCCTCGCTTTTTCGATGCCGCGGATCGTCGGCAAGCTGGCGAAGGTCTTGACTGATCGGGGCTATAAGCTCGATCTGGATGCAGATATGATCGACCATCTGGCCGATCTTCTCAAGCGCGCGGATAGCGACTCTGGCGCGGCCATTGCCGAACTGCTCGGCGACAGTGCCAAGCCCGAAGCGGCGCAGGCGATCGCTTCAGCCTTAACCGGGGCAAGCTTCGAGAAACGTGACAAGCTGATCGATGTGCTGGGACGCATGCGCATGAAAGAGGTCATCCCGAGCCTGTTGCCCTTGTTGAATGGCTACTCGGCCGGCAGCGTGGCCAGGGCGCTTTCGCAAATCGGCGACACTGAGGTGGTCGAGCCGCTGAAGAAGGCACTTTCGAACGTTGGTTTGTCCGCGGAGCTCGAGCTTCTGATGGCCTTGGCAGTGTTGGGAGCGAATGATATAACGGCAAACCTGGATGCGAAGATCGAAGACAATGATCCATTGGTAAGGCTGGCTGCCGTAAGGATTTTTGCCGCCATGGGAGAGCCATATGTGCATCAACACCTTGCACAGGCGCGTTACGACCCGGACAGGCGCGTTCGCGCCGAGGCCGAGAGGTACCTGGCTGCAGATGGAAAAGAAAAATAACAGCAGCGGAGATAGCTGAGATGTCCGACAAGATCCGGCAGTTCAAAGATGACGCGGCCGCCTGTCTGCGGAAGGGGAAGCATTCCAAGGCGCTTAAACTGTATCAAAAAGTGCTGCAAGCCGATCCGGGTGACTACTCTGTTTACAACAACCTGGGCTACCTGTACCGCAGGCTGGGCCAGCGCGACGAGGCGGTGAAGATATTCACTCGTCTTACCGATTTGTATGCAGACCAGGGTTTCCTGCTAAAGGCCGTTGCGACCTGTAAGGTGGTTCTTGAAATCGATCCCGATCACAAGGATATCCAACAGAAACTCGCCGACCTGTATGCCAGTCACGCAGACAAGGCCTCGCAGTCGGTAAAAGTCATGGAACACAAGCAAGAAGATCTCTTGAGCGAGGATCTCAGCGAAGAGCGGGATGCGCCTGTGCCGATAGAGCTCGACGAGCAGGAGGCCCAGGACTTCGGACTGGTTTTGACAACACCGCTTGATGTGCTGGAGACCATAGATACGTTTCCCGAACAAGAAGAAGTGGAGCAAGAAGCAGAAGAAGAAGTGGAGCAAGAAGCAGAAGAAGAAATCGAGCCAGAAGCTGAAGAAGAAGCCGAGCCAGAAGCAGAAGAAGAAGTAGAAGAAGAAGTAGAAGAAGAAGCAGAAGAAGAAGCAGAAGAAGAAGCAGAAGAAGAAGAAGCAGGTGAAGAAGTAGAAGAAAAGGCCGAAGAAGAAGCCGAAGAAGATGGGCTACCGGAAATCGATCTGGACGTGATGCAGTTCGAGGAGCCTGCAGGGCAGGAACGGACATTGCCCGCAATTCCCTTGTTTTCTGATCTTGCGCCAGACGCCTTCGTGTCGTTGCTTGAGAAGATGAAGCTCGTCAGGGTAAAGGCGGGCGACTGGATTGTCCGCGAGGGCGCACGGGGAGACAGCATGTTCGCCGTTGCTTCAGGATCCGTCCGGGTGCTCAAGCACCTTGAGGGTAACAAGATGTTGCGCCTGGCAGTACTTGGAGAAGGAGATTTCTTCGGAGAGATGTCCGTAATCAGGGGAGGACCCAGAGGCGCCTCGGTCCAGGCCACGAAAGCCGCTGAACTATTTGAAATATCCTCTGAGTTACTGGACCTTATTGTTGCTAAGCATCCCGCCGTCGGGCTGGTGCTCAAGAAGTTCATGACCCAGCGTCTACTGCGCAATGTGATGTCGACCTCCGGGCTGTTCGCTCCCTTCGCGCCCGAGGAACGCGTTCGGATAATCGAGCGCTTCGTAAGCCGCGATGTGGAGGAGGGGGAGGAATTGATAACCGAGGGCACCGAGAGCGAAGGGCTGTTCGTAGTTCTCAGGGGCAAGATGACCGTCAGCCGCAAAGCCGAAGACGGAACCGAGTTCGTAGCCGGTACACTCATGGAAGGGGAGGTCTTCGGCGAGATATCCTGTCTGCGAAAGCAGCCGGCGATTGCAACGGTGAGGGCCGCCTGTCCTGGTTCGGTACTCAGGCTACCGCGCAAGGATTTCGACGATGTGGTGTTGAGCCATCCCCAGATCCTTGAGCTGGTGGGTAAGCTGGGCGAGCAACGCCTGGCTTTGACCATGAGCGCTTTAGCCCGTAAGGGCATACTGATCTGACGCCTGCCTTACCTTATTTTTCTTGATCAACGAGCGACATTGGGCTATCAGGGAGGCCGAGGGCGATTAACTCAGTGGGAGAGTGCCATCTTCACACGGTGGAAGTCGACAGTTCAAATCTGTCATCGCCCATAGCTGTCATCGAACGCCTGAAGTGGGCGGACGTGTGCCGTAAAAATCTTTGTGCTTCCCGCAAGCAGTATCTATAATGGCGCGAATATAGACGGGCTGGCGGCCCGTGGGAGGAATGGTATGCCTAGAGTGCGACTATTGGTTATCGCCCTGATGTTGTTTGGCCCCGCATCCTGGGCTTTTGGAAAGACAGAGCTGGTCAAGATTGCCGTTCTGGATCTCAAGGACAAGGGGGTCGGATCCGAGGTGGCTTCGCTGCTGACGGGCGTCGTCTCCACGCGCCTGGCCGAGATCGGCATCTTCGACGTCATCAGCCGGGAGGACGTCAAGAACATCCTGACTCACGAACAAGACAAGATGCTTCTGGGCTGTTCTGACGAGTCGTGCTACATCAACATCGGAGACATCCTAGGGGCTCCTTACCTGGTGGCCGGCGAAGTCGGAATGGTGGGTGAGAAATATGTCATCGGGTTGCAACGCATCGATGTGAAGGCTACCCGTGTGTCAAAACGCGTAGATCGCCAGTTTTCTGGTTCACGTGAGAAGTTGCTTCGGGAAGTGGGCAACGCCGCCTACAAGGTGGTTGAGGACATCCTGCAGAAGAGAAGCGGCAGGCTGGTGCTCAGCGTCTCCGAAGAAGGGGCGGACGTCTCGGTCGACGGCAAGACCCTGGGTGTCAGCCCGCTGGCCAGCTTGCGAATACCGGCCGGACCGCGCGATGTGCGGGTGGCCAAGAAAGGATTCGTAGACTGGGCGCGCACAATCCAGATAGAACCGGACGGTGTCCAGGCACTCGAGGTTACTATGATCCCCTCGGCGGACTTCATCGCCGACTTCGAGGCCAGGGCCGGCAGCATGCGCACCTGGGCCTGGATCACGCTCAGCGCTTGCGTTGCGCTGGAGGCGACTGCCGTCGCTTTACGAACCTATACCTACCTTGAGTACGATCCAATCGAGAACGACTACAACAACAGCAACTTCAGGGGAATGACGGCGGCTGAATTCTACGCCAGGTACAAAGACGACATGGATCGAGCGGAGATAATGGATTACGCGGCCCTGGCGGCTGGAATAGTCGGCGTCGGGGTTGGCGTGCTTGCCGCCTATCTTTTCATCGAGGGAGACGATCCGGATCGTTACGAGAAGTTCAGGGGTATTTCCGAGACTTCGACGCCAAGTGTTTCAGTAGTGCCCTCGGCTACGGGCGGTTCGGTGACGTTCGGGTTTTCGTTCTGATCAGATCTGGGAGCGTTGTCATGCAAGTTGGAGATGGTCGTCTGGCGCTGGGATGTTTATTTCTCCTGCTGGCGATTGTTCAGGGTGGATGCAGCCGGGACAAGTCGAGTGATAAGGCGAACTGGGAGGTCCAAAGCCACTACCAGAAGGGAAACCAGGCGCTTGGCAAGGGCGATCTGGAGGCCGCCGAGGGCGAATATCGCGCTACAATCGCTCTCGATCCCGGGCATACGGGAGCCTCGGTCAACCTGGCCAGGGTATTGATTGCCAGGGCGGAAAAAAACGCGGCCAATACCGAAATGCTGGCAGAAGCGATCAAGCTCTTGAAAAAAGCCGTTGCCAACAAGCCACAAGGCAAGATTGCTTATGGGCAACTTGCCCGGGCGCTGATCCTGTCCGGACGCATAGACGAGGCCCTCGATACCTACAGGCGCCTGGTGGAGATCGATGTACATGACGTCAAGAGCTACCTGGCCATGGCAGCGATCTGCGTCAAGCAAAACAAGCTCGAGCAGGCCGAGAAGATCTACCGCCAGGGTCTTGAGAGCATAAAACAAGACCAGGCCGGTGCGCTGGCGCTGGCCTACGGTAGGTTCTTGATCGGACAAAAAAACGACCAGCAAGCCAGGAAGATTCTCGAGAGCATCAACGAGAAGCAGCCCGAGCACTACGAGGCACTCGACGAACTGGGCGCAATCGCCGTCCGACAGGGTCGCTTTGAGGACGTGCGGCGGATCTATCAAACCATGGTCAAGATAAATCCAAGAGACTACATGGTTTTCGAACTGTTGGCGGCTATAGACGAGAGAGAGGGTAAGCTGAGCGAGGCGGAGAAAAACTACCGCAGCTCTCTGAATATTAATCGTCAGCACATGTCTGCCTGGACGGGCCTGGGACGCTGTTTGCGCAAGCAGGGTAAAAAAGACCAGGCCGTCTATGCTCTGCGTAAGTCCGACGGTTTTCTGGGTCGTGATCCCAAGGGCGCCATTGAGCTTGCCGACGAAGTTCTTGCACTTGGTGACAAGACCTGGGCGCGCTCTGTACTCGAACGCGCGAAATTAGCGACCGATGACGCCTCCTTGCAGGCGCGCCTGAAGCAAAAACTGGATGGCCTGGGGCCCACTGAGAACCACGGCGGCGATCGGCGATGAAGCAACTCCTTAGAGAGGCCGTCTTTGGTGCTATCGTTGACAGCCTGGGCCTCGATCCTTCCGAGATCCCCGCTTTCAGCATCGAGGCTCCTCGGCAGGCTTCCCACGGAGACTTTGCCACCAACGCGGCCATGCTGCTCACTCGAAGTCTAAAGCGCCCGCCACGCGATATTGCCTCGGCACTGGTCGATAAACTTGCCGCACACGACATTGTGTCCCGGGTTGAGATCGCCGGCCCGGGTTTTATTAACATTTTTGTCGAACCTGACGCCTTTCGCCGGGTGGCCTACCAGGTGCTGGCCGAGGGAGACGATTTTGGACGCGTCAAGGTCGAAGAGCCCGAAAAGATCCTGGTGGAATTCGTGTCAGCTAACCCGACCGGTCCTTTGCATTTCGGGCATGGACGCGGGGCGGTTGTGGGGGATGTTTTATCCAACCTTCTGCTTTATACGGGGCATGAGGTCACCAGGGAGTTCTACGTCAACGATGCCGGCGCACAAGTCATGGCCCTGGCACGCTCGGTCGTCTGGCGTCTGAGGCAGCAGGCGGGCGTCGAGGAGCCTTTTCCCGAGGACGGTTATCGGGGAGAGTATGTCGCTGGGTTGGCCGCGAGTCTACCCGAAGAACTAAAAGTCTTCTTACCGGAAAACCCCGATCAGCAGACCTTGCAAACTATTCGCGACTTCGCGATCGGCAAGATGCTTGCGGATATTCGAAGCGACCTGGATGCCTTCGGCGTACACATGGATCTCTTCGCCTCAGAACGCGAAGTTGTCGCCAGCGGCAGGGTGGAGCAGGCATTTTCCGAACTCGATAAAAGGGGACTGACCGAGAGGCGCGATGGGGCGCTGTGGTTTTCAGCCGAACAGTTCGGCGATGAGAAGCCCAGGGTGCTGGTCAAAAAGAACGGAGACAACACTTACTTCGCAACCGACATTGCCTATCACTTAGACAAGCTCAGGCGCGGCCATCAACGACTGGTAAACGTCTGGGGAGCAGATCACCACGGTTACGTTCCCAGGATGAAGGCTTCCCTACAAGCCCTGGGGAGGCCGGCGGGGTCGCTTGAGATTGTGCTGGTGCAGATGGTGAGCCTCTTGCGTGACGGGCAACCGGTCGTGCTGTCGAAACGCCAGGGGGAGATAATCAGCCTGCGTCAGGTGATTGACGAGGTCGGCAGGGATGCCGCTCGTTTTTTCTTCTTGCTGCGCGGAACGGACAGCCAGATCGAATTTGACCTGGAACTAGCCAAGAAGAAGTCGGTCGACAACCCGGTTTACTACGTCCAGTACGGACATGCCCGTCTGACCAGTATCCTGGCCAAGGCAGCCGAGCGAGGCATCCAGGTTCCGGATCCAGACAGGGCCAAAGATATCGATCTCGGTCCCTTGGCGCTTGACGAGGAAATCCGGCTGTTAGCCAAGATGGCCGATTTTCCTGATGTTGTCACTCGGGCCGCCGGCAGTTACGCGCCGCATTTGATCGTCTTTTACCTGCAAGAGCTGGTGTCCGATTTCCACAGCTACTACACGCAATACGGTCGCAGCAGTCCAATTCTTGGGGGGGATCCGGGGCTGATCGCGGCGCGTCTGATACTGGTACAGGCGCTCCGCCAGGTTATCAGGTGTGCACTTGGGTTGTTGGGAGTTTCAGCACCGGATCGAATGGAGTCCCAGGGAGAAGAGGCGTCATGACCGATCACAGGCAGCAGGGCGGTTCGAAGGTGTTGGTGGGGCTATCCGTGGTCATCCTGGGCGGCTTACTGTTCGCCGCCGGAGTAATGGTGGGCCGCGCAACGGCTCTTTCGGGGGCGGATGGAGGGACGGAGACCCTTGGGCAAATCGACAAGCGCGACAAGGGCATGGATGCCGCCTACCACGAGTTGCTCACCGGTCCAAAACCCAAGCCGATAGAGGCTCGACCGGTTGCCGAGCATCAGCCGAAACATGTCTCAGCCGATGCCGGAAGTGTGCAGAAACATGATGACTCAGGAGACGAGGATCTTCACCCGCCCACAGGGCACATCAGCCTGCAAATTGCTTCCTATAAGGAAATGGATCAGGCTAACCAGCTGCTTGTGAAACTCAGCGGCCGAGGATACTCGGACGTGCGCCTGCTCAAGTCGGAGGTGCCGGGCAAGGGCATATATTTCAGGGTTCGCCTGGGACACTTTGCCACTCGTGAAGAGGCTCTAAAGATCAAGAAAAAACTGGCGGTCGATCAGGCGTTGGACGCCATGATTGTGGTCGGTGAGTGAGATCGAGTCCGGTTAGTCTGCTGGCTGTTGGATCCACTTATCGATCTGACCGTCACCGTCCTGGTCCATCCCGATGCGATCGAGTTTGCCGTCCTTGTAGTATTCCCAGTAGTCGACCCGACCGTTGAAATCGCGATCTCGTTCCGTACGCACCAGGACGTTTTTCTCGTAGTACTTCCAGTAATCGGGCTTGGAGTCGAAGTTGAAATCGTATGACTGACGTTGCCTGACGCCGCCCTGGTAGTAGGTAACCACATCGAAACGGCCGTCGAAGTCGAGATCCAGCTCGTCCTTTGCAATCTCACCCTTGAAGTTGAAGAAACGGCGAATATCGACTTTACCGTCGAAGTTGAAGTCCCATTCCTTGCGCACCAGGGCTTCTTTGGTTGCTGAAGGATTATCTGGATCGGTCATCTGACCGAAATATGCCCAGACATCCGGTTTGTTGTCGTGATTGAGGTCGTACTGCTTGAGTTTCTCTCCAGGTGCCGCCGTGCCCGGGGTTTCCACGCCCGCGTTTGCGCTAGCCTCGGCACCCGGCTGCTGGTGAGTCGCTTGATGCTCGCCGTCCGGCTTTGTGGGGCTAGCGGAGCAGGCCGCGAACCAGCTGAGCGTGGCAATCCAGAGAAACATCCAACTGCATAGAGAAAAGAGCACTTTCACCACGAAACTCCCTTGTGTAGACAAGCGACCTGTATGGATCATACCACTGATAATACCAGCATAACATGGTACCATTGCAAACCAAGTACCGCAAAAACCGCGGTACCATTGCAAACCAAGTACCGCAAAAACCGCGGTACCATTGCAAACCAAGTACCGCAAAAACCGCGGCACTAACGAATCAAGAAACGATTCGTAAATGCCACTAACAAGTGACAGACAGTATAGTTGCCGATTGGGTGGCCGAGTCAAGAAAAAAGGAGAGTGCTTCTTGTGGCGTTTGTCATCCAATCCAAGTGATTTTCGTATAATGTAACACCTCGTTATTGTGAGATAAATCCAGACAGGCTTGATCTAAAAGCATTTCCTTGACAATACATATAGTGACATATAATGTGGTGCTTTGTAAGAGTCGCTACCGCAAAAGAAATTTTCCGGTCGCGTTTATGTTTTGCCAGGCGGAGGAATCTATGGCTCGAAAAAAGATATCGACAACCGTGTACATCACCCAAGAGCAGAGTGATAACTTGAAGATTCTGCACAAGAAGACCAAGGTTCCCATCTCGGAATACATTCGCGAGGGAATCGACCTGGTTCTGGACAGGCACAAGCAGCACTTACCCGGACAGATTTCATTTGAAGACAGGCGTTGAGGTCGCCCTGCAGATGGAAAGAGTTCTGGTCACGGGCGGAGCTGGTTTCATCGGCTCTCACCTGTGCAGGAGGCTTCTTGACGCCGGCTGCCAAGTGACTTGTGCCGACAACCTGATAACAGGCTCACTATCGAATATCGAAGATCTCTTCGGACAGGCAGGTTTCATATTCCTCGAGCAGGACGTAACTAATTTCATTCATGTTCCTGGCAGGCTTGATGCCATCTATCACCTGGCGTCTCCGGCCAGCCCAATCGACTACCTGCAGTTGCCAATCCAGACACTCAAGGTTGGTGCTCTGGGAACCCACAAGGTATTGGGTCTGGCAAAAGACAAAAGAGCGCGTGTTCTCTTAGCCTCCACCTCCGAGGTCTACGGCGATCCACAGGTTCACCCGCAGCCTGAAAGCTACTGGGGTCATGTGAATCCGATTGGCCCGCGCGGCGTTTACGACGAGGCCAAACGTTTTGCCGAGGCATTGGTCATGGCCTATCACCGACACCATGGGCTGGACACGAGAATCGTTCGTATTTTCAATACCTACGGGCCGCGCATGCGAAAGGATGACGGAAGGGTAGTGCCCAACTTTATCTGCCAGGCGCTAGCCTGCGAAGATCTTACCGTCTATGGCGACGGCAACCAGACGCGCTCTTTTTGTTACGTTGACGACCTGGTCAGAGGCTTGATGTTGGCAATGGAAGGCGGAGATGCCGATCCAGTCAATATCGGCAACGACTCGGAAATCACGATTCTCGACTTCGCCAAGGTAGTACTCGATATTACCGGTTCAAACTCTAAACTGGTCCACGAGCCCATGCCGGTAGACGACCCAAAGGTGCGCCGCCCCGATATCTCGAGGGCTCGTAAGCTACTGGGCTGGGAACCCAAGGTGAAACTCACAGACGGCCTGACCAGCGCGGTCGATTACTTCAAGACGCTGACGCGTCAGGCGTGAAAAACATGAAATGTCTTGTCACCGGCGGGGCGGGTTTCATCGGCTCACACGTAGCCGAAGCCTGCCTGGCTGCAGGTCATGAGGTGCTGGTTGTTGATGATCTTTCCAGCGGCCACCTTCGCAATCTCCCTGCTGGAGCCGCTTTTCGCGAATTGGACATTCGCTCTGATGCATTCGGTGATGCAGTACGCGATTTTCGACCGCAGGCTGTATTTCACCTGGCGGCCCAGATGGACGTCAGAAAATCGGTAGCCGATCCCGTGCTGGATGCCTCGATCAACGTACTTGGCACAGTAAGGTTACTACAGGCCGCAACACAGGCCGGTACCGACAAGGTAATTTTCTCATCCACCGGTGGGGCCATATACGGAGAGCAAGATTATTTTCCGGCGACCGAGCAGCACCCCTGCCGACCGGTGAGTCCTTACGGAACTTCCAAACTGTGTGCAGAGAACTATCTGAGACTTTTCGCCCGCAGCGGTGGGCCGACCTGTGTGGCCTTGCGCTATGCCAATGTTTATGGTCCGCGCCAGGATCCCCATGGCGAGGCGGGTGTGGTAGCAATCTTCGCCCGAAAGATGTTGTCGGGCCAGACGCCCGTGATAAACGGAGACGGCAAGCAGACCCGCGATTTCGTATTCGTTACAGACGTGGCGCGTGCCAACCTGCTGGCGCTGAAGACCGATGTCGATGGAGAAATCAACATTGGCACCGGTATCGAGAACGATATTAACACGATCGCGGAAATCTTGCTTAAACATACTGGGTTCTCGGGCAGTCTGCCTCACGGGCCCGCCATGCCCGGCGAACAGAGCCGCAGTTCGATAGATCCCTCGCGGGCCGAGGAGATTCTGGGCTGGAAGGCCCAGATCGAGCTTGACAACGGACTCCGGGAAACGGTTGAGTACTTTCGCCTCAACCCTGAAGAATCGTGAGACGACATGCCTGCAAGCAAAAACATGAATCTGCCAAAATGCTGGAGCCAGCGACTGTGGTGGCTTTTTCTGGTGCTGGGCCTTTTTTGCGCCTACTTCGTGCTGCGAGGCTTTGTACTCGGTTATTGGACCTTCATTGGTCTGCTTGGGCTCTTTTTGGCGGCTTTCGCATCCGCGGGTCACTACTTGGGCACCTACATCGACAGGCACAAGCGCACCGAAGGTGGGCTCAGGCGTCAGGAGCGCAGGCTCGAAAAATCATTGTATAAGTGGCTACGGCGGGTTCTCAGGCGAAAAGGTAACAGGCTCGAGGCAGCCGTCCAGCGCCGACTCGAGGATCGCATATCCAGGTTGGGCGAGTTGCTTGCCGACAAGAACTCCAGCCGTGCCGATTTGCTTGCCGAGCGCAGGCACGCGGAGATGTTCATCGAGGAGCACCTGCTACAGTTCAAGAAGAGCCCCACCCGGGAGTATATTGAGTCCATTGGAGTGGCGGTGATTATCGCGCTCATGCTTAGGGCGTTTGTGATCGAGGCGTTTCAAATACCCTCGGGTTCGATGATACCGACCTTGAGAGTTGGCGACCATATCTTTGTCAACAAGATGTCTTACGGAATCAGAATCCCTCTTCTTCCGCTAAAGATATTCGGCAAAAGGATCCCGGCTGTTTCTTTTGACTGGTCGATGCCCAAACGAGGCGACGTGATTGTATTCATTACGCCGGAGAACGAAGAAGAAGACTACATCAAACGGGTCGTGGCTGTAGCCGGAGACACTATCGAGGTAAAGAACGGTATGGTCGCAATCAACGGTAGTATGCTGCCGGTGGAGCGGGGCAGACCTTTCGTATACGACGATTTGGATGAGGACGGGGCCTTCAGGGGGAGAGTTGCCACAAAGCGTTTCGAGGAGACCATGAACGACGGCGGCCAGCGCAAACATGATATCCTGCGCAGGTCGTGCACTTCATACCGTGATTGCCTTGGAGTGGCCCTGCCCGAGTGCGATCTGAAAACCGGCGATTGCGTGCCTATCGAGTCCGGTTGCGAGCAGGAGACGGGGTTGTGCAACCAGGCGAATTTCGGGCCGCTCAAGGTTCCAGACAATCATGTGTTTTGCATGGGTGACAACCGGGATAATAGCCGCGACAGCCGCGTCTGGGGGCCCGTGCCCATGGAGTTCATCAAGGGCCGGGCGATCTTCATCTGGTGGTCTTACCGAGAGGATCAGGTGCGCTGGGAGAGGATGTTCACGGCAATAAGATAACCTGCTTCGATGGAAGGATCGCACATGAATACTCGTAGGCGAGCATGGGCTGCAAGAGCGGCCTCCGAGAGCGGTAAGATCAACATGCTGGCCGTCTTGCTGATCCTTATTTTGCTCGGCGCCGTTTACTTCGCCATCATGTTGGCGCCGCCCTACATCGAGTATTATAAACTCGACGAGAAAGTCAGGGCGGTGGCCAACCTGTCTCATAGCGAGAAGAACGAGGAAGTCCTGTTGAAGGATCTTCGCCAGGAAGCAAAGATTCTCGAGCTCAACCTCCCCTACGACGCCTTCAAGATCAAAAAAGACGCCGAGGACAAGTGGATCGAAATCTCGTTATCCTATGCTCGGGTTGTGGAGTTAGTGCCATTCAATCAGCATCTTACATTGCACTTCGACATCGATGTGGTCGAGAATTTCTAAGATACTGCAATGCGTCTTGTAATCCTTGGAGCACGGGTCATAGACCCTAGTGTCGGCTTGAGTAGCCCTGCGGATGTGATCATATCCGGCGGGTGCATAGAGCGTGTACTTTCTCCTGATGACTCCGGCACACGTCCGGTTGCGGGCGATCGCCTTCTGGATGCTTCGGGTTGTATTGTCATGCCCGGCCTTACGGATCTGCACGTTCACTTGCGTGAGCCGGGCATGGAGGACGCTGAGGACGTAGCCTCGGGAACCCGCGCTGCCGCCGCGGGCGGTTTCACGAGCATAGTCTGCCAGCCCAATACACGTCCGGTTCTCGATAACCCCGATAGCCTGCGCAGACTCTTGGAGGTCATAGCAAGAAATGCAAGCGTACGGGTTGTGCCGGCCGTGGCTCTCTCGCTGGGGTTGCGCGGAGGTCGGCTCTCAAAAGTGGCCGAGCTGGCGCGCCTGGGAGCCGGTGCACTGAGCGACGACGGCAGGGGCACGCGCGACGTGCGCTTGCTGGGCCGGGCACTTGTGGCCGCTGACGAGGCCGGGTTGCCGGTCATGGTTCACTGTGAGGACCATGCCTTGAGTCGTAACGGCGTCATGACCGCAGGTGCGATTGCCAGAAGCCTGGGTTTACCCGGAATTCCAGCTGCCGCCGAGCGGCTGGCGACGGAGAGGGCTCTTAGGGCGCTACGCCGATATGGTGGCCGCCTGCATGTTCAGCACGTGAGTACGCGTGGCGCACTCAACGCGATCAGACGCGCCAAGGCAATGGGCCTTCCGGTTACCTGTGAGGCGACACCGCATCACTTGTTTCTGGGGAGCGCCGATGTAGGTTTGAGCGCTGGAGCCGACGGGCCGGATCCGAACCTGAAGATGAACCCCCCCCTGCGATCTGCGCGGGATGTGGCCGCCTTGCGGCAGGGACTGGCCGACGGGTCTATAGATGCAGTCGCTACGGACCATGCACCGCATACAAGAGAGGCGAAAGGGCGCGGTTTCATGAAGGCGCCCTTTGGGGTGATCGGGTTGGAAACAGCGTTGGCGCTCGTTCTGCGGCTGGTTGAGGAAGGAGTGATCGATCTCGGCAGAGCTGTCGAGTTGTTGAGTTTGACGCCCGCGAGAATTCTGGGTGGGGGGAGAGGCAATCTGGGGCCCGGGGCGCCGGCGGATGTGACTGTTGTCGATCCTGACGCGAGCTTCGAGGTTTCCAAGGCGTCCACGGTTTCTCGCTCGGCGAATACACCTTTTACTGGCTGGAAGCTCCGCGGAAAAGTAAAATGGACCATCGTCGGCGGACGTGTGGTATACGAATCTTGATCGGAGGATGGAGCTCTTGAAGGCGAGCATCGAGCAGGATTTGTTTGAACGCATCTTGGCGGAGCTGGCCGGCGGAGACTATTCCGATGAGGTCAAGCAGGCGCGCGATGTCTTTTTCGAGCGCCTGCGGGACTTACGTGATGACGACCCCTCGTATGATCGTCTGACTGCCTGCTTTCTGAACTGGTACGTTTTCGACAGGCGCATGAACGGCAGCCTGGAGACTCCGCTGCAGATCTTCGCCAGAGGGGAGAATCTGTCAGCCAGCGAGAAGAACCTGCTGGCCGCTCTGGCCGGCAATATTCACAGCCTCTTCGAGGTGCTGCGTATCGACAAGCAGAGCCTAGAATTGCGCAACCTGTTCAACAACGAGATGCTGCGTGTGACAGAGCGCCGGGTGCTGGCCGGGCTCGATCCCGGCGACATTCTCGAGGCGCGCCTGTTTCCCTTGGATGACAAGCTGGTGTTCGCATCCGGAGCCTATGTGCTGCATCCGCGAGCGGCTCGGAGTTTTATCTGCAAGGCCGCCGAACGCAGTCGCCAGAGCGGTTCTCCTTCTCCCGCTGAGCTGATTATGAGACTCCAGGCTCTGAGCTTCCGCTACCTTGATCGCTTCAATCAGCGGGTTCCGGTAGAAAAGGTATATACCGAGATCTCAGATACTCAGTGACCTAGACTAGTCAGCTGCTTGATGGCCTGGCCCATCTCCTGCAAGTGTTCGGCGGGCATGCGCAGATTGACATTCAGCTTTGTAGGCTTCGAAGAGAAGTCGATAAACAGGCCGCTCTTGGATGGCGGCAGATTCAGCTTGGGGGCCGGCTTGTCCAGGGCGGCGTATGTGCTCTCGATGCCCGCCACGATGGCTCTTGACATCGACATGAAGACGAAACCGCCCGAATCCGATGCGCGTGGTCCGGCGGCGTTAATAAAGGCCGGCGAGGCGCTGAAGCCCTTGCCCTTGCCCCGCGAGCGATCGATGGCTGCCGACAGATCGGCAACGGCCTTCTGACCTATTGCCAGGCCGGCCTTCTTGTCGAAGACGGCCAAGGCCATCTTGAAATCGCCTCCGTAGACATTCTTGATTGCTTTAGCCCGGATCGCGTCCAAGCCCGATGTGTCGAAGCTCATCTTGAAGGACTGCAGCTTGACACCGTCGTGCTCGCCGGCGTCGCTGGGGCCCTCGAGCGAGAACTTGATTCCCATCACATCGCCCTTGTTGCCCAGCAACTTGGCCACCAGCGCGAAGCTTTTTTCAAAGACCTCCCGCGCCTTGGCCTCGTCCTTGACCGTGAAAAATTCAACGGCACTCAGCCCCGTGGCTCCCAGGTTTTCGGAGAAGGCAATCTCGTCGCCCAGGACCTGCCACATCTGCTGAAAGACGGCGATAAGTTCGGCTGAAAGTTCCTTTTCGAAAAATACCTTGAAGATCTCCTTGGTGAAATCAATCAGGTCGGGTTTGAAGAGATCCCACTGGACATTCACGCCCATTACCATGAAGTGGTCTTCCGGCAAGGCATCGATAAGCTTCAGCGGCGAGTGCTTCTGAGCGGCCAGGAGTTTTGCGAAGAAAGAACCGTCCTCGGGCTTGATGCCCATCTCGACGCTTGCCCCGTTTTTGTCACAATCAGCGGCGAAGGTGACTTCTCTCGTTTGATCTAAAAGGGCGATCATTTTGTCGACCATCCAGCCCATGAACCACTGCATCTTCTCGGGATCTGGAAATTGCTGCATGGATCTCCCGGCCGCCAGTTGCCGTTTGAGCATGGCCGGCAGGCCTGCCAGTTCGGTGGCAAAGATCTTCCGCAGGTGATCTATTCGCAGCGTGCCAAAAACCCCGTGGCCCGAAGTGAGCAACTTTCCCAGAATTGGCGCGCCGATCTTCATCGCCTCCCGGTCGTTGGCGACGATCAAGGTGTGATCGCTAAACTTCAAGAATATTGACTGGGTGATTTTTGGGGGCGCCTGTGCGCCACCCTTGTAAACACCATAAGTGTCAACCACGTCGCGGGTCAGCTCGATCACGTCGTCTTGCTCACCCTTTCTGTTCCAGGTGGGTTTTGACGACTCGATCAATGACTGCTTGCTCTTTACAGTGCAAGCCATGACGACCGGAGCCTTGTGCTGTTTGGGGTCGAGTATGAGCAGACCGGCTGGACCGTTGAGATCTACCACGCTGGTATCCTTGAGACCCACTTGCAGAAGACCCTGATAAACTGCGGCGGTTAAAGCGCCCGGGGGTACCGGCCCTACCAGGGCGGCCAGCTTTTCAAGGTCTGCAAAGACGCGGGCGGGCTCGGCGAATATAGCGACGCCGATGGCCTGATCGGGAAGTTCAATCGATTCTGGAAGCGCCGCATCGCGTATAGCTCGCGGGCCTGCAGTACCTTCTTCTTTCTTCTTGCTGCAGGCGATCGACAACGTCAGCATCAAGGTCACGGAAACGACTAGTAGCTTGCGCAGCATGATATTCCTCCCTGGTAACCTCTGGTTCGAGGCGCAATGTACTAGAGGCGCACAGGCTTGACAATCAAAATATCCATGCATCGATTTCGTTGAACAAGTATTCGATGAATGGTAATGCCAGCCGAGATGAAAGCCCGTTACCTGAAATTGTCTTCCGGAGAGATTGCCAAACGCGCACACAAAGCCCGCGAACTAAGTTCACCTTGCCGTCTGTGCCCTAAAGAGTGCGCTGCGGATCGGCCGGCAGGAGAAGAGGGTGAATGCGGGTTGGCCGATCTGGTGCGCATTTCGAGTGCAAATCTTCATCACGGTGAAGAGCCGCCCATTTCCGGAAGTCGCGGCTCGGGGACAATCTTTTTCACCGGTTGCAACTTGGCCTGTATTTTCTGCCAGAACTATCCCATCAGCCAGTTGCGCAACGGGCGCTCCATCCAAGCGGACGAACTTGCGCAGGTCATGCTCGGACTGCAGGCACGCGGAGCACACAATCTCAATCTGGTTACGCCCAGCCACGCCGTGTGGCCCATCCTTGAAGCGCTGGCGCAGGCCGCCGGTAACGGGCTCGAAATGCCGATCGTCTATAACTCGTCAGGTTACGATTCACAAGCGGCGCTCGAACTGCTGGACGGCCTGGTGGACATCTACATGCCAGACCTGAAATACGGCAGCGACGAGGTTGCCGAACGGCTCAGTGGGGCCGACGACTACTGGCAAACGGCCACACGGGCACTTTGCGAGATGCACCGCCAGGTGGGCGATCTGGTGTTAGACGGCGACAGTGGCCTTGCGCTTTCCGGTTTGCTGGTGCGCCACCTGGTGCTGCCGGAAGGACTTTCGGGCACCGAGCGGGTGTTGCGATTCATCGCCACGGACCTGGGCCGCTCCACGGCGGTCAGCCTGATGCGTCAATATTTTCCGGCCAACAAGGCGCTTAGGCTGCCGCCGCTAGACAGATCGCTTTTAACTGCCGAATTCGATGCCGCCCGTGAGATGTTAGAGCGTTACGAACTGGACAACGGCTGGATCCAGGAATGATACTAAGATCATGAGGACTTTCCTGTTTTGCCTGGCCGCCTATCTCGCGGGCAGCCTCAATTTTTCGCTTTTGGTGACCAGCATGCTCGGGCGTGGCGACCTCAGGCGTTACGGTAGCGGCAACCCGGGTGCTACCAACGCTTTCAGGACGCTGGGTCTGCGCTGGGCGATGTTAATCGTTGTGCTGGATGCCGGGCGCGGGTTCCTGATTGTTTTTGCCGCCACCAGCCTGCTAGGCGGATCGTGGCCAACTGTCCTTGGCTGTCTTGCGGTCGTGGCCGGCAATTTGTTTCCTGTCTATCACGGTTTCAGGGGAGGAAAGGGGTTTGCGACCACGCTTGGAATATTTATAGGACTCGAACCCGTCTCGGCACTGGTTGTGGCATGTGTATGGCTGGTGGCGGTATTGATATTTAGAATGGCGTCTGTTGGCAGCCTGGCCGCGGCGGCGCTGTTTCCGATTCTTTTAGCGCTCAGGGGAGGCCGGGGAGACGAGATTATTTTAGCGCTGATTCTTCTGGTTGTAACGATAACGACCCACCGTCGCAACATACGACGCCTGAGACGCGGTTATGAGCACCGCCTCGGAAAATAGAGCGCTATTGTTTACTCGGCGGTGATGCCAGACCGACCTTCAAGGCGCAATCGGTGTGCGTGAGTCTCAACCAGAGGACTATCAGCAGGCATCCCGCCGCGCAGGCGCAAAGGCCCAATAGTCCAGCTTCTGGTCCGAAGGGTCCACCTGTCCAGGCAGGGGGCCCTGCCTGCTCAATCGCGATAATGCTCACTCCGAAGGCGCGACCGCTGACCGGAAAACCGAAGACACAACCCTGGAAGAAGTTCCAGCCTATGTGCAGGCCGATGGAGAGACCCAGTTCGGAGGTGATCACAAATGGTAGCCCGAGCATGATGCCGGCAGCCGCCACACCCAGCGTGGACATCGGACTTGCGCCTGGATTCAAGGCATGGCCGCAGCCGAATATCAACGAGGTGGTCACCCATGCCAGTAAGACGGCCGAGCGAGCGCCGATTCCCGGCAGGTTGAATCCTTCGGCCAGGTTGCGGATGTGGTAGCCGCGACTGAGCATTTCTTCGTAGAATCCGACTCCGGCAAAGACGGCGAGCATATACAGCAATTTCGGCCAAAATGTTCCCTGATACGGGGGTGCGCCGAATACTGCATCAACAGACAACCAACCGGCGCCGAATTCGAATGTGAAGATTGCCGCCATCAGGATCCCGCCCAGACAGAGTCCGAAGGCGAAATCGGACCACCAGCGTCGGCTGAAGTGCAGCCCAAGATCTGCAAACGGCCGTCTATCGAAAAACCTGGCAGACAGCGCCAGGCTAAAGACGACAGCCAGGCACTTGGCCATGAAGAAGATCCCGGAATAGACAGCGCCACGTGAAGACAAACGCAGCAGAGAGTTGAAAGACATTCCCTCGGGCAGATGACCAAGCAACATGGCCGCAAGACCAATGATCAGTACCATGGGTGCGCCGATCAGCAAGAGCGTGGCTGCTTGCAAACCAAGCCGCCATGGGCAGCGCGGCCTGCCCTCGGTTTGATTGATGAACAGTTTTTTCACAATAGCCATGCGCGCCAAGAGCTGGATCTCCCTTTTCGAAGATGCTTGGGAGAAAAAGATAGCATATTTTTATTCTTTTGACGCCAGGTTTGGCCTGGGGTAGGATCTTTGGCATGCAGTATATGTACGGGGATTTAACCAAGGCGGGTTTCCAGGACAATGCCCTGGATCTTCTCCAGCGCGTCATCGACATGTCGGTCGAGATGCTGAAGAAGCACCAGGACATCGACAATGCCCTGCTGACCATCCAGGCCGAGAAGAACCGCATGGCGCAGGCGGATGAAGATATCGAAGGCCTGCGTACCGAGTTGCTCAGAGTGCTCCAGGCCAGGACGGCCAATCGACCGGAACAGCACGTGCTTTCGCAGATGGGCCTTGCGGTGAAAGAGACGCTAACCAGGCATGCGGACGAGGGCAAGGCACGTATAAAAGCGCAGGTCGAGGAGGCTGTCCGTGGTATCGAGGTCCAGGTCAGACAGCTTTCGAACCTGGCCTTCGATGCCCTGCGTGAGTTCTTCATGGCCAGCGGCCTGCCGGTAAGGCAAGGCAATCTGCGTTGCCGCTTAGAGGGTCTCACATACAGTGCAGAGTCCGAGATGCTTGATGCCGCCGGCATCCAGTGCCGCTATGTCCTTTCTTGCGGCGCCTCGGAGTTTTTCTCGGGGCCCAAGCGTTTCGGTGACCTGGTGCCGGGCAAGCAGGAGATTCCGCTGGGGACAAAGAAGGCCCGTTTCAAGAAAGAGCCCGTGCTTGAAATGATGCGCATCGACGATGCCATGTTGACTCAGGTTTTCGACAATGAGGAGATCGGCGAATACAGGTTGTCGACCCGCGGAGGGGGTGAGGATGACGGCATCCAGATTCGGGTTGCCAAGAATCCTCCCGGTGGTATCTCGGTGTTCGCGGTTACAAACAATGTCATGGGGCAACAGATCCCGTCCAACCTTTACTCGGACATGCACACCGATTTGCTGTTACGCTTCTGGCAGCAGCTTTCACCGCACCTGATGGCTCTTTATCAGACGAGGGAGAGCCTGGCATCGGTCAACATCGACGGCAAGGATGTCGTAGAGGGGCGACTGTTCGCCGAGGTCGTCAATCGGCTGGTGCGCTACCTGACGCCCATCATTCGCGATATCGATTCGCATACGCCGGTCGACGGGGAACTGAGCCTGTCTGTCGAATATGAAGACGAGGGTCGTCGAGACGTGTTCTTCGTACGCAAGGAAAAGCTGGCCAAGAAAATCGCCGACTTACCGGCTATTCAACGGGCCCTGTTTTCACAGCTGAACCTCGGTGGGCCTCCGGATGCAAAGCCCCATTTAGAAAACACTGTTGAAGTATCGACGGACGTGATCAAGGGTGTTCTTGTGGATGACCCTCAAACAAACGCAGCACCCGCAAAGCCACTCTCCCCGAAAAAAGGCAAGTTCTGAGAAATGAGATCTTTGTCGGCGATTCTTATGCTGCTTGCGCTTTCTGTCGCGGCGAGCGCGGGTCCTATTTTTTCAGCGGGCGACTATCCCACGCTGGATGAGAACATTGCCCGCCACGAGAGGCAGTTTTTCGGTTTCAACTCCTTGCCCTTCGGCTTGTCGTTGGATGCCCACTTGCCGGACGATGCGGCAAAAGCACTGGTAGAACAGTTTCTTGCCCAGGACGCCTCCGACGACGTGCGGGCAGTGACCGGCAAACATCCCTTCGAAATCCTTTCCTCGTACGGCGAATACGGTGATCTCGGCTTTTTCGGCGGCATTGCAGTGGCGGGTACGGCATACGAGTACATGACGCTCAAGCGCGAAGGTGCACAAGTTGATGTTCTCGCGCGCGCCCGCGAACGCGTGATCCGGGCGGCCGAGTCCTGGCATATTTTTTACACGGTCACCGGCGGCGATGGCGTCGTTGCTCGCGGGGTGCGCAGAATGAGGCCCGAAAACCCGGACGATCCACCCATTCCCGGCCCTGATCCGGATTTTATCGATTTATTCGACGAGAGCGGCAATCCGCTGCCGCAGCCGAAGAACAACGGAGCTTACCGTCGCGACAACTCGAGCGGTCTGCTGCCAGACGGCGACTGGAGCTGGATCGACTCTTGCTCAAAGGACCAGATGGTCGGCCAGGTGTTCGGGATGGCAGCCTTGTACGACGCCATGCGTGACGATCCGGACATCGACCAGTCTTTGGTTACCCGCATGCAGGAAGACGCTCGACGGGTGGGCCAGATGCTGATGACCCGCCGCGAGATCTCGGGTCTGGAAGGTCCCAGCGGTCAGGGTAAGTACGATTTGATCATCATGGATGCTGATGGACGCCCCACTAAATACCACGATCTCAACCCCGCCTCGCTGGAAGGGCTGTATTTCGAGGAGGGTACGAGCTTCAACCGTTTCAACACGATAATGGCCATTGGGATTATCGAGGGATTGTTTCACGTCTCGGGAGATCCCGAACTGGAGAGCTACCTCTACGAAGACTTACTCGACGAGCGCGGTTTCCTGGACATGCTGACGGCCACGCAGTCCGAGGGAGCCATCGACTACGTCTACCTGGGCATCAACACCAACTGGGACGACCCGGACATGACTGCTATCGCCCTCTGGTTGGGCATCTACCTCGAGCGTGATCCCGAGGTCACGGACGTCCTGCGCAGCTACCTGGAAAACGGCTGGTGGGACAGGGAGGGTGAGAGCTTCCTTGCTAAAAACGCCAAGCAGCCGCTATGGAACGTGATCTACATGACGCTGACCAATCGCGGTGTGAACGCAGCGCTGGTGGACGCCAGCGCGGATTTGCTGTTGGGCTTCAGCCTGGGGCCCTACTGGAACGACCAGCGTATAAACTGCGACAGCGACGAGCTTGCGGCCGGCCAGTGCCTGGCTATAGACGGCAAGACAATCTTGACCATCGCCGGCCAGGATAGCGGCGGTACTTACATGGCCAGCGAGGCCCTGCACCCCTCAATACGTCCGCCTTCCAATTTCAACTCGCGCTCGAATCCCTTCGAGGTCAACGGAGGCGGTGGCAACAGGCTCAACCCGGGCGGCGATCTGCTGGCGGCCTATTGGATAGGCCGCTACATGCAGCTTACGGCATCCGGAGAAGTGAACCTGTCTCCTTTTGCCCGCAGCCACATGCCCCTGGGCGGCTGCCCGCCGGGAGGTTGCCCGCAAACCGACGGTGGTGTGAACCCCGACGAATCGGATGGTTGCGGGTGTAGTCTGAACGGATCCAATCCTTCTTGGCACTGGATAGTCATCGCTTTTATCGCCCTCAGCACTTTTGCAACAAAG
>Ga0315535_1000614_pt1 | contig 25126 bp, 25 predicted proteins | sample SalMarSW160220MG_2_FD_203092 | JGI IMG/M metagenome (GOLD analysis project Ga0315535, IMG submission 203092) | Salt marsh sediment microbial communities from the Plum Island Ecosystem LTER, Massachusetts, United States - Salt Marsh Sediment SW1602-20 ... | reverse complement strand
TCCTCTGAGAACAGGTGGACATTGTTTATGCTGCCCTTTAGCTGCAATGCCTCCTCATAGTCGACAAGTATCTCGAACACTATCTTGCCGTCCTCTTTAGTCCTCGAAGTCAGTATGGTGCCCATCAGACAAGCCAAGATAATGCACATATTTAAGGTTTTTGGATAAATAAGGGCCAAAACAGGATAAATTCTGTAGATGAGCATGCTGACCTGCCTTAGATGTCATCATTGACCCCGAGCAGCTGCCTTGTAATCGGAACAAAGTCAATTATGATGTTTTTTATCTTGTCTGTCTCAAGTATCATCGTGACAGAGTCGTCAGACAGCAGTTTACGATTGGTATATTTCTGCAGCCTATCTCCCCACAGGGCTGTCTGTTCCTGATAGTTTCTGAACACCTGCAATGCGATCGCTTCCTTGTTTTGCGTGATCAATATTGATGCAGGGAGACGGTCGGCGACAATATTATCAAGCTCTGTTTTGACCTCGCCCACACGTTCCATCTTGAACTTGGCATGCCACATATTGATGAACTCAAACCCGAGCTTCTTGATGTTCGGGATCACCGCGCGCCTGTAAAGACCTCCCCTCCACAGGTTTTTCTGTATGTTCGCCACTGTAGGCCGTGCAAGCCGGAGTTTTCTTGCGATCTCTGCGGTGGTCGCTCCAGGGTATTTCACTAAGGCGTAAAGCACGTCTTTCATGTTCTTGTTGAGTTTCATGCCTGGAGGGCAGAATATCTCCTGGCGGACCTCCTTGGCAATATCGAGCTTGAATGCTGAATGCAGGAGATTGGCGTGGTCGAATAGTGCGTGCACCCTGCTGAGCTCAAAAGGGAAGTGGACTATCGCAGGGAGTTTTGTCATGACTTTCTGCTTTGTTGCCAACAGGAGCAATGAATCTATCTCTTTCTGCAGCATTATTATGTCAGTAGGTGCAAAGACAGTGACGAAATTATCCACTGCGCCTATCGCGTGTATCATGCATCGGGGTGCGAATTTTGACCTGTACGCGGCTGCATTTTTGTGGTTGTTGAACCGGCCATATACGAATGTCAGCGCCTGGCATCCCAACGCGTGAAGGTTGGGTATGTTCAGTTCAGCGTACCACTTCTCAGACTTCAGCCTGTTACGTATGGAAGTTATCGTGGAACGGTTGAGATTGAGCTTCTGCGAAAGCTCCCGGTCATTGAGGTCAGGATATGCGACAAGACCGTATAAGCATAGCTTTTCCTTGTCTGTCAGGGCCACATTCTTCTCCTCGAATTTTTTCACCCTGTTTTCAAGGACTTTTGAGTAGGCCTTTAGCTGGTTCTGCAGCTGTATTAGTTTTTGGTTCTGTTTTTCTATTACGCTAAGCCTCTCCTGCGCCTGCATATGCAACCTCTCTTTCTCATCAGCCAGGAACTTCTGCACGGTCTTGTCCCTTACTGTCGCCTGCAGGAACGGCTTACCAGACTCTATCTCTACTCTCGTCAGCAGGACAGTCGCAGGGAACTCCTGCCCATCAGCCCGCCTATGCATCCACTCGAAGAAGTTTGACCCTTCTTCCATCGCCTTGTTTATCATCTCAAGGGCTTTTGTCTTGGAGTCCTTGCCGCATGGCTGGTGCTCAGGAGAGAGCTCGAAAGGCGCATAGGATATGAAACCCTTCTCATCCTCGCACCTGAACATCTTGACAGTGGATGGGTTCCCTGACGTGAACAGCCAGGAAGGCGGCTCCAGGGTCATGATCGCGTCCCTGGACGTCTCGAACAGGCACTTATACTTACGATCACTTTCTTTCAACTTTTCTTCTGCATTCTTTTTTTCTGTGAGATCTACCATCTGTATTACAAGACCTTCTCCAAAAAAAGAGGTATGGAACTCAACGATCTTTTCAGAACCATCCTTGCAGGTCACTGCAAATTGTACACAATCCTGTTCTTTCCCATCCAGGGCCTGTTTGATGTTCTTATCTACAAACTCTCGGTATTTCTTGTCAGGATACAGCTTCTCTGACCAGTCTCTTGTATCCTTTATCTCTGACTGCTTATACCCGATAAGTTCCTCCAGCGCTTCATTGAACGAGATGATTGAGCCATCAAAACCTCCTACAGCTGTCGGTATAGGGCTTTTCTTAAGCACTGTCGATAATTTCTCTTCACTCGCTCTCAGGGCTTCTTCTGCCTTCTTCTTCTCTGTGATGTCGCGTATAGAGATGAACCTGCACTTGCAGCCTTTATAATCAAGGGGCCTGACAGACAATTGGCCGATGAATTTAGTTCCGTCCTTCCTCAGCCCAACTGCCTCATAGGTCTCGTCTTCAGTCGAGACAGACTTCTTCTTGATGAGGTCGACAGATTCCGGAGCAGCCAGATTCAGCACGCTTTTCCCGATAAGTTCAGCATGACCGTATCCAAACATTTTTGCAAAGGTTTGGTTGATAGTCAGTATCATGCCCTCCTCGTGGATGGCGAGCCCCTCGAATGAGAGGTCTGACAGCAGCCTGAACCTTTCCTCGTTCTCTTTCAAAGCTTCTTCTGCCTTCCTGCGCTCGGTGACGTCGTGGATATAGAAATCAGTATAGCCTGCTTCCTCAATATGCATTATGTCGAAGGTGTATATCCTCCCGGAATATTCCGCATCAGCGGTATAGACTGACTTGTCTGCGCGGGCCTTCGCGATCCATCCCTTCCATCTTGCAGGGGCCTGTTTGCCCTCTGCACTGTCCAGACCGGACAGGAATGACTTTGCAGGCCTGTTCGCGTAAATCACGCTTCCGTCGCTGCCGATGCGCACTATAGGATAAGGGCTCTCATCAGGGAATCTCGCAAGGCCCCTCTTGATGCCATCCTCTGTCTTCTTCTTCTCTGTGATGTCGCTTATGATCGTCCTGAAACCCAGGGTCTTGTCACTGGTGTCCTGTATCGGCACGCTCTCAAGAAGGGCGTCGAATGATGTCCTGTCTTTTCTCACCAGTTTCAGCTCACAGGCCTGCCTTTTTCCGGTGTTGATGATGCCCTGCCGGTGCAGGAACAATGCGTCCTGGGATTCACGGGGCACGCTGCGGTAGAGCATGGCCCCTTTCAGGCTGCTTCTTTCGACACCGAGCATTTTGGCGCAGGTAAGATTGGCGGAGATTATGCGCCCGTCCACGTCACAGGTCAGGTATCCTATAGGTGCGAAGTCATACAGGTCAGAGTACCTGTCCCGCGAATCCTCCAGCTGCTGCTGGGTCTTCTGGAGCTCTTCGTTCTGCATCTCCAGCTCTATCTGGTGTACATGCAGCTCCTCTATGAGGTTGCTGCTCGCCTGAGAATTGCTCTTCTTATGCTTCTTCTGGCCATCAAGGAACGCTTCTGCTTTCTTGCGCAGTACACTTAACCTGTCTGTCTTATCTTGTGCCAATGTATGTCTCCCTATGTCTCCCCTTGAAAAAAAGTGCGGATCGGCCACGCATCATCCGTACCGGTCCTTCCCCCCACTCAAAAGATCATTTTTGATTTTTTTGGTTTTTTTGATTTTTTTGATTTTTTTGATTTGCCTGTAGTTTCTCCCGTTCAGTCACGTCATCGATCGCGAGGAGTATCAGTCCTTCTGTCTTTATCTTCTTCATGAATTCTGACAATCGCGGGCTTATCTGGACCTGGCGGGCATTGAGCAGGATCGCCCTGCGTCCCAGCTTTCCGAATTCCTTCTCGATGCGATAGTCCTTGACGACAGTCTTCTTCGGAAGGACATCCTTCAATAGCCTGATGATCTCCGGGACATCGAACATGCCGTCTCCGATCTCGGTAAAAGGCGTATCGACGGTCTTTTTCTCGGGCAGGCCGAACATCCTGTAGAAAGACTCATTGGAGGATATGACTTTGAGATTCCCGTCAAGCACGAGCATAGGCTCCCTGAGCGTGGATATTATGCTGTTTGCGTAATTGAGGGCCTGCGTGGTCGCCTCTTCCACGATGCTCCTGTGCGTGACATCAATGAAAGTCAGGACCGCACCCTGAACGATGTTCTCTGTTGTCCGGTAGGGGGTGATCCGTATCGAGTATCTGCGCCCGTCATCTGATTCGACGTCTGTCATGAACTGCTTCAATGTCCGGAAGACCTCCTCTGCATCCTTTTCGAGGTGTTTGTATCTCAGTTTCGATGCGAACATGCCCAAAGGCCGCCCTACATCCGCATCTATAAGGTCGATTATCTTGCGCATGGCAGGGGTGAAGAATTTTATCCGCATCTTCTCGTCAAGGAAAAGTGCGGCTATCTCTGTGCTGGAAAGCAGGTTGGACATGTCATTGTTCACCCTTGTGTACAGCTCTATCTTCTCCTGCAGCTCAGAATTGACAGTGTTCAGCTCCTCATTGACGCTCTGAAGCTCCTCTTTCGCGGTCTCCCCTTCCTCATTGACGCTCTGAAGCTCTTCATTGGCTGACTGGAACTCTTCATTGGCGCTCTTGAGCTCCTCGTTGGATTCCTGGAGGTCGGCGATGGTCTTCTGGAGCATCTCCTTGGTCGTATTCAGCTCATCCTCCAGCATTGCGACCCGCTCGCTGCCCTTCTTCCCCCTCCTAGGGGCTGCTTTTTTGGTCCTGCCGCCTTTCCGACAAGGCGCTTCATCAAACAATATCAGGATAAGCCCTTTGCACTGCTCTGGTTTGAGTATCTGTCTGACAGTGAGGTTCACTGTGATGGTGCCGCCATTGCCTTTGATCTCGATGCAGTCGCGCACGACCTTCTTTTTTTTCACTTTCCGCATCGCTATGCTGAGCGGCACTGCCAGGCCCTCTTTTGCCAGGTCTTTTATGTTCATCCTGGGCTTTCCAGGGGCATGCTCAAGATACCTGCCCACACGCCCGTATATGTAGATGACCTCGCCGTTCTCATCGACAATCACGCAGGGGACTGCATGTTCCTTGAGGATCAGCGTTTCAGCCAATTCACGAAGATGGTTCTCGCTTGTCATTTTGTTCGGCTCCGCCTTCAGGGCAATTTCCTTGGCAGAGTATGCGCGTGGAGCGAATCCGCCGAAGCGTAACACGCGCGCAGAGCCTTTGCGTCTGAAGATCCTGTGTTTCTTGTCCAGTATCATGAATGAATCCGCAAGCTCACCTATGCTTTCGGAAGATCCCAGGAAGAGGGTTCCGTCCAGGTTGAGAGCATAGTGGAATGTGAGCAGCACCCTTCTCTGCAGTTCCTTGTCCAGATATATCAGGAAGTTCCTGCAGCTGATGATGTCCATCTTCAGGAAAGGCGGGTCGTATATCACGTCCTGGACAGCGAATATGACCATGTCCCTTATCTCCTTGCTGATCACATACATGTTGTCTTGTCTCGTGAAGAAAGTTTTCAGCCGTTCGGGCCCGACCTCTTCAGCGATGCTTTCGGAAAAGATTCCCTTGCGGGCCTTCTCTATTGATTTATCGTCGACATCTGTCGCGAATATCTGCACCTTGCAGCTGCTGCCTCTTCTGTCAAGGCATTCCTTGACCAGGATTGCGAGAGAGTATGCCTCCTCTCCTGTCGAGCAGCCGGCGATCCAGATGCGGACAGGCTGTGATGCGGGCCTGCTTCTGCACAGCCCGGCCAGTATCCTCTTCTGCAGCGCATCAAAGGCTGCGGGGTCCCTGAAGAAGCTCGTGACCCGTATCAGGCACTCCTGGAAAAGGGTACTCGCTTCTTTATCGTCGTGCTGCAGGAACCGCACATAGTCATGCAGCCTGTCGATCTCATGGACAGCCATCCTTCTCTCGACCCTCCGGAATATCGTGTTCATCTTGTAGCCTGAGAAATCATGTCCGGTCTTTTCGCGCAGGATGATGATTACCCTTTGCAGGTCCTCTTTGCCGCCCATGCGGATCAGCTCTGCAGTCTTGTTCTTCTTGAAGACATGGTTCTTGTTGAAATAGACCAGTTTTTCAGGCATGTTTTCAGGACGCAGGATAAGGTCTACCATGCCGCTCTCTATGGCGCTTTTTGGCATCCCATCATAGCCTGCGGACTTAGGGTCCTGCACTATCACTATCCCTCCTTCGTCCTTGACCACTTTTATGCCTACGGTCCCGTCTGCCCCGGTCCCTGAAAGTATTATGCACACGCTCTTTTCAGCGACGTCTTTTGCCAGTGAGGCGAAGAAGTGGTTGATGGGCAGTCTCAGGCCCTGGCGCGTGACAGGCTTCATAAGGTGGAATTTTCTGTTGAGCACAGAGATGTCTTTGTCAGGCGGCGCGACATATATGTTATTGGGTCTGATTGCGACATCGTCCCTGATACGGGACACAGCCATAGTCGTGTATTTCCTTATCAGTTCGACCATGATGCTTTTTTTGTCTACAGGCAGGTGCATGACGATCACAAAAGCCATTCCAGTGTCGGTCGGCATGTTTGTAAAGAAGTGCTTGATCGCATCCAGCCCTCCTGCTGAAGCGCCTATCCCTACGACAGGAAACTTCCTACCTCTGCCAGTTCTGGCATGGACTGGTTTAGCACGGACAGTTTTAGTGGAATCACGTTTGGCAGGACGGTATCTGACAGGAGAATCCTTGCTGCTGGAGACATATTCTATAAAGTCCTTGAGTTTAGGAAGTATTGATTTTTTGCTGTCATCTATCTTTTTTTGTTTCTCTTTCTTTTGTTTCTCTTTCTTTTGCTTTTCCATTATCTGCTCGCATCCGCAGGAATGCTGCTTGGTTTCGCCGACACGCACTCGCTTTCAGATAACATATGTATCGCCGACAAGTCGTAAAAAGCACACAGTATTTAAATTTTGCCGCGCGTTTTGACAATTAGTAACCAAAAAACAGTCAAAAAAATGTCAAAAAGCTAAAAATAGTGATGTTAAGACAATATTATGACAGTTTATCGTCATAAAGAAGAATTATTATACTTTCTTCAAAGATAACAGTTTCATCATGAAAAAGAGTAAAAAAAAAGTAGATATTGTTGAGCTCCATACCCCCCTTTGTTCAGGGGGTGAACAGATGTTACCATCAAAAGAAGTGATAAACCATTTACTCGAGTTGGGTTTGAACAACTACGAGGCTAAAGTATACCTTACTCTCATCGAGGAAGGGACTTCCACAGCAAAGAACGTGAGCGACATAACAGGCATACCTTACGGCAAGATATATGAGATAATAACCTCGCTCTGCAACAAGGGATTCTCATTGATCCTTCCGACAAAGCCTATGAAATGCAAGGCATTGTCTCCTGACGAGGTGCTGACGACCGTGAGGAATAAGCAGCTCGAGAAGTTCGACAGGCTGGAGGCGGTGTTCGAGAATGACCTTACCCCGCTCTATGCACAGAGTAAGAAGTTCAACGAGCCGAAAGGGATATTCTGGGTCGTGAGCGGCAGGGCCAACATCAACAAGAAGATAGAGGACCTGATCAAGAAGGCGCGTAAGAGCGTGTGCTTCTTCACGTCAGAGAACGGCCTGAAGAGGCTTGCGTTCCAGAAGAACGTGCTGCAGGAGGCGCACGAGAAAGGCGTCAGCATAATCATAATATCAAAGAAGACAAAGGACAATGCAGAGGACTGCGAGCTCCTGGACTTCTGCGACATCCACAATGCGAAGATACCTGTCGCCAACAATCTGATCTCGATCGACGGCGAGGAGTCAATAGTCGTCGAGCCTATACCTGACGACGAGAATGTAATGCGGGGGCGGGACATAGGCATCTGGGTGATGAGCAAGTCATTCACAGGATTCATGGAGAACCTTCTCACAGTGCAGCTCTCTAACGGCAATGGCCGCAACAGAAAGAATGACTGCAGGGCTGAAATCGACTAGCAGGCCATGCCAACAGTAGGCTGATAAATCTCACCCATATGGGGACATCATCATTATCCCGGCCAGAGGCATAAAAAAAATAGTTAAACTTCACGGAGGTACTGCAGAATATGAATATACAGACAGGCATTGAAGTGCTGGACAAGATGCTTGAGGGAGGCATCAGGCAGGGAAGCTCTGCGCTGATCATGTCAACCCCTGGAGTTGAGGACATCCAGTTCGCGCACCAGTGCATGTACACGCATCTCAAGAACAAAGGGCATGTCCTCTACATAGTGAACAACAGGAAGCCTGATACGGTCCGGGCGCAGCTCAATGCATATGACTGGGACATATCTGAGTTTGAGAAGAAAGACCAGTGCTCATTCCTGGACTGCTATTCAGGGATGCTGTTCTCAGACATCGACCAGGGAGGCAATAACCCCAAAGCTGGCGATATCCACAATACCTGCAATAAGGCGTATGACATAATCAGGAAGATGGACCATCCTGCGCTCGTGGTGATAGATTCGCTCTCATCACTCATAGACGTAACAAACCAGGAGGATGAGGTCGTCAGGATGATGCAGAAGTTCATGGATGTAATGAAGGAGAACAAGGCCACTGTCGTCGCGCTTTTTACTCTTTGGCCATACAAGAGGTCGACGATAGAAGGGCTGGAGGAGATATTCGACTGCGTAGTCAAGCTCAAGGCGATTGAGCAGAAGGTCATACTGCGCTCCTACTTCTCTGTGGACAAGGCGTCATGGATCAAGAACCCCCCGAAGAGGGAGGTACCCTACAAGGTGATCAGCCCTGGCGGGGTCAAGGTATTCATACCCAAGATACTTGTCACAGGGCCTTTCAATGCCGGAAAGACGAGCTTCATCCACTCGGCTTCCGCCAGTGCAGTGTCTGTAGACCGGCTGGGCACAACCGTAGCCCTGGATCATGGCCATGTCGAGTTCAAGGGTTTTGCCGTCGACCTGTTCGGGACGCCAGGTCAGGAGAGGTTTGATCCGATAATAAAACAACTCGGCGGCGAGGCGCTTGGCGTCATAGTGGTTGTGGACTGCACAGACCCCAAAGGCTTCGCAAGGGCGAAGGACATGCTCGAGCTGACGAAGACTGAAGGCCTGCCCGCAGTGATCGTCGCGAACAAGGCAGACCTGGAAGGCGCGTTGGGTGCCGAAGAGATCAGGAAAAGGCTGGTATTGCCTGAAGACATCCCTATAGTTCTTACAATCGCAGAAGACAAGGGGGAAGTGAAGGATAACCAGCCATGCAGGCTCAATAAAGAGGGCATTGAAAAGGTATTGACAAGACTGTTCGAGATGATGATATAGAGATGGAAAGATGAATTTTGAAACGATCCTGGAAATAGCATATCACGTATCTGGAATACTGGTCGTCATGTTTTTCCTGTTTGTGGTGAATACACTCAGGAAAGAGAAGCAGGAAGTGGTCAAATCACGCATTTTCATAAAATATAATAAATTCAAGGCAGCGTTTTATATCGCATTTACTGGAGCAGCATTATTCCTGTTAGGGAACGTATTAGGATTATATAACCATGCAGCAGTGCACTGGATACATGAGGTCACAGAGATCCTCTACAACATATGCCTTGCTGTTTTCGTCGGGATATTGTACTTCATAATCAGCACCAAGAGACAGAAAAAAGAAGAGACCCAAGATGCGCGGGACAAAACTCGAACTGAGGATTTGAAATGAACAGGGTATTCAATTTAATATTGGTGGTAAGCGGAATATTGATGATGGCATATTCCAGCTATATCTCTATAAAAATTCATAAAATATTCTCCTCAGGCAAGCACTGGTTCTCATTCGGGGGGAAATTCAAAAGAACTTGGAGCATCTTGCCGGTATTTATTCTCTTTTTTCTGGCGATGTACTGCCTTTACCTGTTCCATTACCAGCAAAATGCATCTGTTAATTATGAGGTGCTGAGCTCCATAATTCTTTTTTTCGGAGCATTATTCGTCCTGACGATTGTTTATGTGAACTATAAGGTGTTCAGTATCATGCAAGGCAGGGGAGCGCAGTAAAATGGAAACAAAAAAAGACAAACTCATTGGAATCCTGCAGGACCTGAAGAAGATTGGAGAGGTTCTCGGCTCATCTGCCATCTCAAGGGATGGATTGGTGATAGCGTCAGACCTTTCAAAAGATATCGACGAAGAGACCTTCGCAGCAATGTCTGCGGCGATGCAGGGAGCTGCAGAGACAGCCGTCTCAGAGCTTAAGCAGGGCAGCCTCAGGCAGATAATAATCAACGCTGACAAGGGCAGGATGATAGCCATATCTGCAGGAGAGACCGCCATCCTGGTCATCCTGACGACGTCAAAGATAAACCTCGGCCTGGCACTGCTCGAGTTAGGTAAGGCAGCAGGCAGGATATCAGACTTGTTGGGCGGTTAAGATGTCAGGATACACAGCGCTAGCCAAAGCGATCATCAAGCAGATGGAGACGATTGTCGGGCCTGTAGCAAGGACCCTGGCGAACAATGTAGAGGGAATGAAAGTGAATCACGACATCACGATCGAAGGCAACCCGCAGGCAGTTCTTACAGGATTGGTCGAGAAGTATAAGGAATTGATAGGCCCTGTTGCGATTACGATAGCACGCAAGGCAGTCGAGAATGCCAGGTCAAAGGATCAGGGCAGGGATCTGCCGAAAAGCGCAGCCATATCAAAAATGCTGGAGGGACGCTAAGATGGACAAGTTCAGGAAGGCATTGGTTGTTGCAGCAATGATCTTCGCTGTCGCGCTCTGCATATATTTCATGATCCCTAGCGACTATGGATATTATGAGAAGATCACTAATCACACGTATGATGTGATCTCGCTCTTCGTAGTCATCCTTGCGTTCATGACGTTCAGGCTTTTCAGGCTTTCGAGCATTGAAGGCAGGGTTTGGTTCCTGCTGTTCCTTGGGCTGGCAGTCTGGTTCATCGCGGATGTCGGCTGGACAGTCCAGGTGTACCTGGGGACCCTTGAGTTCCCCTCTTTCTCAGACGCTATCTACATCATAGGTTATGTCATAATCATAGCTGCGATGTTTCTTGAGTACAGGATATCCAGAGAGGTCATAAGACTGAAGAATGTCATGATTGGCGCGGCAGTAGCTCTCCTGACGCTTGTGTTGAGCGGCTTTACTGCGCTCATACCAGTGTCCAGTTCAACAGAATCCTATCTGGCGAAGGCAATCACTCTTTTTTACCCGATAGCGGATACGCTTATAATCTTCACTGCAGCTGTCTTGGTTCTCACATTACACCATGCGAAGTCTGCCAGGTCCTGGCTGTTGATAGGCATCGGCCTGGTCTTCTGGGTCATAGCAGACATAATGCAGGGCTTTATCGAGTGGAGCGAGACAGGACTGACATACATCATAGCAGACCCCATCTGGATCCTCGGCCTCATATTCATAGGGCTTGGCGCATACTACCATAAGCTGTTGTTCAAAGGTGAGATATAATAAAAAAGAAGACATACGCAGGCCTGAACGCGACCCTCATACGTAATCTGAAGAGGAAGATCAAAGAGCTGAAGGAGTCTGATGAGAGGTTCAGGACAGTCTTCGAAGGTGCCAGCGACGGAATCCTCGCTGCTGACGCAAAGACGAAAAGGTTCCTGTTCGCGAACCCGCAGATCTGCAGGATAACAGGTTACTCGCAGGAAGAATTGTTAAGACTGGACGTCAACAGCATCCATCCGAAGAAGGACCTGCATTATGTGATTGACCAGTTCACTCAACAGTTGCAGGGCAGGATAACACTGGCCAAGGACATCCCCGTCCTGAGGAAAGACAAGACTGTCGTCTTCTGCGATGTCAACTCAACAGCGGTAAAGATCAACAATCAAGATATGCTCCTGGGTTTCTTCAGGGACATGACCGAGAACAGGAAGGCAGAAGAGATGATAAGAAAAGAGAAAGAGACCGCCCAGAAATACCTCGATATTGCAGGAGTCATGATAATAGCGATCGGCATAGACGGCAAAGTCAAGCTCATAAACAGGAAAGGCTGCAAAGTCCTGGGCTACAAGGAGAAAGAGGTCATCGGAAAGGACTGGTTCAGCAATTTCCTGCCGAAAAGGCTGAGGAAAGAGGTCAAGAAAGTCTCCAAAAAAATGATAGCAGGAAAGGTTAAGCCAGTAGAATATCATGAGAACCCGGTCCTCACCAAGAGCGGCGAAGAGAGGGTCATAGCGTGGCACTACACGTTGATACATGACGATGAAGGGAACATAACAGGCCACTTGAGCTCTGGAGAAGATATCACAGGAAAAAAGAAAACTGAGCAGGCCCTGCTGGAGTCAGAGGAGCGCTGGCGCTCCCTTGCGCAGAACGCGCCTAACATCATCATGATTACAGACAAAGAAGGCAAAATCCAGTTCATCAACCGTACCAAGAAGGGTTATACCGAGGAGAATGTTGTCGGAACCAGCATCTACAGGTACATAGAGCCACGGCATCACAGGATGGTGAAGAGCGTCGTCAGGCAGGTGTTGAAGACAGGCAAAGGCGGCTTATACGAGATTGAAGGGGCTGGGAAAAAAGGCCAAAAGTCGCAGTACAGGACAAATGTAGGTCCTATAAAGCATAAAGGGAAGATTGTTGCGATTTCACATATAATTTCAGACATTACAGAATACAAGAAAAAAGAATACAGGAAAGAGATAAAATCTCTTAAGAATAAATTGAAAGCCAGGAAAAAATGACACTCACATCAAGCATCCCGAAAAACAGTGCATCACTCCTCATAGGCCCGCCTCTCGCAGGTGAGAAGCACATCATCTACAGGTATGTGCAGGAGTCCCTGGCAAAGAAAGAGCCGGTCCTTTTCGTCTCCACCGACCGGTCGCCGGAGGCGATGAAAAGTGAGATGACCAAGGACAGGATATTCCTGACAAAATACGAGACAGACGGAAACCTGAAGTACATAGACTGCTACTCCCACCAGACAGACGAGTTCCTCAAGGACACAGGCGCCACACGAAGGGTGTCAGGCCCTCTTGCGCTGAATGAGATCAGCATAGCTATGTCGGATATTGAGAGGAAGTTCATCAGGATCAATCCCCAGCACCTCGTGATATTCGACTCTCTCTCCACCATGCTCATGTACGCCAACCCCCAGATGGTAGGCAGGTTCCTGCAGACCATAATAGCCAAGATAAAGAAGGCCGGAGGCTCCATCCTGCTGACCATGAAAGAGGGCATGCATGACGAGAAGGTCGTCGTCACCATAGAGCACCTTATGGACGTGGTCGTCCATGTCAAGAAGGATAAGGGCAAGACCATGATGCGCGCTGATGGACTGCCGGACTTCGATAGATGGTCCAAGTTCGGAGGAAAATAGGTCGGAGGAAGATGTGATGGCAGGACTTGAAGTTGCGGAGATGAGCGGTTTCTTTATGGTGCTCTGAAGACCCTATCTCCGCGCAGCCTGCATGAGATCAAAAGCGCTTAAATCTAAATCTCTATGACCGCATCTGCAAAAAGGGTCAGGTCTGCCAGGAATTCCTTTCTGGTCTCCTGCAGGATAGAATAGATCGCTTTTGTATCTGTCTTCCTCACCCTTGATACCATGAAGTTCAGGAACCTCAGGACAGCGGTCTCTGCATTGAATACCAGCAGGGCGGAGATGCTGTCAAATATTATCAGGTCCATATTGTGCTTCTTTCTTGTCTTTTCTATCGCGATCGCCAGCTCTGTCAAGGCTGCGGGAGAGGAGACATACATGCATTGCTTCGAATCCTTCACCACACTGTGCTCTGCTGAGATGCAGTCAATAAAGCAGTATCTGGAGCTGTCGATCTTTTCTTCCTGTAATGTCTTTATCAGGATGGGAAAAGGCTCATGGATAGTTATCATGCAGATCTTCCTGAACTTCTTTGCTACTGCCTTGTGCAGGTCGATCACCATCCTCTCATGTTTCCGGCTATTGCAGATCACCACGGTGTTTGGGTTCTTGTCCAGGCTGCTTAGTATGTCGCTTGTCTTTGCCAATCTCAGCACCTCTTCACCCAAGCAGTCTCTTCAGCCGTCTCCTGAAGTCTGCCACATCGATAGGCTTCTGGAAATATTCAACAGGCCTTAACCTATCCATTATGCCTTTACCGCATTCACTTAGGTGGACTACAGTCATGAATGCCACTTTCTGGCGCTTTAATTTCGGGTCAGCCCTGATCTCTTCCAGCGTCTCCCTGCCTGACATCTCAGGCATGAGCACATCCAGCAGCACCAGGTCATATTTTCCCTGTTTAAGAGCCTCCAAAGCCGCTTTGCCGTTATGCGCTGTTCCTGTCTCGTAGCCCATGCCCTCTACAAGCAGCTTCACAGAATCGCGGATATCCTTTTCATCATCTACGATCAATATCTTCTGCTTTGCAGAAGGCTTGGAAACGTCCTTCATCCTCTTTGTCTTCTTTGCCATTTCATTTGCCTCGTCTGGTTTTTTGCTTGATTGGCAGCGTGAACGAGAATGTTGAGCCTTTTCCGATCAGGCTTTCTGCCCATATTTTCCCTCCGTGCTGCTCGATGATGCCTTTGCAGATCGGAAGCCCCAATCCTGTCCCTTCTTCTTTTAATTCATATGAAGCTTTGACCTGGAAGAACAGCGTAAATAATCTGCGCACATCCTTTTCTACCATCCCTCGGCCAGTATCTTTCACGCTTATCAGGACATCATCTTTCTGTTTTGCTGCCTCTATCGTTATTGTTCCTTTTGCAGGTGTGAATTTGATGGCATTGCTGATCAGGTTTGTCAACACCTGGATTATCCTGTCTTTATCGACCGGGATTCTTGGCAGTTTCTGTATCTTTGCCACAAGCTTGATATCCTTTTCAGCGGCCAATGGGGCCATATTTTCCTTCGCTTCTTCAATGAGGCGTGCCAGCTGCAATCTTTGAAACACAAGATTCAATCTTGAGGACTGTATCCTTGAGATATCAAAGATATCACTGACAAGATTGTCAAGACGGGTAATGTTCCGTAATATCATCTCAGCGCTCTGTTTCTGTTTGGCGCTGAGCTTCCCTAAAGACCCGTCTGAAAGCATCTGCGCCTGGATGACCACAGGGGTTATAGGCGTCTTAAGCTCATGCGATGTCATGACTAGGAATCTGGTCTTCAGGAGATTCAGTTCTTTTAACCGGGCATTTGATCTTTTCAGCCGTCTTTCCGCGTCAACCCTGAATGTGACATCCTCCATGGCAAGCAGGATCATATCAACTTCATCCAGCCGTCGGGCATTGAGCATTATTGTCTTCTCTCCGAGTCCCTTGAACCTGCGTGTGACCTTGAAATCCTCGAACACTGTTCTCTTTGGCAGGATGTCCTCCAGAAGTTTCCGCAATTCAGGGATATCCCATTCCCTGTTCCCCACAGCATAGATTAAATGTCCGATAACTTCCTTAGGTTTGAGTTCGAAAGTCCGGTAGAATGAATCGTTGGCAGATAGCACTTTCAATTTGGTGTCCAAGACCAGCAAAGGCTCGCGTACTGTCTCAACGACTTTTTCTGCATAAACACCTGCGTTTCTTGAGATCTTTGATTTTGGGCTCCGGGATCTTTTGGCCATTTTTTCACCACATCTTTGTTTTTCAAGCACCAGTCCTGTCATTTCCTTGATTCCTGGTATGCCTTGATGAGCTCGAGGATGATATCATTGTATGAATGCTTCTGGACAAAGTCCAGCTTTTCAAGCTCTTTCTTTGTCGCGGCATATATCCTGATCGTCGTTGTTCCTGTCCTGTTCAGCATGTCCATCTACAAAGTAGATTATCAGGGCATTTATTTTTGTTTTTTATACCGGAATACAGAAGAAACCCATTATCTCCACAGGATGGTAAAAAAATAAATGCCTAGAATTCATGGACAAGCGTTTTCTTTTCAATATTTTTATTATCAATCCAGCCATGCAGGTTCAGAACTTCATCATATAGTTCAGCTTAGCGAAAGCGTACTTGAAAGGGTATTTCATCATGAACCTGTAGAAATTCACTCTCTGCCCTATGATCCTTACCTTCCTCTTCCTTACTTTCTCGAGGAATTCCGCTACATTCCTTGCCTTGGCGCATGTCACGACCCTGCCGAGCTGTGCCAGCTCGTGGGCGTCGCTGCCGCCTGTGTAGGGCTTGTGGTACTTCAGCACCCATTGCGCGACCTTGCCCACAGTCTTCCTTGCTGCATGGCCGTTGAACAGTTCAAGGCAGTCTATCTTACTTATCAGCTCCAGGTTGAACTTCCAGTCCCTCCAGAACAGCCATGACTGCGGCGGAGCGCCGGCAGGATGCGCCCACGATATCAACGTATTATATCTCTTCTTCAGGCTGAGCAGGTCTTTTATTGACCTCTTGCATTCCATGCCTTTTATCTCATTCTCATAGAATACCTCAAGATCGGCCGGATCGACAAAATAATACAGGAAATGCTCCCCTGTTTTCGCCTCGACTTCCATGGATGGTATGACCGGGACTCCGTATTCATTCTCAAAAGACCCTAAAGCAGCCGATGCCTTATCATGGTCTGATATCGCGACCCCTATGCCTAGCTCCTTTGCCCTGCGGAGTATGGCCTGGGCAGAGCATGTGCCGTCAGAGACGTTAGTATGGACATGCATGTCAAAGAGCATATAGCCACGCCTAACAAGATCATTGAAGTCTGGCTTCCCGAACTTAAGCCGTTTCAGTTTGTCAGTCGCCCACATATTCATGATTCATCACACACTTGATTTATTCAGATACTTATATACAATTAGAATTCTCCTGTTTAAAAAGCTTTTGTTGATGGACCAGCTTAAGGCTTCCATCTGATCATTGTTCTTGGGAAAGGTATCGCATCCTTGATATTATCCAGTTTACAGATCCACGCTATCACGCGCTCTGCGCCTACACCATACCCGCTGTGCGGCACGCTGCCGTACTTGCGGAGGTCGAAGTACCATTCATAGTTTGAAAGGTCCTCACCTTCTTTCTTCAGCGCCTCGCCCATCGCCTCGATGTCAGTGCTCCTCTGGCTGCCGCCCACTATCTCACCATATCCCTCAGGCGCTAGCATGTCGAAGCACAAGGCCTCGTCAGGACTCTCAGGGTCTGCTGGCTTGTAGAAAGCCATGACTTCCTTTGGATAATGGGTGACAACGACAGGCACGTCAAAGCACTCCATGATCTTCTCCTCTTCGATTGTCCTGAGGTCCTTGCCGAATGGTACGTCCATGCCTTTCTTCTCTTTCAGCAGATTGAGCGCCTCCCTGTATTTGATGGTTGGCCATTCCGAAGCCACGATCTTCTTGAGCTTCTCTACATCCTGCCCAAGGGACTTGAGGTCCTCTTCATGCTTCTCGACGACCCCTTTGATGCAATACCGCAATTCCTCTTTCGCAAGCTCCGATATCTCATGCAGGTCTTTCCAGGCGCATTCTGCCTCTACCATCCAGAACTCCGACAGGTGCCGTGAGGTCTTTGACTTCTCTGCCCTGAATGTCGGCGCTGCGTCATATACGTTCTCGAGAGCGAAAACCGCTGCCTCTGCATAGAGCTGCCATGACTGCGAAAGATAGGTCTTGTCATTGTAATACTTCACTTCGAACAGTGTGCTTCCGCCTTCGCACTGGCTCGGCTGCAGTATCGGAGGGTCGAAGCGATAGAATCCCTTGTTGATGAAGAACTGCTCCCTAACCTGGAAGTATGTGCTGCGTATCTTGAGTATCGTGCTCAGCCGTTTTGTCCGCAATGTCAGGTGCCGGTTGTCATCCATGAAATCCCTGCTCTGGTCAGAGCGTATCGGGAATCTGTCGCACTCTCCAACTATAGAAAAGTCCGTGACATGCACTTCGTATCCGGTAGGCGCGCGCTCTTCCTTCTTTATCTCGCCCTTTACAGTGAGGGATGCCTCTACCTGCAGCTTGTCTGCGAGGCCGAACTTCTCATCACCGACAACGGCTTTGTCGATGACGCACTGGACATGGTTGCTGCTGTCCCGCAACACAACGAACTTGAGCTTGTTCGAGCCCCTCTCGCGATAGACCCATCCGCGCAGCTCTACCTCTCCGCTTCCCTTGTCCATCGCCTCCTGTATCGATACATATGCCATATCACCATCTGTGATTGACCGTGATTTAAAAGGATTTTGGTTTTTACGCCCATACCAATTCCAACAGCGCCAGCACCACCGCAAGCACCGCTGCCCCTGCCTAGCGAGCTTTCAGTTATAGGAACAGGAAATATCGCAGTTCAGCGGATAGAAGTAGAATAACAAAAACTCGCCACTCGGAGCTATCCCCGACCTGAAGGTCGGAGTATCACGCTCCTCGCATGGACGGGCGAGTTTTTGGGATTAAAAATGTCGCACTGAAGTGCGGGGTATTAGACCCTCTCAAATGTCTGCGACATTTTTAATAACATTCGACAGCGAGCGCAGTGGCAGCGGTGCATACAACAGTCTAGCAGCGTAGTGGTGCTGGTGCGTCATTGAGATACTTTTTTATATCAAACACCCAACCCCAACACCTAATGAGGTGGTAATCATGACAATCAGGACATGGGTATGCAGGATATGCGGCGATCCTTATGTAGGTGAGGACAAGCCCACAGAGTGCCCTTTCTGCGGCGCAAATTCAAAGTATATAGTCCATGGCGAAGAGTATGAAGAGCCCGTCATCAAAAGCCTGACAGACATCTCAAGGGACAATGTCCTGGAAGCCATTAAGCTCGAGGTCGACAACTCTCAGTTCTATTTCTGCGCTTCAAAGAAAGCCACGACCATGGAGCTGAAGAAACGCTTCAAGGCATTGGGCAAGGTAGAGGCAGAGCACGCGGCTCTCCTCGCAAAGATAGTCCATGCCCAGAAGCCCGTAATTGACCGCGATGCAGGGAAATGCTCAGGTGATGGGAAAGCGTTTGTCAAGGAAGCCCATGACCGCGAGCAGCGCGCGATAGAGCATTACAGGAAGTTCCTCGGCGAAGCCACAGAGCTGAGGGTCAAGCAGGTCTTCGCAGCACTTGTCGAGATCGAGACCACCCACATCGAGCTCGCAGACAACACAAAGCTATAAACAGGACACATACCAGAACAAGATACAGGAACAAGAACCCCCATATTACCTATTGACTCTCGGATGCTGATCTCAGCAAAACAAACGGTCTGCAGCAGACCCTTCTACGGCTCAGCATTCGACTATATTTCTTCAAGCGAAGCTATCCCAAAACCTCTTGTGAAAAACAAGAATGAGCTCATTAAAAGATTAAAAAAGTGGGGGTGGTAGTGCATATGCGTTGCCGCATATGCCCTAGAGGTTAGACATGTAGGAAGTATTACAAGCATTTTTCCTATTGAAAAAATGCTTCATACATGCTCAGGGCCGCCAGGGCCTGACATGTAGGAAGTGTGACAAATTATTTTTTATCGATAACACACTTTCTACGGCCAAAACCGAAGGTTTTGTGCATGTAGGAAGCATTTATCCAATATCAATCTCAATTCCCGAAAAACTGCTTGAGCAGGGTGTTCTGGTACTGCCCTGTCACCTCGCTGTCTATCTTTATTATCTGCTCTTTGGCCTGCCTCAGCTTGAACTCAGGGTTCATCCTGAAGTACACATTGCCGTCAAGTATCTCCCGCTCTATAGGGATGCCCTTGTCAGCCATTGAGGTCAGGGCCTCTTCAACTATTTCCATTTCCAGGAGTGCCTTTGTCGAGACCGCTTCCGGCCTCATGAACTTTTCATGCGTATAGAGTATGAGGAAAACGCGCTGTTCATCCTTGGACAGCTCTACAGACAGCTGCGCTTTGGTGACCATCTGCTTGAGCAGGAAGTGGATCTCATCCATCTTCTCCTCCATCTTTGTCATGCGGTTGTCGATCTCGCAGATGAAGTTGTTCTGGAGCTCTATCTCATTGGTGTTCTCGTTTATTGACTGGAGATGGTCTTCCATCTCTTCTTTTATATTTGAGAAGTCATGGTTCATAACTTCAAGATGGCCTTTGAATGTGTCGTAGTCACATTTATTTCTAGCTTTGAAAAACACTCTAAGTCACCCCCTACATGCCCTGTTGCTGGTCGTCTTTATATAATTTTGTATTCTCTGATGTGTAGCTTCTTGCCTCGTCTCTGTCACCGCAAAACCACGAAAAATTCGGGCATCGCTGTCCACCGCTTTTTCAGCGGCTGAAAGCCACAAAGAACATCACATATTTAAACCTTCCGAATTTTCCCCAAGTTCCGTAATTTCCGATACTGAAATTCAAACACCACAACGCCTGAAAACACAAAATTTATAAGAATCAACACAACACAAAATCCCATGCCACAAAGCAAAGCAGACAACAAGACAGAACGCAAGACAAGCAGGAGACCATATAGCAAATCAAGCCTTGCTATTGCCCTCTCAAAGCTGGATGTGTTCCCCTGCCCGAAGCCGGGGCTTGAGCAGTATCCCACAGACTCAGAGATAGCGGCCGATATCATCTGGACAGCGTACATGAGAGGTGACATCAAGGGAAATATAATCGCTGACCTCGGCTGCGGTACAGGCATACTCGGCATCGGCGCCCTGCTCCTCGGCGCTAAAAAGATTTTCTTCGTCGACACGGACACTGCGGCACTCGGAGTGCTCGGCAATAACCTAAAGCGGCTCGGCATCACCAGAGGATTCAGCATAATCGACGCTGACATACAGGAGTTCAACGATCCCGTCGACATAGTCATTCAGAACCCTCCTTTCGGCACAAGAGAGAAGCACGCGGACAGGGAGTTCCTCGTCAAAGCCATATCCATCGCAGATATAATCTATTCATTCCACAAGACAAGCACCGCAGGATTCGTCGACGCCTTCGCAAAAGACAATGGATTCAGGATGACAAACAGATGGGAGTTCCGCTTCCCTCTCAAGCAGACATTGAAGTTCCACAAGAAAAAGATACAGAGGATAGAGGTCGCCTGCTTCAGGCTCGAGAAGGCCAAACCATGATTATCATATCATAAATATTATAAATCCCGCGCACAACATGATGTGCAACATAAGATAGTAAAAGAGGTATTAAGATGAAGAAGCTGATCGCATACGCAATCGTCATGTTATTTCTGCTGCAGCTCGTCCAGGCAGGCGAGGTCTTCAACGATGAGGTGAAGGACAACGTGCCTTTCTTCATCAATGACATCAAGCATATCGCAAGGTACTATCCTTCTGCAGAGAAGGTGTCCATACTAGCAGGCGAGGACCGCGTCCTTGTTGTGAAAGAGGACTGCAACAGCCTCAATGACTATACTTACTGCCTTGACTCTGTTGAAGAAGGCATCAACGAGGAGACAAGTGACCCTGCGAGCGTGATGCAGTTAAGGGTCCTGCAGAAAGGTCCGACAATAGGGATAAGCCGTTCCATATCGAACAATGACCCTATGATCAACGAGGTAGTGGAAGTCACAGCCACAGTGACTAACTCCGGAAATGAGCGTGCGTCCAACATAAACTATGAGGACAAGTACCCGACTGGCGTGAAGATATCGAGCGCTTACTACAGCATGGTCACCAACAGCGTGGCATGGACCGGCAGCCTGAACGCCGGCGATTCGCAGGACATCAAGTACACGCTCAGGTTCCAGGACTTCCTGACATATGATTCGACTGCCCAGGCAAAGTACATCTTCAACAACAAGGTGAACACAATCAAGTCCAGCACAGTGACTTTCGATGTCCAGAAACCTTATGCGGTATCTGATTCGATAAGCACGAGATCCGCAGACATCAACGAGGAGATAATGTACTCTATATCGATAAACAACACCGGCGCGGAGGACATATCGATAAGCAGCCTTAAGATCAGCATACCTGCAGGCGCGGTCGTGTCGCACAGGGACACAGGCCTCGACCTGAAGGACAATAAGGTCAGCTACACAGGGACGATACCCGCAGGAGACTCAAAAGAGCTATCTTTCAGATTCAAGTCATCCAAGGTCCTGCAGGGAGAGCTTGTCGCAGATGTAGATATCCGGGTAGGGACTAAGACGTTCAATGAGAAGATGACCTACAAGATAGGCATCGGAGTATCAGCCATAGTGCCTGACATAAAGATCGAGCCTTCGCCTGTAAAGGGCGGCGCAGAGCTGGAGATAGAGGCAAAGATAACGAACGAAGCAGAGGAGGCAGTGTCAGGCATATCCCTCGACATGTCAGGCGACCTCGTCGAGCCGAGGGGCTGGCGCGACCTTGAGCTTGACCCTGGAAAGAAACATTACGCGTTCAACAAGATAATCAACGCGCCTTCTGCTGATGAGGAAAGGAAATACTACCTGAAGCTGAGCGGCAGCTATGAGACAGCGTCCGGCAAGACCATGAAGTTCGAGGAGATGAAGGAAGTGACGGTCCAAGCCCAGGAGAAGGTAGTGGAGATGACGCCTGAGATAATAGTCAAGGGGAAAGACGTGAACGTCACGCTCAAGGTCAAGAATGTCGCTCCATATAAGCTGACCTATGTTTCGCTTATCGACACGTTCCCTCAGGGCTTTAGGACGATAGCCGGCAGCCGCGACATCGACATCGATGAGCTGGCCATAGGCCAGGAGATAACCGCTTACTCATATGTCGTGCAGGTACCTGACACCTATACTGCAAAGAGCTTTGACATCACGCACATCTTCAATGGCCTTGACAAGAGCGAAGAGAAGATACTGAACGAGAAGCGCTCACCAGTGGTCCTCGGGGGAACAGGGAAAGAAGCTGCTGAAGAAGAGGCAGGAACCGTAAATGAGACCGCAGAGCCTGGCACTGATGAAGGAGAGGCCGGAGCTGCAGATGCCGAAGGAGAAGGCACGGCAGAAGGGTCAAATCCCGGCGTGTTCAGCCGCATCTGGAACTGGATAAAAGGCCTGTTCTCAGGAAAGGAAGAGGAGACGTTTGAGTGAGTTATTCAAATAAGCAGAAACGCTGCCACCGCCTAGCGAGCTCTCAGTAAATAAAACAGGAAAGAACGCAGTTGGGCAAAATAAAACAGTGATATATGCGTCAGCGAGCGCGATGGCAGCGTTTCTACAGCGCCGCCAAAGCAGCGCTCCCAGCGTTTTATTTACTGTTACATTCGCCAAGGAGTTATAATTCTGTCAGTTTAACCACCAGGTCGCAGGCTGGCGTTGGCGGCGCTGCGTAGAATTATATGTCAACCGCGCTAAATACCATCACATTTATAAACAACCTCTAATTCCCTTTTTGGACCGGCTATAAGGTGGTAATCATGGAAATCAATGTTCTCGAGGAATCAAAGAACAGGCTCGTTGTCGAGCTTAAGGGAGAGAGCCATTCTTTCTGCAATGCATTGAAGGCTGAGCTGTGGAACAACAAGAAGGTAAAGGTCACAGGCTACAACATAGCGCACCCGCTTGTGGGCATACCTAAGCTGATCATAGAGACCGATTCAGGAGACCCGAAAAAGATCCTTTCTGATGCTGTCAAGAACCTCAAGAAGGACGCTGACGCATTCCTGAAGTCTTTTGAGAAAAAAGTGAAATAAGCGGGCAAAATGCTGACCCCAGAAGACGGCAAACAGCTTATCATTCTCGCGCGGAAATCAATAGGATCCTATTTCTCAGGCCAGGAAATCGACCTGGAACAGTACAGCAAGTTCAACAAGAAGCAGGGCGTCTTTGTCACGCTCCATAAGCATGGCGAGCTCAGGGGATGCATCGGATTCCCGCATCCTACCTTCCAGCTCTACAAGGCAGTGTCTGACGCCGCAAGAGCCGCAGCATTCAAGGACACCAGGTTCCCGAAGCTCGAGGAGAGCGAACTCAAGGACCTCGACATCGAGCTGTCAGTCCTGACAGTGCCTGAAGAGATTGATGCAGAACCTGCGCATTACACCAAACAGATAAAGATCGGAGAGGACGGCCTCATCATAAAAGGACCGTTCGGCTCAGGACTCCTCCTGCCTCAAGTATTTACAGAATACAAATGCACTCCAGAGCAGGCCCTTGAGATGACATGCCAGAAAGCAGGTCTCCCGACAGACGCATGGAAAGACAAGAGGAACAAGGTGCTGAAGTTCCAGGCGCAGATTTTTAGTGAGAACGATTAGATGTCAGGATCATAATTCCTGTCTGCGGCAAGATATTCGCATTGTTTCTTTGCTAAGTAATAGGTGCCTAAAAAGACTAACGCAGTCTCTGCTGCTTCCAGAGTTGGCCTGATGTAATCCATATTTGCGGCTATCATCTCGGATATGTCTGATGCGGCACCTGATTCGATCAGCCCTACAGCGGCTGCGAACCCCACAGCGACCGGCGCCAGTTCGAGAATCTTCTTTCCTATTCCCATATTTCCCAACACCCCGGAAATAATTAAACACCAATCATTTAAATTATTTTTGTTATTTTCCGAACCGCCTCTCGCGCTGCCGGAATTCAGCGATACAGGCGACCAGGTCCTCTTTCTCGAACTCCGGCCAGGTCTTCTCCAGGAAGAACCATTCAGAATACCAGCTCTGCCAAACCAGGAAGTTTGATGTGCGGTGGTCGCCACCAGTCCTTATTATAAGGTCAGGCTCGTCATTGAGATAGAGGTTCCTGCCCAAGAGCTCCTCATCCACATCATCGGCAGTTATCTCACCCTTCTCGAGCTGGCGCCCTATCTTCTTCACCGCATCGACAATCTCTTCCCTTCCGCCGTATGCCATTGCGAAGTTAACAAAATAAGAGTCATAATCCTTTGTCGCTTCCATGAGCGCGACCATCTTCTCATGCACTTCCGCAGGGAACAGCCCTATCCGGCCTATGAACCTCACGCGTATCTTGTTTTCGTGCAGGGCCGGGTTGTTCTTAGCGTCATCAAAGAATTCCTTGAAAACATTCATAAGATAGTCGAACTCCTTCTTGGGCCTGTTGAAGTTCTGCATCGAGAAGGCGTAGAGCGTAAGCTCCTTCACACCTACATCTTTGCACCACTCGAACAGCTTCTCGACCTTCTTTGCTCCCCACTCATGCCCTTTCCAGGGCTCCTTCATGAGCTTCTTGGCGAATCGTCTATTTCCGTCAAGTATTATGCCGATATGCTTAGGTGCGGTATATTGCCCAGACATCCTGAGATTAGGGAACAGCGAAGCATTTATAAACTTTTTTGCGCACGTCAAAGCAGATGAAGGAAGAGGAATTGATAAGAGAGGCAGAAAACGCTCTCAAGGAGCTTGAGAAGAAAGAGGCTCATCGTGGGCAGGAGAAGATAGAAGAGGGACCGGTAAGAAAAGGCAATCCTTTCACGATCATCCTTGTCGTCATACTTATCCTTCTGATAATAATGATGGTAGTCCCGTACTATGGGATAAATATAGACCCTCAGCCTAAAAACATCCCAACAATGGA
>Ga0315535_1000612_pt1 | contig 25205 bp, 26 predicted proteins | sample SalMarSW160220MG_2_FD_203092 | JGI IMG/M metagenome (GOLD analysis project Ga0315535, IMG submission 203092) | Salt marsh sediment microbial communities from the Plum Island Ecosystem LTER, Massachusetts, United States - Salt Marsh Sediment SW1602-20 ... | reverse complement strand
TGGCGTAATAGGCCGGCATCATAGTGCCAAATGGACTCTCCCACTGGATGTCCGCGCCCCTCCCCATTCTCTCCTGTGATTCTGCGGAAGATATCTCCGACATCTTTTGAAAGCCGATAACAGCCACCACATCATGAAGCCCGGACTTTACCAGTGAATAGGCAAACCTCAGCCCCATGCTGCTTGAGGAGCATAGGCTCTCTAAATAACACGTGGGCTGCGGTACAAGCCCTAAGTACTCGGCAAAGACACCTGCCGGTGAACGCTGCTTATCATATTCCGGGGCCGAGCAGATGATAGACGCGTCGATATCCTTAGTTGGAATTCCGGCATCCTGCATAGCCTCCTTGAACCCTTCAAAGGCCAATTCCCTGATTGAGCCGGGATACCCACGCACAAAAGAGCTCTGTCCGACTCCAATAATTCCGACTTTCCCCATAATAACCTCCAAAATTAGTTGGTAATAAGTGTGCTGAAGTGAAAGTGCCCAAAGTCAAAGCAAAACCCGAACGGTGTTGAAATATAGAGAAAAACGGCTTCAGGGTCAAGAACAAAAACCTGGTGTTATTGGCGGGGAGCTCTCAGAAAAAGTGCTAATAGTGAACCGGTTATTATCAGACCGCCGGCCAAAGCAATCCCCAGGCCAAAGAATCCGGCGTCAGCCATCATGCCGATTCCCATGGGAATGGCCCCCCCCCCAAAAATAAAGGCGGCAGGGATTGTGAGCGAGACAGCTATATTCCTGGCATTGGGTGGACCTATTGAAGCGAGCGCTGCAAATCCGGGCGGGAAAAAACAGGCGGCCATTACCGGCTGCAGAAACACTAAGATGACGATCCAGCTATCCGACACACTGCTGAGCAGAATTGTCATCAGGCCTGTGATGAGAAACACCCCACTCATGGTGGGCTTCGGCCCAAGGCGATCGCTCACCCATCCGGCTATGAATGCCATAAACACACCGGAAATCCGTGAGAGGGCCACTACGGTATTGGCCCAGATTCGATCAAAACCCTGTTCAGTCACGAGATAGAGGGGGAGCATGGTGTATATGCCCAAGGTCCCACAGATGCCAAGGGAGAAAAGGACTGTCATTATCCAAAAGGCGGGTTCTGCGAAAAGGGTCTTAAGAGATCCAAAATTGGGGGCCTGTCCAAAAAACTCTCCTCCCTTTCCAAAAAATGCAAAGGCTATCCCGATAAGTATAGAGCCCGTGCCCAAGAAAAGGATAACACCTCGCCATGAAAACCAGACCATAAACAGCTCTGAAAGCAATGGGGCCACAACAAAACCCAAATTCGGGGCCATCTCATGGATCGCAACCGCTTTGCCCCAGTGCTTAACATTGATCAAGGAAATAATGGTGCTGATGCCTGATGGAAGATAGATGCCTGCCGCCAACCCGAGGAAGAGCAAACTCAGGCGGATTGACCAGAGGCTGTTGCTGAAGGAGGTACATATAAGGACTATCCCAACGCACAGGGCAGAAATAATAATGGTTCTCCTGTGGGTGAGGCGGCTGGAGAGGAACCCTGAGCTTAGAAGCGAAATGAAATAGCCCAGAGAGATCAACAAGAACATTGATCCGGCCTCGGTGTGATCCAGACCTAAGTCATTCTCAATACTCGGCATCAAAGGAGCAAAAACGATTCTTCCTATGAAGTTGAGGAAGAAAATCGTTGTCAAAAAGAGTATAGGCCCTAATTGTGAAAAAAATGATGGGCTTTCGGGGCTTGGTGGCTTCATATTCTTAGTTTCAATTCCCTAAAATTTGTATGCTGCGCCGTGGGGCTTTCACAATGACTTATCTAACATGTTGAGGTTAGCAGAATAATAGTGACTAATGAACAAAAAAAGCTTAAAGAGCAATCATATATGGCACCGGCAGAGTCCTCTACGAGGATAAAAAGGTGGTTAGCGCTGATTGATATTCGCCTTCGATCGTGTTAATAAGAGCTAAAAGCCTGATCGATAAAGGAGGTGGTGCAAATACACGGTTCTTAGCGACTACGCATATATTGGCGAATTGACGACCATGTAAGAGGCCGTTTTTGCATCGATTTGGCACCTTATGAATAAATCCGTGCTCAAAATGCGCAGAAATTTGTTCACCCTCCGGGGCGTAGGCCCTATGGGCCGGAGGCCACGAAGTTACGAAGAAAACATAAGCATCGAAAGGAGAAATAAAATGAAAAACAGGAAATTCATGCTGTCTTTGCCTCTGGCGTTGATTTTTTTCTTAACGCTCTTGCCTATGGCTTACGCCGACCTTTACTGGGTATCAGCGGTAAAAACGGGTGGTGTGCCTAAGGGCTTACCCGAGAACCTGCCCAAGGAAGTACGGGATCAAATGCTCGCTCAATTCAAAAGCGAGACAAATACCCAAAAACACTATCTCACCTCTTATGCCTCCCGTACTGAGACTAAGCGAGGGATCACGATCATGGATTTTGAGTCAATGACGATGTATCAACTTAATCCTAAAAATAAGACTTATACAAAAATTGACATGACATCTATGATGAAAGGTCAAATGGGAGGCATGGCCAAAAAGATGGCTGAGGGTAGCAAAGTAACACGTACAAACAACACCAAGAAAATTGACGGATACCAGTGCAGAAAGTACATTGTTACGATCATGGGCTCCAAGAGTGAATATTGGATGTCTAAGGATGTACAGGGGTACAAGGAATTTGAGACGCTTAATGAAAAGATGTTGAAGAAACACCCGGAGTTTAAACAGATGCAAATGGGTGGTTTTACCGGAAAGGAAGGTTTTCCGGTCGAAACGGTGACCAATATGATGGGCATAAAAACCACGACTGTCTTGGAAAAGATTGAGAAAAAATCTTTAAGCAAAGAGCTCTTTAAGATACCGTCCGGATATAAACTGGTAGAGACGAAGATGCCGTTCAAATAACGTAGAAATATATCGAAGTTTATAATTCTTGTACTCTAAAACAGTAAGACCTATTATCATATAATCCGGCGAAGCCGGAATTGAAAATTGAAAATTTCTGGCCTAAATTAGCCCTATCATGGATAAATCAGTCCTCTGAGCCTGATTTCCCATATTAAAATAAAGGATTAATACCTTACATGAAGGAGGTGATAGTTATGTCAGTAGAAAGTCCGTTTATCCTTATTAACCCTGAACACTGCGTGGGCTGTCACACCTGTGAGCTTGCCTGTGCCGCATCGCACACTGAAGCAGGTACCATCATTGGTGCAGTTTTGGCCGGAGAGCGATTGCAGCCTCGCAATCGTGTGGTACAGGTGGATACCGTCAAACTTTCCACCCAGTGCCGCCAATGTGAGGACGCTCCCTGCGTAAGGGTCTGCCCCACAGGCGCTACCTATCGCACCGAGACTTACACAGCGGTAGACGAGCGGCTCTGCATAGCATGTAGGCTTTGCATGATAGTTTGCCCCTTTGGCGCCATCCATGTGGCTGTCACAGAAACGGCCGGCAGAGAAAAAAAGGCCGCAATTAAATGCGACCTCTGTGCGGGTCGGCCTGAAGGACCCGCGTGCGTGGATGCCTGCCCCACTCAAGCGCTAAGTCTGCGATATCCCGTAGAAGTCATGCAGCAGGCCACAACGGCTTCATCCCGGCAGTTCCTTGAAGCTCTCGGCAGTCAGCAACAACTGACAACCAATCCATAACCTGAGGAGGTGATTACCCATGACATATAGCGATAAAATCCTGAGCAGGAGCATTGATCCTGCTGTACACGAGATGTTAGGAAGGGCAGAGGAGCTGGGCCTTGAGACGGCCTGGGACCGGTATGAGGCTCAATTGCCCCAGTGTGGCTTTGGTGAATTAGGTGTGTGCTGTCGGCACTGCAATTTAGGTCCTTGCCGCATAAGCCCCTTTGATGAAGAAGGCCCCAAAGCAGGTGTGTGCGGGGCTACGGCAGATATTATTGTGGCCCGCGGTCTAATCCGTATGATTGCGGCAGGAGCAGCCGCTCACTCCGATCACGGCCGTGACATCGCCCATACCCTGCTGTTAACCGCCGAAGGCAAGAGCGGAGGCTATGAGATTAAGGACGAAGCAAAGCTCAATGCCCTGGCAGCGGAGTATGGCATTAAAACCGAAGGCAGGGGCAAAGAAGAAATTGCTCTTGATCTTGCCAAGGCGGTCTATGCGGAGTTTGGCAAGCAAGAGGGTCCCATACAGTTCACACGAAGAGCCCCGGAAAAACGTGTTGCCCTGTGGAAGGAGTTGGGTATTGATCCACGCGGTATTGATCGGGAGATTGTGGAGATAATGCACCGCACCCATATTGGTGTAGACAATGATCCGGTCCACCTGATCCTCCAGGGTCTCAGGGCATCTATCTCAGACGGCTGGGGAGGATCAATGGTGGCAACAGAGCTGTCTGATGTCCTCTTCGGTACCCCAACCCCACAGCGTTCAGAGGCAAACTTAGGTGTGCTCAAGGAAGACCATGTAAATATCATCCTGCATGGACATGAGCCCACTCTCTCTGAGATGATTGTTGCCGCAGCACAAGACCCGGAAATGATTGCCTTAGCAGAGACGTATGGGGCAAAGGGGATCAATGTCGCCGGTATGTGTTGTACGGGTAATGAAATACTGATGCGTCACGGTGTCCCCATTGCAGGAAATTTCCTGCAGCAGGAGTTGGCAGTCATCACCGGAGCAGTCGATTCGATGATCGTGGATGTGCAGTGCATCATGCCTGCTTTAGGCAGCCTGACCGGCTGTTTTCACACCAAATTTATATCTACATCTCCTAAGGCCAAGTTCCCCGGGGCCATACACATGGAGTTCAACGAGGAAAAGGCCTCCGAGATTGCCAAAGATATCGTAAAGGCTTCCGTTGAAAACTTCCGTTTCCGTAAACCTGAAATAGTGCACATACCCGATGAGAAGATGGCGTGTATGGCAGGCTTCAGCGTTGAAGCCATTGTCGGTGCATTAGGTGGAACGCTTGACCCGCTCCTTGACGCCATCAAGAGTGGTGCAATCAAAGGAATCGGGGCATTGGTCGGGTGCAACAGCGTTAAAATCCAGCACGACTTTGCCCATGTCAACCTGATAAAGGAGCTTATCCGCAATGACGTGCTCGTGGTGACAACCGGTTGCAACGCCATCGCCGCCGCCAAAGCGGGGTTGTTGTTGCCAGAGGCAGCCGAACAATGCGGCGATGGGCTCAAGAGCGTATGCAAGGCCTTAGGTATACCACCGGCCCTCCATATGGGTTCCTGTGTTGACATCAGCCGTATATTGGTTGCCTGCGGCGCAATTGCCAATGCCTTGGGTGTGGATATCAGCGATCTCCCTGCGGCAGGCGCCGCACCCGAATGGATGAGTGAAAAGGCAGTCAGCATAGGGGCCTATGTAGTGGCATCGGGCGTCTTTACGGTGCTGGGAACCGTGCCCCAAGTCCTGGGAAGTCCAGTCGTTACGGAATTGCTGACCCAGGGCGCAAACGACGTGGTGGGAGCGGCCTTTGCAGTAGAAACAGATCCCTTCAAGGCCGCAGAACTTATGATTAACCATATTGAAGCGAAGCGTACGGCACTGGGGATTTAGATAACCGTTCACAGGTTCAACGTTAGGGTTCACTGTTCATGAACCCTGAACTTTGAACCTCTGAACCTGTGAATGTTACGATTTCTGTTTACCTTAAAACGGGGACACGGGTTCGATAAAGGACCCGGTCCCTCAATCGGAGGCAACCATGCCCATTATTGCTCAACCAGTGCATCCACCCGCAGGGGCGCTGTTAGCCAAATTGCATGCGATTAATTCGGAGCGAGGGTACCTGCCTGAGGAGGATCTTCGGGTTGCAGCCGATGAGCTGGCCCTGCCGTTGAGCCTTCTTTATAGTGCAGCGACCTTCTATTCTGCCTTTAGCTTCAAACCCCGGGGTCTCCATACTGTTCAGGTCTGTATGGGGACTGCCTGTTATATCCGGGGCGGTGACAGATTGTTAGAAAAACTCGAAACAAAATTAGGCGTAAAGCATGGGGAAACCAGTGAGGACGGGGTATTCACAATTGATACGGTGCACTGCCTCGGATCGTGCAGCATGTCACCGGTCATACGCGTGGATGAAGATACCTATGGCCGATTTAAGATCAACCGTATTCCTCGCGTGCTGAACAAATACAGACAAAATGAACCGGGCGAAAAGGGGCCTGGGGAGCAAGAAACATGAAAATACGCACCAGCTCAGACTTGAAGAAACTATCTGACAAAGGGATGTCCATTCTCTACCCACAAAGACCAAGGATAATCGTTGGAATGGCAACTTGCGGGCTCGCCGCAGGAGCTGATGAGGTTTTCGATGCCCTGCGTGAAGAGGCAGATAGATTAGGGTTTGATCTCACACTCCTTGCCACCGGATGCATAGGCTATTGCCAGCAGGAGCCTCTTGTGGACGTACGTATGCCGGATCTTGGCAGGGTCCTGTATGCTAAGATGACGCCCGAACGAGCGCGTAACCTGATTACTGCTCTTTCAACAGGTAAATTGCCGGCTGAACATGCCCTGGCATCCATCCCTGAAGAAGATTCAAACACCCGAAAAAGACCAGAGCACCTGTCTGCAGTACCCCTCATAAGCGAATTGCCCTTCTATACGCAGCAGCACAAAATAGTATTGCGCAATAGCGGCCTGATCGATCCTTTCAGTATAGAAGAATACATTGCCAGGGACGGCTACCAGGCCTTAAGCCGAACCCTATTGCATCTTTCATCTCAGGATGTGATTGACGAAATTACCCAATCCGGACTCAGGGGACGGGGGGGTGGCGGTTTTCCCACCGGGAAAAAATGGGGGGTATGCAGCAACGAAACAGGAGAACCTAAGTACATCATATGCAATGCCGATGAGGGCGATCCCGGCGCCTATATGGATCGCACTGTGCTGGAAAGCGACCCCTACTCTGTTATCGAGGGCATGACCATTGGCGGATACGCCATTGGAGCTAATAGTGGCTATGTCTATGTGCGTAACGAGTATCCTTTGGCCATTGAGCGCATAAACCGTGCAATAGCCCGGGCTGAAGAGTGCGGACTTTTAGGCGAAGAGATATTTGGCTCGGGTTTTAACTTCTCCATTAAAGTTGTGCGAGGTGCCGGGGCATTTGTGTGTGGGGAAGAGACCGCGTTGATTGCATCCATTGAAGGAGGACTGGGCGAACCCCGCCCAAGACCGCCCTACCCGGCTAAAAACGGGCTTTGGGGTAAACCCACCATCATCAATAATGTCAAGACATTGGCATCGGTATCGGCTATCGTGTCAAAAGGCGCAAGATGGTATTCTAACATAGGGACAAAGGGAAATACCGGGACAGTCGTCTTCTCCTTAGTGGGCAAGGTAGCCAACACCGGACTTGTAGAAGTTCCATTGGGCCTGACCCTGAAAGAAATGATCGAAGGTATAGGCAACGGGGGATTGGCAGGCAGGAGAGTAAAGGCCGTACAGACCGGCGGCCCTTCAGGTGGATGTCTTCCAGCCCGCCTGTTTGACCTGCCGATTAATTACGAAGCATTGACTCAGGCAGGTTCCATCATGGGCTCCGGCGGAATGGTAGTGATGGATGAAGACACATGTATGGTGGATGTTGCCCGCTATTTTCTCAATTTCACCATGGCAGAATCGTGCGGGAAATGTACACCCTGTCGCGAAGGCACCCGTTATATGTACGAGATCCTAACACGCATCGTTGAGGGCCAGGCAACCCCGGAAGATGTGGTCTTATTAGAGGAACTTGCCATATGGGTCAAGGAGACCTCGCTCTGTGGTTTAGGCCAGACAGCTCCAAACCCGGTGCTTACCACCCTTCGTTATTTCCACGATGAGTACGATGCCCATATAATGGAAAAACGATGCCCGGCAGGCGTCTGCCGGGCCCTGATCCAGCTTACCATAGATCCTGAACTCTGTAATGGCTGCGGGCTCTGCATGCGTGAGTGTCCTGTTGGAGCCATCAGTGGGGAGAAAAAAAAGCCACATTTTATTGACCCTAAGATGTGCACTCAATGTCGCACATGCCATGACGTCTGCCCGGAGGGGGCCGTCAAAATCGTGAGGTAAACCAATGGTAACCCTGACCATTAACGGAAAAACGGTTTCTGTTCCTCAAGGGACAATGCTTTTGAAGGCAGTGCAGGAAGCGGGGATAGACTTGCCCACGCTCTGCTACCACGATGCCCTGTCCCCCTACGGCGCATGCAGGCTGTGCATGGTAACCATAACAGCACCGCATCATGCCATTGTTGCCTCCTGCGTCTATCCAGTTGAAGAGGGGCTGGCCGTGGAGACTGACACCGAACCAGCAATAAGGGCCAGGCGCCTGGCCTTGGAGTTTCTCATGAGTCGGTGCCCTACGTCCGATGTAATACGCAAGATGGCTGAAAACGAAGGGATCACCTCCTCCCGTTTTGGCGTTCCTTCCCCTGAGCAGATGGATGAGTTATGCGTCTTGTGCGGCCTTTGTGTACGCGTGTGTCGTGATGTGATTGGCGCGGCCGCCATAAGCTTTATTGGCAGGGGCACAGACCGTAAAGTAGGCACGCCCTTCGAATTGCAGTCTGACTCATGTATTGGATGCGGCGCCTGCGCTGAGATATGTCCCACTGGAGCGATAAGGATTGAAGACCAGGGAAATAAGCGTATCCTTCATACGTGGAATACCACGGTAAAGCTTTCTGCCTGCCCGGAATGCGGACGTTTTTTCACTCCCAAGCCAACACTGTTCCTGAAGGATATATTTCCTGAAGTTGAAGACTACTGGGATTTGTGCCCTGCTTGCAAACAGCATAAGACAACCCGGCAATGGCTGAATGCAGGATCTAAAGAGGGGTTGTAATTCCGATTTATCCGGGTTTGGTGTTGCCAATGACTAAAAAAATCGGAAAATTGCATATTTTGACGGATACCCTGCTGCAGTCCCGCTTCTCTCATATCGAGCTTACCGAGCAGGCGATTGCCGGAGGAGCGGATACCATACAGTTCCGTCACAAGCTGGGTCCTACCCGTGAGATGATTCAGGTTGCCACAGAGATGAAGCGCCTCTGTACTGAAAAAGGCGTCATATTCATTGTAAATGACCGCATAGACATCGCGATCGCTTCTGAGGCAGACGGTGTACACCTGGGACAGGATGATTTCCCCATCCCTTTAGCGCGCGAACTACTCGGGGATAACCGGATTATCGGCGGCTCGGCAGCCACCATGGAGGAGGCCAAAAAATGTCTCTCTGACGGCGCCGATTACGTGGGATTCGGCCCGGTATACCCTACCGGCTCCAAAGACGATGCAGGTCCTGTGAGCGGAATCGATACCCTGAGAAAGATCGTTGAGACCATCCCCCTCCCGATTATTGCCATCGGCGGGATAGATAAAGAAACCTCACCGGAGGTTATGAAGGCAGGAGCACACGGGATAGCCGTAATCTCGGCGGTTTGCTGTAAGGAGAACCCCGAAGCGGCGACTAAAAGGCTTTATGAGGCTATCCATTCAGGAACATCCGGGGGGAGCCATGCCTGAGACCTTAGCTGATATCGGAGAATTCGGCCTGATTGACAGGATTGACAGACTCCTCAGACAAGAAGGCGCTCGACTTCCTGAAGATACCTTGGGCATAGGAGACGATTGCTCCTCTTTTCAATCCCGAGCAGGGTACGAACTCTTAGTTACGTGTGACTCTATTGTAGAGGGCCGGCACTACCTGCCCCGGTTTATTTCTCCCGTCGATTTGGGGCGACGCGCCATGGACCTGAACATCAGTGACATCGGCGCCATGGGTGGACACACCCTCTATGCACTCGTGTCCTTAGGCTTGAGGGCGGATACACCGGTAAAAGATGTGGAAGCCATGTACCGGGGATTTATTGCGGAGCTAAACCCATTTAATGCCGCCATTATTGGCGGCAACCTCACCAAGTCTGAGGGCGCCAATTTTATCGACATCACCTTGATTGGAGAAATTGAGTCAGGCAAATCGGTCCGCCGCTCCACGGCAAAATTAGGGGACACAATCCTAATAACCGGGTATCCTGGCCAGGCAGCCGCCGGCTTACAGCTATTGCTGAAGGCCCGGCCCGATGATGAGATAAGGGCCCACCCACTGGTGCGGGCCTATAATACGCCATCCCATCGAGCACGCGAGGGAGAGGCCATTGCGAAATCCGGGCTCGCAACCGCGATGATCGATACCAGCGACGGGCTCTTAGGGGATCTGGGCCATATCTGTGATGAGAGCGGGGTCGGCGCCCGGCTAATTCAGGAAAACCTGCCGATCAGCGGTGCATTACGGGAAGCTGCTGAACAGATGAAACAAAAACCGCTGGACTTCGTTCTACAGGATAGCGATGACTATGAACTTATCATTACCTGTCCCCCAGAACATAGGGACAAGATCTGCGCCCTGATCGCTTCATTGACCGATACCCCTGTTACGGAGATCGGGACAATCACCGAGAAAACCGATGGGATCAAACTTATATCGCAGGACGGTATCCCCCGTGATATAACCCCTTCTGGCTGGGACCATTTTTCTAAATGAGGAGGAAAACATGTCTGACCAGCAATTAGCGCAAAAAGCATCCGAAAATCTCAAGACCCTGCGGACAAAAAAGCCGTTGATCCATAACATCACGAATTACGTAGTCATGAACTACACGGCAAATGCCCTCTTGGCCTGCGGCGCTTCGCCCGTAATGGCCCATGCATTAGAGGAAGTGGAAGAGATGGTATCATTCGCCGGGGCCTTAGTGCTCAACATCGGAACCCTTACCAACGATTGGATCGATTCCATGCTGATTGCGGGGAAAAAGGCCAATGAGCTGAAAACCCCCATCGTCCTTGACCCGGTGGGATCAGGGGCAACCAGGCTACGCACCGAATCTGCCAAACGCCTTATTAATGAGCTTTCGGTAAGCGTGATTCGTGGAAACGCATCTGAAGTCCTCTCCCTGGCCCAGGAGGGGTCCCGTACTAAAGGGGTTGACTCCATTCATAGTGTGGAAGAAGCGGCGGACGCAGCGCTCATGCTTGCTAAAGAACTTAACACCACACTCGCAATCACCGGCCCGATAGATCTGATAACTGATGGGAAACGTATCTACAAGGTCTTGAACGGACACGAACTTATGGGTTTTGTAACAGGAACCGGCTGCACGGCCACGGCCCTGATCGGAGCTTTTCTCTCCGTAGATAACGATCCTGTTACTGCCACCGCTACCGCATTGGCATACTTCGGTCTGGCAGGTGAAAAGGGGGCGACCCATTCCAAGGGCCCCGGAACCTTCCAGATCGCCCTGCTCGACGCCCTGTTCACCATCAATGAAGAACAGGTCAGGAAAGGGGTCAGGATCGAAAAGCGACCAAGATAAGCCCACATGCCAAGGAGGGCTTCCCCTTACTTTTTTTTTGACTATCCACTGATCTCTCGCTATAGTACCGCTTCAAGGGGACTTATCATGGAAAAACAGCACGGCGCCACACTCTTCCTCGTTTTTTTTATCTGCTCTCTCGTCCTGCTCCTGAAACTCTTCTGGACCTATGTGTCAGCCATTGTGTTGGCGCTTCTCTTGGCGAGCGTCTTTTACCCTTTATATTCCTGGGTCAAAAGGGCGTTGCGGGAGCGGGAATTGTTAGCATCCCTCAGCGTCACCCTGTTTATACTATTAATATTAGTCATTCCGGTAGGATGGTTTATCGGGACCCTCTCTAATGAGGCCTTCGACTTCTACCAACGGAGCAGTAACCAAGTCTCCTTGAAGCAGATCCAGGATATTATAGAGAATGACCCTGTCTGGGCTGAACGCTTCAAAAAACTGAGTAAAATGACAGGCCTTACCATAACCCCTGAGACAGTTGAGGAATTAGCCAGCTCAATCGGGAAGAAAGTGGGCCTGTTTCTCTATAGCCAGATCAGATCAATGGCATCTAACCTCCTAAGCTTCCTGATCCACTTCTTCTTGATGATGCTGACCATTTTTTATCTCTTTCGGGATGGCCTCCGGCTCAAGGACTATCTCGTCGAGTTAATGCCGGTCCCCAAGGAACAGCTTGAAAAGGTGGTCAGCAAGTTCCAGGAGATGGGGAAGGCTATCATCATTGGCAATGGCATGTCAGGGATCATCCAGGGAATATTTGGGGGCTTTGGCTTTTTCTTTTTTGGATTGGGCTCTCCCTTTCTATGGGGTACGGTTATTACCTTTATGGCGTTTTTGCCCATCGTGGGCGCTACCGCGGTCTTTATCCCGGCCACTGTCATTATTATGCTAACAGGGAATACGGGGCTCGGGTTAGGCTACCTGATCTACAACCTCTCTTACAGTTCCATTGTTGAGTATTTGGTCAAGCCCAAGATGATCGGCAAGGGCATGCAGATGAATTCACTCCTTGTGTTCATCGGCATTTTAGGGGGGTTAAAACTATTCGGTATATTAGGGATCATTTACGGTCCTTTAATTATGACTGTATTTCTGACATTGGCGGAGATATACAGGCTCGAATACAAAAAAGGCGCAATCTGAACGAGTCTGTGTTTCTGAAACACCCGAGTATTGCAGGAGGATGCAACATGGACACTGAAAAAATCCTTAGAGGGAAAAGGATCTTGATCGTTGACGATGAGGAGGACATCCTCGATTTTCTGACTGAACTATTGGAGGTATGCAAAATCGACAGGGCATCAACATTTGAAGAGGGGAAAAACCTTCTTGAATCCCACTATTATCACGCGGCAGTCCTCGACATTATGGGCGTTCGAGGATATGAGCTGTTGGAAATTGCAAATACGAGGGGAATCCCTGCTCTCATGCTTACCGCCCACGCCCTATCACAGGACAACCTGAAAAAATCATTTAAAGAAGGGGCATCATATTATGTGCCCAAGGATGAAATCGGCAGAGTAGACGTATTCTTGGCAGATATCCTTGAGGCCATAGATGAAAAGAAAAACGTATTTGTCAAATGGTACGAAAGGCTGAGCGGCTTTTGCGACAGGCGGTTTGGTCCGAACTGGAAGGACGACGATCCTGAGTTCTGGGATTCCCTAATGAAATATTGATATGAATTAAAATAAGGTCTCACGCAAAGGCGCAAGGTTTTTGAACAAATAATTCGTTACCCCTGTCAGGTTCCCTAACCGGGTAAATGTTTTCCTTTGCGAGCTTTGCGGCTTTGCGTGATATTGCGTTACAAGGAGGATCAAAGATGGGAAAACAAGGCGTTGGTATCACAATTACACAACATATCCTGAGCCAGCAAAGGGAAAACCCCGAGGCAACCGGCGGGTTTACCACCTTGATCAATGAATTGATCGTTGCGGCAAAGGTTATTTCCAGGGAAGTAAACAAGGCTGGTGTTGCGGACATCTTAGGCGCCACAGGGAGAACCAATATCCAGGATGAACAGGTCCAGAAGCTTGACGTATTTTCCAACCAGATCATCATCGAGCGTATGCAGCACATCGGTCAACTTTGCTGTATGGGCTCTGAAGAGGATGCAGACCTGATTGATATCCCTTCCAAATATCCTAAAGGGAACTACATCATCGTCTTCGATCCCCTTGACGGCTCTTCAAACATCGATGTCAATGTGAGCATTGGTACCATCTTCGGGATTTATAAGAAGAAGAGTGCCGAGACCAATATTGATCTCCTCATGGACGATGTCCTTCAGCCGGGCCTGAACCAGGTTGCAGCAGGATATTTCATTTACGGCTCAAGCACCATGATGGTCTACACCACCGGAGATGGAACAGGTGTGCATGGGTTTACCCTCTACCCGAGCGTTGGAGAATTCCTCCTCTCTCACGAGAACATACGCATTCCTGAAAGAGGAAAGATCTACAGCGTCAATGAGGGAAACTACGCATACTGGGACGAAAAAACCATCGCTTTAATGGACTATTTCAAGACCACAGACAAAAATAGCGGTCGCCCCTACACATCCAGGTATATTGGAAGTCTGGTCGCCGATTTCCACCGCAACCTCCTCAAAGGGGGCATCTTCATGTATCCAGCGGACAGCAAGAGCCCGAAAAAACCGTCTGGGAAGTTGCGACTGATGGTGGAAGCCAATCCCCTGGCAATGGTGGTCAAGGAGGCAGGGGGATACGCCAGTGATGGCAACGGTCCGATCCTTGAGATAGAACCAAAGGAACTCCATCAGAGGGTACCGCTCTATATCGGAAGCAAGGAGGACGTAGAATTGGCTGAGAAATTTATAAGTGGGAAGATTTGATCGTCATCTGCTGTTCACGAAATAAAATCTCTCTTCCGGCAACTCGATGCATGTCAGCCTGTTCCCATACACGGCCCCTGTGTCCAAACCGATTTTGTTGTCCATTACAAGGGATTTAGAGAAAGGGGTGTGACCGAAGATAACCTTTTTCCCGAAATCATAGCCCGATGAAAGGAACGGCTCCCGAATCCAGATCATATCCTCCTGCGTCTGGTGTTCTAAATCTACTCCGGGCCTGAAACCGGCATGAACCAGATAATAATCCCGGAGTTCCATGAATGGCTTGAGGGAACGGTAAAAGGAGATGTGGTCAGGGGGAATCAGGGAGCCCTCCCCTTCCCGCTTTTCTGCTAAATAGCTCTTCAGTGTTGTTAATCCCCTGTTCGCAAGATAGAGATCCTGCTCCCTCCCGGAAAGATAATTGAGCAGCATGGACTCGTGGTTACCTAACAGACAACTCACATGTGAGTAATTCCGGATAAGGTCAAGGATACAGTCAACTACCCCTTTGGAATGACTCCCCCTGTCAATACAGTCACCGATAAAAATAAGCGCATCCTGCCCTGGTCGCCATGGGATCTTGCCGAGGAGCCTCTTCAGCATATCAAGACACCCGTGTATATCTCCGATAACAAATGTTTTTTTTCTCTCCATCAAAGCCCAAAGATAATATGTGGCCGTTCCCTCGAATCAAGACGGCTCAGTCCGGCGTCTCTCGCTGCACCCACGGCTCTTCTGAATTCCTCTGACGTGAGCCGCCGGTTGATCAGATCATCTGCATCAGCATCGCCGCAGGGCCTGTACTGATCCATTACGTTGACGTATGTGTCTAAAGATATCTCGTTCGCCACGAAATCCATAACCCTGTCGGTCCCGGCCACGCCATTCGGCATAACGAGATGTCTTATGAGCAACCCCTGAACTGCAATCCCGTCACTGTCAACCAACAAGTCGCCGACCTGGCGATGCATCTCTTTTATGGCCGCCCTGGCCCGTTTTCTGTAATCAGGCGTCTTGCAAAACCGTTCTGACCATTTATCCTCCCAGAATTTGAAATCAGGCATATAGATGTCAAAGACCCTGTCCAAAAGGGCTAAGGTCTCTACGCATTCATACCCTCCCGAATTATAGACCAAGGGTAGATTCAGGCCCTGTTCAATGGCCGGGATCAGGGCCTCCAGGATCTGCACAACCGTATGGGTCGGCGTGACAAAATTAATATTATGACAACCTTTCCCTTGTAACTCGATCATCATGGCAGCAATCTGGGACGGCCCTACCTCCACCCCCTGGTTCAGGTGACTGATATCGTAGTTCTGGCAAAAGCTGCAGAGGAGATTGCAAGAGCTGAAAAATATGGTCCCGGAGCCACTATTCCCCACAAGGGGGGTCTCTTCACCAAAATGGGCGTTGTAGCTGGCAACCCTGGTCCTCCTACCGGTGCGGCAATAGCCCGTCTCCCCGTCCAACCGGTTCACACCACATTCACGGGGACAGAGATGGCAGAACTTCATTAAGGCCAATCCCTTTTCAATCCGGGCCTCAAGTTCCCCATCTCTATAAAGCTTTAAATAAGATGGCTCCGCCATTTCTATCAATCCTTAAAACAAAATCCCCCTGACAGGACTCAGGTTCCATCAGGGGGATCTTCAAAACTTTCGGATTGCGGATTTTGGCTATTCCATTTCCAGAAGGCCTACGTCTGTCCGGCAACCCTAATCACGCCCGGTTCCGAATATCCTCAAGAGCATCAGGAACAGGTTAATGAAATCGAGATATAGGGACAACGCCCCTAAGATCGCCCCCTTTCTCACCACAGCCCCATCCACACCCGCTGGCTGTGTAATCGCCATGTTCTTGAGCTTCTGGGTATCGTAGGCGGTTAGACCGACAAAGACAATCACCCCGATATAGCTGATTATTATGCTCATGCCGCTGCTCCTGATAAACATATTTACCAGAGAGGCGATAATAATGCCGATCAAACCCATCATGAGGAACCCGCCAATGGAAGTCAGGTCCCGTTTCGTGGTCCATCCATAGATACTGCACCCTATGAAGGTCCCTGCACAGATAAAGAAAGTGCTGACAATAGAGGTCTGTGTATAGGCCAGAAATATGAAAGAAAGAGTAACCCCATTCAGGGCCGAATAAATCACAAATAGGGACGTGGCCGTGCCTGCGCTCATCTTGTTAACCATCCCTGCAATAGCAAATACCATGCCTAATTCAGCTAAAATTAGGACAAAAAAGATGATAGAGTTGCCAAATATGAGACGCATCAACGTTTCATTATGAGAAACATAGAATGCTACGACCCCTGTCAGACAGAGCCCGACGGCCATCCAGTTGTAAACACTTCTTACAAAGTCATTAACCAATACGTCAGTCCGAGATCTTGAAACGGAAGCTTGTGCCATTTTTTTCTCCTCTCATTTATCCTTGCATACGCAAGATATTTCCTTTATTAGATATACTTTTTTAATTATAAATGCTTTGCGAGAAAGTTCAAGATTAATATTAGTTCCGATGTCATAATTCAAGAGGTTTTTGAGGTATGGCTAAATGATCCTGGATCTTGGATACTGGATGCTGGATGCTCGTTGAGTTTCTTACGCCTAACGCCTTGCGCCTTCAATATGGACACAAATAAACTCTACATCGTTATGGTCGGCCTCCCTGCCAGGGGTAAATCTACCATTGCGAGCAAGCTCAAGGAAAACCTGGTCAAAAATGGTGTGAAGACCAGAATTTTCAACAACGGCGATCTGAGGAGAAAACTCGGCCCGGAAAACACATCCTACCCGGAATTCTACGACCCCGGGAACAGGGAGGGTGTAAAGCTCAGAGAAAAGATTGCCCTGATCAATATCAAACGCGCCAAAGACTACCTAAAAGGAACAGGGCGCGTAGCCATCTTGGACGCTACAAATGTCAGTCTTAAGAGAAGAGAAAAAATAACCGAACTGCTTACCGATCACGCTATTCTCGTTATCGAATGTGTTAACGATGACGAAGAGATACTTAAGGCCAGCATAGATAGGAAGGTTGCTCATCCTGAGTTCAGCCACTTAGGAAGGGAAGCTGCTATCAGGAGCTTCAGACAACGCATCAATTACTATCAGGCCATTTACACCCCCGTCGAGAGGGAAACAAATTTCATTAGATTAGATTCGCTGTACAACAAGATCTTAGATGAAAAGATTTCTGACGACATCCCCTATTATGACCGGATCAGGGATTTTCTGGTTACTGACACCGTTAAAAACCTCTTTCTTATAAGACACGGAGAAACCTACTTTAACCTCCAAAACAGGATCGGCGGAAATTCCGGTCTTACCGGGGATGGGAAGATCCAGGCTGAGGCCCTGGCACAATCTTTTAGAAACAAAAAGGTACCCGTAATCTTCACAAGCAAAAAAAAACGTACGGTGCAAACGGCTTTTCCCATAAAGCGTCTACAGGACAATTGCGTCATCATACCCCTGAAAGAATTCAACGAAATCAACAGCGGGGTCTGTGAGTGTATGAGCTATGAGGAAATCCGGCGCAAAATGCCCCATATCTACTTTGCCAGAAAGGAGGATAAGTATAACTATATTTATCCGGAAGGAGAGGGCTATATCACCATGAAGGAGAGAGTGGACAGGGGGATTAAGAAAGCCCTGTATTTAAGCAGTAACCCCCAAAACATTATGATCATAGGTCACCGGGCCGTTAACAGGATGATCCTTTCACATTTCCTTTACAGGCGAAAAGAGGACGTCCCCTATGTTTATGTACCTCAAGACAAATTTTACCACATCGTTGCAACACAGGACAAAAAACTTTTCCAACTCAAGAAGTACAATCTCTAATGCCTCACATACCCCCTAGACTTCTCAGGTCACAGGAAATAGTTCAGGGTTATCCCTCCTTTGGAGTCCTTATCCATAAAGGAATGAGCAGATAACCACTGCTGCCGCAATTCCCACCAGATCGGCCGTCAATGCCGCTGCCAAGGCGTGGCGTATTCGGCGCACCTGGACAGCCCCAAAATAGACCGCCAACACATAGAAGGTGGTTTCAGTAGACCCCTGCAGTGTTGACACGAGATACCCAGTGTAACTATCCGGGCCGATGCCGGGCTCGTTTATAATAGATGCCATGACCCCATATGCCCCGGATCCGGACAAAGGCCTCAAAAGCGCCATGGGGAGGGCTTCGGCAGGCATTCCCAGTTGAGATGTAAGACCTCCGATCATATTGACCATGGCCTCCATGGCGCCGCTGGCACGAAACATCCCCACCGCCACAAGGATTGCCACTAAGTAAGGGATAATCCTGATAGCTACCTGAAACCCCTCCTTTGCACCCTCCACAAAGACTTCATATATGCGCACCCGTCTAACAACACCGAAGGATAGGAACCCTAACATGAGACCGGGGATAATCCAGGGAGAGATTGATCTGCCGAAAAAAATGGTCAGTGGAATAAGCGCTATCAGAGCACATACCCCAATCCCGCTCACCCATACAGGATAGCCGGTTGCTGTTTCTTCGCTCAGTGTATCCCCTTCTGGGCCTGTCCCATCCTCTTCTTTCTCTTTCTCGATTTCCATGGGACGCGTTCTCTTGAACATAAGGAGCCGGCCAAAGGCCTTGGCGGCAAATATGGCCGCAATCGTCGAACACACGGTTGCAAACAGGGTGGTGGGGAGGATCCCGGCAGGGTCAACCGATCCAGCGGCAGCCCGGAGCGCGATAACCCCCGTTGGCAAGAGTGTCACATTCGAGGTGTTGATAGCAAGAAAGAGCACCATTGAATCGGTTGCGGTTCCGTTACGGGAATTGAGCTTGTCAAGCTCCTGCATGGCCCGGATACCGAATGGAGTGGCGGCATTGCCCAACCCCAGGGCATTGGCCGACATATTCAAGATCATGCTCCCCATTGCAGGATGCTCCGGAGGAACATTGGGAAATAGCCTGACCATGAGGGGACGAATAAGACGGGCCAGGACAGTCAGCATACCTCCGGCCTCGGCCACCTTCATCAGGCCCAAAAAGAGGGTCATGACACCCACAAGCCCCAAGGCCAGTTCAACCGAACCCGAAGCAGATTCCACCATGGCCTTGGAAAGACCTTCCATAGGCGAGAGAACGCTATCGCCCGGCATCCAGTTGATCTGACGCCATCCGGCTGAGAGAAATGCGATCAGGACAATGGCAAAAAAGATGATGTTCATGGGCTCTCTTTCTGGCGACCAAACCCCCAACTGAAGGATTTCTCGAGCGCTTCGTGACCACCAACCCTGACGCCTGCAAACATTACTTCCGCCATCTTGGGCGCACCGGCCCTGGCAATATCGATCATAAGCTCCGCATCGGCAATCAGGCGTTCGGCATCCTCTCCCGGATACCCGCACCAGTATTTGAGGTCATGGAAAAAGCAGGCCGGATAAAAGTCGATCCCATGCCATGAATCAAACCACATGGAACATCCGTCGCTCTTAAAGGGGATAGGCGGCGGGTCTTTCTCAATTTTCTCCCAGAGGTCTGACAGACCGTAGACCTCACAGATCTTTTCTATCTCAGACAACGGCACCTCTTTGTTCTTTTCAGGTAAATCCATTCGAATCCCTCCTTCATTAACAGCTCAATCCTGATTCCAGTCGCTAAGGGCTCAACAAAAAATAATTTCACATTTTTGCATCCCGTCTTCACGTCATCTTCGTCCGATCTCAAACCACAGGTAAGCGAAGACTCCGAAAACATCAAAATAGCCTGCCATTCCATCAGCTTTTGTGATTTGAGATCAAACAGGTAAGCGAGCTTGCGAGACTCCGAATCTAACATGAATCAGGGTGCCAATTCTGCTAAGTTATTTTTTGTTGAGCCCTTAACGCCTTCACCCCGCATCGACCTTTTTCTCTCGCCTGGTGCGCTCACGGTTTTCCCTGACCATTCCAAGGAAAACCCGATAAGGCCCTGGTGTCCCATACGGGCAAAAGGCCACCCGGTCACCGGGAGCCACTGGATCATAAATATTTATCACCTGTCCGTTGCGAAATACTGCCTCTACTTCTTCAGGCGGAAGAGAAAGCATGCTTACAATGTCGTATGCGGTACACCCCTCTTCGGGGATAGACCTTTCAAGTGTATAAGGCAATCCCTGCTCATCCATATGGCTACGCAAAAAGCCGAATATTCGAATGGTAATAATTCGCGTTTTTCCACTTTCGTTCATGATCAACCCCCTCCAACCGGGGGGAAAAGTCCAACCCGCTCGTCCCCTCGCAGTTCATAATCGAATGACTCATTCCTTCCGTTGACCATTATGATCTTGACCTTGTCCTCGGGTATGTTCATCAGCCTGCAGAGTTCAAACACCGTTGCTTTCCGGTCCAATGAAAATTCTGCACCTACCGAGGGATCATATCCGGAAATGTACTGTCGCAGTGTTGAACTCAAAAAGACTTTCAACGCCATTTGAGGAATCCCCCTAAATTGCCATTGATATAGCCGCCCCGGGAAAAGGGGGAAACTACGATCTAACTGGGCCCCGATAACGGGATCTACGCTACTCTCCGACAGGCTAAAAAGCACAAAATACTGCATATCCTATTCAAAATCCATAGGCTGAATGAAAACGTATCAAATACGTTTATGCCTGTCAATCTTGTAACAAGCAGGGCCTTATGTCAATGTTGATCTAACAAGTTGAATTTTTTAAATAATTCACTTGATATAATTCCAGTTTTGTGGTAAAATTGAATTGTTTTGCAGGTTTCAGAACTGGCTGTCTTATTTTCTTTCGTAAAATAGAGAAAAAAGAATAGCATTTGTACAAGGTGGAATAACCCAATTCTATCCGTGAAAGGAGGTTACGATGTTTAAAATCTTGAGAGTCAACATGTCTGACCTTTCGGTCAAAGCAGAAGATGTTCCGGAGGCATATCAGGGACTCGGAGGAAGGGGCCTGACATCGGCCATTGTAGCAAAAGAGGTGGAGCCGACCTGTTCGCCCATAGGCCCGAACAACAAGCTGATTTTTGCCCCCGGACTTCTCGGAGGCACCAACTGTGCCAATTCGGGCCGTATCTCGGTAGGCGCCAAGAGTCCCCTGACAGGCGGCATAAAGGAGGCCAATTCAGGTGGCCAGGCGGGCCAATACCTTGCCAAACTTGGAATCTCGGCCATCGTGGTCGAGGGCCTGCAGCAGGACGACAAAATTTATAAACTCTTTGTAGGCAAGGATAAGTATGAGTTGTCTCCTGCGGATGATCTCAAAGGTCTCGGGAACTATGCCACCATAGATAAACTGAAAGGTGAATTTGGAGAAAAAGTTGGCTTCGTCAGTATCGGCCAAGCAGGCGAATGGAAATTACCCGGAGCGAGCGTGGCCTTTACCGACAGGGAGCTTCGTCCAACGCGCCATGCAGGGAGGGGAGGTTTAGGCGCAGTTATGGGTTCGAAAGGGCTCAAGGCAATTATAATCGACCCATCAGAGGGTGAGTTAGCACCCATCGTGGACAAAGAGGCCTTCAAGGAAGCGGCAAAACGCTTTGCCAAAGCGCTCCAGGAGTACCCTGTAACCGGTCAGGGTCTGCCCACTTACGGGACGGACGTGCTCATAAATATCCTGAACGAGGCCGGAGGTCTGCCGACACGTAACTTCAGTTCCGGGCGCTTTGAAGGTGCCGACAAGGTGGGTGGGGAAACCCTCAACAAGATTACTGTTGAACGCGGGGGAAATCCGACCCACGGGTGCATGGCAGGATGTGTGATCCGTTGCTCAGGGATCTTTGTGGATGAAAAGGGCGAATATGTCTCCAAATGGCCCGAGTACGAAACCGTATGGGCCTGGGGCCCCAATTGCGGGATCGATGATTTAGACGCCATAGCCCGCATAGACAGGGCGTGTGACGATATCGGAGTGGATACCATCGAGATGGGAAATTCCGTGGCCGTTTCAATGGAAGGGGGCGTTAAGGAATTTGGCGATGCGGCCGGCGCAGAAGAACTCATAGCCGAAGTCGGCAAAGGCACACCCCTTGGTCGCATATTGGGTTCAGGAGCCGGGGCTGTGGGAAAGACCTTTGGTGTAAGACGTGTTCCAGTGGTTAAGAACCAGGCCATGCCGGCCTATGATCCGAGGGCGGTCAAAGGCCAAGGTGTTACCTATGCCACCTCGCCGATGGGTGCCGACCACACTGCCGGATACGCGGTGGCAACCAACATCATGAATGTCGGGGGCAAACTGGATCCGTTACAGAGTGAAGGCCAGGCCAAACTCTCCAGCGGCCTCCAAGCGGCCACAGCGGCCATCGACACCGCGGGACTCTGCCTCTTCGTGGCCTTCCCGGTTCTGGACGTCCCGGACGCCTTTGCAGCTATCGTGGATATGGTGAATGCAAAGTATGGCCTGAGCCTCACGGGCGACGATATCGGCGCCCTCGGAAAGAAGGTCCTGGGGATTGAAACGGACTTCAACAGACGTGCAGGGTTCACGTCTGCGGACGACAGACTACCGGAATTCTTCAAAACTGAAAAACTACCACCCCATAACACAGTCTTTGATGTGTCCGATGAGGATCTCGATTCAGTCTTGAAATTTGACTAATAAAAATCCCCCCTCCCAGCCAACCGAGGGAGGGGGATTTTTTTGTGCATACCAGATCTAAAGTCAGATTAATGGTTTCAGGTCTGAAATCTGGATATTGAACCTCGGGGTTTTAAGCAACCGAAATAGGAACCATCCCCAGATCCCCGCTGAAGACGGGATTTCCGCTTCACTACAACCAACATCCAGTATCCAGTATCCAGCATCGAGCCCTGCTAAAACTTATCATAATGGGTAAATTCGCTTATCTCCCGCCGTTTTGGCGCGGCAGGCTCATGTGCGGGATAGCCCAAGGGGATCAGTGTCAACAGTTCATAACCTTCGGGTATGTCTAAGATCTCTTTGGTCCTGTTGTGGTCAAAAAGTCCCGCAATCACTGTCCCCAGACCGAGGTCATACGCAGCCAAACAGAGGCTCTGGGTGGCGATACCAAGATCGAACATAAACCATTCCCCAAACTTCGTGGTGGCCTGGCCCATATAATAACCTGAAGTCGCTAACTTCCCGCACAGTGCCAGGACCACCGGGGCCTGAACAAGGGCCTTCCATGCGGGGTTCATCTTGGGCATAACATCCTGGAGCCTCTCTTTTTGGGCATGATCCCGAACCACAATCACCTCCCAGCACTGGGTGTTGTGCCAGGACGGCGCCCATCTCACCGATTCCAAAATCCGGGTAAGCGATTCCTCCGGCACATCCTTTTCCTGGTATTTGCGGACAGACCTTCTCGCTTTGATGATTTCCATTAGATCTGACATCCCTTTTCCTCCTACGCTAATCTTTCAGCCTGGATTTGAGTTCTTTCAGAAGCGGTGGAAGAATTTTTCTGAAATCCTCCGCAACGATCACGTCGGAAACATCAAAGATCTCAGCATTCGGATTACTATTAATACTGATAACATGCTTTGATTGATCCATGCCCACCACATGGTGCATGACTCCGGAAATGCCTACGCCAATATACAAGGTGGGCCGGACAGTCTTTCCGCTCTGTCCTATCATCTGTCCCTCCTGTGCCCATCCTTCGTCCACCGGCGGGCGTGTGGCCCCCACGGCACCCTTCAAAATCCCGGCCAACTCTTCAATCATGGCCCATTCTTCCTGATCTCCGATGCCCCATCCGCCGGCGATCACCACCTCAGCCTTTTCCAGGGGGAGTCCTTCAGGTGCTTTTTTTTTAATCTCCAGGACTCGTGGCCCAAAATGATCTTCAGGGAGGCGGATTTCCACGTTTCTGATATCTCCCTCCCTTCCCTCGTGACAAACTGCCTTCATTGCGCCCGGCATCACGGTCGCCATTTGGGGACGATGGTCGGGACAGGTGATAGTGGCAATGACACCACCCCCCCATCCGGGAACCACCTGTAGGAGATGCCCTTTCTCATTGAGGTTGAGATCGATACAGTGGGCCGACAACCCGGTTCGGACTTTTGCGGCCACTCTTGGAGCGAGTTCAACGCCCAGGGCGGTTGCCCCCATCAGAAAAATTTCCGGTTGATAATCCCTGATTAGACATTCCAGGGCAAGGGCGTAAGGAAGGAGGCGATAAGTGTCTAATTGCGGGTCATCGGCTATCAGGACCGAATCGGCACCGTGGTCGATCAAGGTTTGAGCGAGATGTCGAATATTGTGACCCGGGAGAACGGCCGTGACCATACTGTTCGCCTGCCCAGCAATCTCTCTCGCTTTCCCTAACAGCTCCAGACTCACTTCATGAAGATCGCCGCTTCGCTGCTCGGCAAAGACCCATATGCCATTATCGTTATTAACTGTCAAAAAAGTGCCTATTTCCGAATTTAATTTATCAAATGATGCCGTATTGATGGATTTTATCCGCCAGTGCCTGGACGATTTCATCGATGGACCCTTCAACCCTCTCCCGTTTTCTTTCAAACCGGCGGACTTCCAGGCCTGCCATTTTGGTGGGAGAACCGTTGAGCCCGATAAGACCGGGATCGATTTTCAGGTCTTGATTGGAGATCACCTTCAACTCTTTTGATTCAGCCTCCAGGATCCCTGTAAAAGGAATATACCGGGGCTTGTTGAGCTCTTTGAGAACAGAGACAACTATAGGGGAGGCTGCCTCCATTCTGACACGACCGTGTTCTATCCTTTGTGTAATGATTGCCCTGTCATTGTCCAGCCATTCCAGGCCAATCACATGCATCACACTGGGAAGATCCAGGAGTTCACCAAGTTGGGAACAAATCTGGGCCGTAGAACCGTCGATGGACAGGTTCCCACAGAGCACCAGGTCAAACTCCCCGATCCATTTGCAGCCGGCTGCAAGAATGAGGGCCGTTGCCAGGGTGTCCGATCCCGCAAATGCCGGGTCGGATAACAGAACCGCCCTGTCAGCCC
>Ga0315535_1000610_pt1 | contig 25253 bp, 18 predicted proteins | sample SalMarSW160220MG_2_FD_203092 | JGI IMG/M metagenome (GOLD analysis project Ga0315535, IMG submission 203092) | Salt marsh sediment microbial communities from the Plum Island Ecosystem LTER, Massachusetts, United States - Salt Marsh Sediment SW1602-20 ... | reverse complement strand
GGCTGCTCTGGCCGATCAAGCAGAAATACGGCAGAAAAATTTCCTGGGCCGACCTGATGATCCTTGCCGGCAACTGCGCGCTTGAGTCGATGGGATTTGAGACCTTCGGCTTCGGTGGCGGGCGCGAGGATGTCTGGGAGCCGCAAGAGGACATCTACTGGGGTGCCGAAGAGGAATGGCTGGCTACGAGCGACAAGCCCAAGAGCCGTTATACCGGTGACCGCGATCTCGAAAACCCTCTCGCCGCCGTGCAGATGGGGCTGATCTACGTGAACCCGGAAGGCCCGGACGGCAACCCGGACCCGGTCGCCTCCGGCCGTGACGTTCGAGAGACCTTCGCGCGCATGGCGATGAACGACGAAGAGACCGTCGCGCTCGTCGCCGGCGGGCACACCTTTGGCAAGTGCCATGGCGCGGGCCCTGCGACCCATGTGGGTCCGGAACCTGAGGCTGCTCCCATCGAAGAAATGGGACTCGGCTGGAAGAGCAGCTTCGGCAGCGGCAAAGGCGGCGATACAATCGGCTCCGGCATCGAGGGCGCCTGGAAGCCAAACCCGACCAAATGGGACAGGGGCTATCTGAACACGCTGTTCAAATACGAATGGGAGCTGGTCAAGAGCCCGGCCGGCGCGAATCAGTGGCTGGCCAAGAACGTGGCCGAAGAGGACATGGTGGTTGACGCGCACGACCCATCGAAAAAGCACCGGCCGATGATGACCACGGCGGACCTCTCCCTTCGCTTCGACCCGATCTACGAGCCGATCGCGCGGCGCTACCAGCAGAACCCCAAAGAATTCGAGGACGCCTTCGCCCGGGCGTGGTTCAAGCTGACGCACCGCGACATGGGACCCCGCTCGCGCTATTTCGGCCCGGAGGTTCCGGAAGAGGAACTGATCTGGCAAGATCCGGTGCCTGCAGTCGATCATGAGCTGATCGACGCACAGGACATCGCAGACCTCAAGGGCAAGATCCTTGCCTCTGGCCTGTCGATCTCGGAACTGGTCTCGACCGCCTGGGCGTCGGCGTCTACGTTCCGCGGCTCCGACAAACGCGGCGGGGCGAACGGGGCGCGCATTCGTCTTGCGCCGCAGAAGGATTGGGAAGCCAACCAGCCGGCCCAACTGAAGAGTGTGCTGCAGACCCTTGAGGGAATCCAAAAGGCGTTCAACAGCGCGCAGTCGGGCGGGAAGAAGGTTTCGCTCGCCGACTTGATTATCCTGGGTGGATGCGCGGGTGTCGAGCAGGCTGCGAAGAATGCCGGTCGCGATGTGACCGTCCCCTTCACACCGGGACGCACGGATGCATCGCAGGAGCAAACCGACGCGGCGTCATTCGCCGTACTCGAACCGGCTGCAGACGGGTTCCGTAACTACCTCAAAACCAAATACGCCGTATCGGCAGAGGAACTGCTGGTTGATCGGGCGCAACTGCTGACGCTGACCGCCCCTGAGATGACAGTTCTCGTTGGCGGTATGCGCGTCTTGAATGCCAACTTCGGACAGTCCCAGCACGGCGTCTTCACCAAGCGGCCAGAGACGCTCACTAATGACTTTTTCGTGAATTTGCTCGACATGAAAACGGCGTGGAAGGCAACCTCGGGAGATGAAGATGTGTTCGAGGGGCGTGATCGCGCAACGGGCGAACTCAAGTGGACCGGCACACGTGTCGACCTTATCTTCGGTTCGAACTCCCAACTCCGGGCCTTGGTGGAAGTCTACGGATGTGAGGACTGCCAGGAGAAGTTCCTGCACGACTTTGTAGCGGTGTGGAACAAGGTAATGAACCTTGACCGCTTCGACCTGGCCAGATCGTAGCATAAACGTCTTCGAAGGCTTCTGAAGCTCATTCTGAACTGCAAATCGGATGATCAGGAAGCGATAACCACCACGAACTGAGGGACATTTTGAACGATCAACGGAGACTATAGCAACATATGAGGGCTGCGTTTCAATACAACATGAAACGCAGCCCTTTCTTTTGGCCCTTACAGTCTGCTGGTCACGGAATCGGAGCCAAAACACCTAAGCCTCAGGGGTGACACCTTCCGCGTTGCTCCAGGCGCACCTCAGGCGAGCGTTCAAGGATAATACAAGAAATCTTTGATTGAGATATCACAGGGATCTTCAGTTTGTACATATTTTCAACATCTGAGCGACGACCGGAACTGAGATGTGGCAAGTTCTTACGATAATCAGTGTCCCGCAACAGATAGATTGCCCCCTTTTCTGAAATGCCAAAATCATCCACTCTGCCGTGAAGGCCTTTCATTTGGAATCCTTCGTTTATGCCAAATGAAGACAGGATTTCCATTTATAATACTCTGTTGACATGATTAAAATAATGGATTCACCCCATTTACCGGAATTCGCATTTCGACGATCCTAACATATGAATTTAAGATCCAGGATTATTGGGAGGGTTTCATACAAAGGAGGTATTACCATGAAAAAGGGCGACCGCAAACCCACCACAAACGATGCCGGGATCCCCGTATCCAGCGACGAATACTCCCTCACCGTGGGGCCCGATGGCCCTATACTGCTGCAGGACCACTACCTCATCGAACAGATGGCCAACTTTAACCGGGAGCGGATTCCCGAGCGCCAACCCCATGCGAAGGGTTCCGGGGCCTTCGGACACTTCGAGGTGACCAAAGATGTCAGCGCCTACACCAAGGCCGCGGTGTTCCAGCCGGGCACGAAGACGGACACGTTGATCCGGTTCTCCACGGTGGCCGGCGAGCGCGGAAGCCCGGACACCTGGCGGGACCCACGCGGCTTCGCGCTGAAGTTCTATACCACCGAGGGCAACTACGACATGGTGGGGAACGACACTCCGGTGTTCTTCGTGCGCGACCCCATGAAGTTCCAGCACTTCATCCGCTCCCAGAAGCGCCGTGCGGACAACGGCCTGCGCGATAACGACATGCAGTGGGACTTCTGGACCCTGTCGCCCGAGTCGGCCCACCAGGTTACGTGGCTGATGGGTGACCGGGGGATCCCGAAGACCTGGCGGCACATGAACGGCTACTCGAGCCACACCTACATGTGGGTCAATGAGAAGAGCGAGCGTTTCTGGGTGAAGTACCACTTCAAGACCGACCAGGGCATCGACTTCCTCACGCAGGAGGAGGCTGACCGGCTGGCCGGCGTTGACGCCGATTACCACCGGCGCGACCTGTTCGAGGCGATCAAGCGCGGCGATTACCCCAGCTGGACGCTGAAGATGCAGATCATGCCTTTCAAGGACGCCGAGACCTACCGGTTCAACCCCTTCGACCTGACCAAGGTGTGGCCGCACGGTGACTACCCGCTGCACGAGGTCGGGCGGCTGACACTGGACCGCAACCCGACCGACTTTCACACCGAGATTGAACAGGCGGCGTTTGAACCGAACAATCTCGTGCCGGGGATCGGTGTCAGCCCGGACAAGATGCTGATCGCCCGCCTCTTCTCTTACGCTGACGCCCACCGTGCCCGCCTGGGGGTCAACTACAAGCAGATACCGGTCAACCGTCCCAAGGCATCGGTGCACAGCTACAGCAAGGACGGGATGATGCGGGTCCAGAACGTGTCCGACCCCGTGTATGCACCGAACTCGAAAGGCGGTCCGGTCGCCGATCCGGAGCGCTTCCCCTACATGGAAAAGTGGGAGGCCAGCGGCGAGTTCATCCGCGCCGCCTACACCCTGCGCAAGGACGACGACGACTTTGGCCAGCCCGGCACCCTGGTGCGCAAGGTCATGGACGACGGGCAGCGCGACCGACTGGTATCCAACGTCGTCGGACACCTGAAGAAAGGCGTATCCGAGCCCGTGCTGCAGCGTGCGTTCCAATACTGGCGCAACATCGACAAGGGGATCGGAGACCGAATCGCCAAGGGCGTGAACGGCGGCTGATCGCCCCGAAACCGTCGCCGGCTCGCCATTCAAGGCACTGGCGGGCCGGGGGACGGACCTCACCTCGACTGCAATCTGCGGCGTATCGGCGAGTACGACAACCGCCGAAGAACTGACATTAAGATCCGGAAGACTGCTTAAATTGTTTACCAAAAAGTGGCGAAGTATTACACAGTTTACTGATACATATTTACATACTTCTTGTCTTGTTTTTTAATCATCTGTTTTAACTTACTGATATCTATGTAAATTTTTCTGGTACTCTTTATGGCATGAATGATGCTGGGCCAAACTGGTGGATAAAGGCATCCCTTGGTAATCTTCAGTTAGGAATCTACTGAATTAATAAAACATATTTCCTTTGAGAAGAATGTGCAGGCACGCATAAGTGTAACAAAAGCTCTTGTACCCATTTATGCCATACCGGCGTCTTTGCCGGTCCAGGGGCATCAAACCCAGGGGCGCTTGAACGGTTCCGAAAGGTGGAAGGATGGTGTCGTGTTCATAGGGCGCGAATGCGACAGGGTCAAGGCACTTTATCGTTCTTCAGGCCGAATGAGTAACACTACCCGGCGCATCGGAAATCTGATAGACATCCACGTGTAATGATCCTGTCTTTTCTTTCTGCTCCTGAAAAAGAAGAATCTTCAGGATGCCAATCAAGGTAATTGAATCTCGAAAGGTTTTGGTATTTGCACTATTACGGAAAGGGGTTAAACTGACAGCTGGTTCTCCACCATTACTACGGCTTCGGAGAAGCGGGATGAATAGTTTCCAACGCGAGAGAATCCTGCGGGTGGAATCAAGTCTGTTGGAAAAAGGGCAAAGATGATGACGGGCGGAAACGATGGCTGGTCGCGTCGGCGGCGCCGTTCCGCTCGAAAGACGATGAGATTATCGGTGCAATTACGGTCGTCGAGGACATTACCGAGAGAAAGCGAATGGAAGAAGGGCTTCGAAACGCACGTGATGAACTCGAGGCGCGCGTCCAAGAACGGCAACACGAATCGCCTGCTTGCCGCCATAAGGGGTGAGGTTGAAAGGTAAACACTGTTCACTTAAGCCTCGACCGGGAGAAATCCCCCCTCGCCCCCTTTTATTCCAAGGGGGGGTTGGGGGGATTTACCCGAGCTGGGAATGCTTCTCGGGCCTTAAGTGAACAGTGTTGCTATTAAGGTCTACTCTATCGCGCCCCGAATTGCAGACAAAAGAGCAGCAGTATCGCCGTCTTTCGTACAATAGGCACAGGCGCCGGCTGTTTTCATTTCAGCGGCCTGGTCCTCCGCCGAATGCATCGAGAGGCCGATGATGCGGATGTGGGGAAACTCCGAATGAATAATGCGGGTGGCCTCGATTCCGTTCATCTTCGGCATGCTGATGTCCATCAGGATGGCATCGGGTTGCAGCTTCCGGGCCTTGTCAACTGCCTCCTCTCCGTCTGCCGCCTCGCCCACGATCTGGATATCGGAATGCGGGCCCAATATGGTGAAAAGCCCCTGACGCACGACTTTGTGGTCGTCTGCAAGCAGCACTCGAATCTTGCCGAGAGACGCCTTGACTTCAGGTATTTTGGCCATTGTTTCCTGGATGGCTGTTTCGTCTTCCTTGCTGCCGGTTGTGTCGAGCGGGACTGCCAGCCTGAAAGAGGCCCCCTTCCCCGGCGAGCTTTCGATCTCCAGACTTCCATCCAACAGCTCCAGCCGCTCGCGAATGCCGAAAAGCCCGAATCCGCTGTTGTCTCTTGCCCTGTCCCAGAGGGTGCCGGGGTCGAACCCGGAGCCCTGGTCGGTTACCGTTATGCGAAGCCGGTTTTGTCCATCACGGGCCGATTCGATCCGCGCTGATTTCACCCCGGCATGCTTGACCACGTTGAACAGCAGTTCACGGATCGATTGAAACAGAAAGAGGGTGATATCTTCCCGTCCCTGCTCAATAGCAGCGTCTGTTTGAAGGTCGACGGTCAGGCCGTGGTTATCCTGCATCCAGCCGGCAAGCCATTTAAGTGCGGCGGAAAGGCGGCCCTGCTGCAAGACCGGCGGAGAGAGCTCGGCCGTCAGGGAACGGGAGGCCTGAAGCGATCGGGCGATCAGGTTTTGGACATTTTCCAGAATCAGCGCCTCTTCGGGTCCGCTTCGCGTGGAAAGAGTTTCACAGTTCATCTTGGCTGCAACCAGAAGCTGCTGTAGATGATCGTGTAATATTTCCGCCAGACGCCGCCGTTCACGCTGCTCTACACGTGTCAGCTCCGACACCAGCATCCGAAGCTTCTTCGCCCTGGACTCGGCCAGTTCGGTACGCTCGGCCACCCGCTGCTCAAGCTTTTCATTCAGCTGTCGCAGCGAATCTTCCGCTTGTCTGCGCTCAGTGAGGTCGCGTCCGTAGAGGTTGGCATAGCCTTCTTCGGGAAACGGCGTAACCCATACGGAATAGATCCGCCCGCCGGATTCTATGTCCTGCTTCCCCTCCTTCCCCTCCGCCATTGCCCGGCGGACCAGAGGGAGCAGTCGATCATCGAGAGCCCCGCCGACGGCGGATTTCCATCCGGGCAGTTTCAAAACGGCCGGATTACAGTAAAGAACGGTCCCATCCGCCGAAATCCGGAGAACCGGACTGGGGTTCTCGTCGGGAAAACGCGCCAGCCAGAGGGCCCGGTCGTGGGCCCGGCGCAGATCCTCCTGCGCTTTTCGCCGATCCTCGATCTCCGATTCAAGCCGTGCATTGCTCTCGGCCAGTTCTACGGTTCGCTCCCGGACCCGGAGTTCGAGGTTATTGCGCGCCTTGCGCAGGGCTTCCCCGGTCCGCTCTCTCTCGACGATCTCCTTTTTCAGTTTGTCGCCGACCTTGATGAGCCTGATGTAAGGGGCTTTCACCGATGCGCCGAATATTCCGTTATAGATCAGAAAAAAGGCAGCCACCTTGTAGACATGCCCGATCATATTAAGGCTGTCGAAGACCCTCGTGTAGAGCGCAAAGGGAAGTTCGCTGAAGATGCAGAGGATAATGGCTGCCGTAAAGTAAACGAACAACCTGTCTCCGCTTTCCGCCATCCTTCGCCAGTAGGCCACGGCGGCCGCACATAACAGCGCCATGACCACATACTCGGAAATTTTTTTAAAGGGGGTCAGTCCGGTGCCGGGAACGAAGGTGGCCGACATATGGGCGGGAAAAAAAGTAATTCCGATGAAGACCAGGGCAGACACGAGAAGAACCGCCGTCAACAAGACTTTTTTGGACAGCCATCGGCTTGGTTTTTCCGAGTAGACGTAGGCACTGACCAGGAACGCGGCGGCCTGAAACAGTCTTGCAGCGATCCAGAACTGCGTCGACTTGTTGGAAGAATTGAGCGTGATAAAGGGGGGCATAGCCGCGTTGGCGAGCGTATGCATGAAATCCATCAGGCCGATGCCAAGAAAGGCAATGCTCAAGAAAAGCACATGGTGATTCCTGGACTGGTCGTAGGTATACCAGCCGATGCCGAACATGGACAAAGAGACCATGATACTGAAAAATTCGGCAACATTGTGAAAAACGAGGTAGTGGGGGCGTGCGATCACAAACTTGAGCGCGGGGATCATTTCCACGGCTAAAAGGGGAAGAGTCGACACGATTACTGTCCCTGCCAGTACAATTCCCGACGGTAAAACGGCAGCCGATTCTTTCATCCCTATCACCTTTGTTTCTCTTTCTTTCTCTGGCTCTCGCAAACTGCCGAATGAAATACCATCTGTGAATTCAAAAAATCCCCATGCGATTTATTGCGCATTGGAAAACCTGGTCATCAGGGACTGTCAAAGATCCCGTTTCGCGGCGGTCGGAGACCAAGGGCTACGCCGTGTTATTCCGGCCAAGAATCCAGGAGTCAGAATCCGGAATAAAGATCTCGCCTATTGCTCAAGCAATATGCTACATTTGTTTGAGCGAAGCGACTTCAGAGTTCTTCTGGCTTCTGGCACCTGAATTCCCTGTGTCGTGACGTGTTGCTGGGGATAGCCCCTTCCCGGGGTGGCCCAAAGCCGGGCCCTCTGGACCCCGATCTTTACCAGATTGGTGCCGGGACCTAAATATGAACGATTTTGTGAAAGAATTCAAGCTGCCAGGGAAAATGAATTCGCGGGAGGAAAAAACCATTGGCAAACCGTAGGGCAAAAGAGTATTTTTGTACTGTCGTATCTGAGCATGTTGAAATTGCTTTAAAAAATAAGCGTTCCCTCAGTAGTCACTCAAAAAACGAACTGTTTGTGCAATGCGATCAGAGTGAGTGCCAATATGTTGATCTTAATGAATCCCCCTGTCCTCTCCGCCTCAGCCTGTTTGCCAAAGAGATCGAAAAGCGGGAAGAAAAACGCAGGGACAGAAGAGCCGAGTTCTAAAACCAACGGAAAGTGCAACCCTTTCCGGCACTGAAAAATCCTCGACTGCGAGACGAGGGGTGTTACGAGGGGCTTCGGCCATCTCACAAAGAGGCACAAAAAAACACAGACAGGTCTTGGCAATGGAGTCCATTGCCAAGACCACTTTTTGTTGACGGCAGGGGAAAGAAGAGATTTCAGTCAATGTCCCTGGGACTTCCGTCCCACGAAAGATCCGGGTTAGTGGATCATAACGTCGACAGCTCCCTCCATAGGGTCTTTAAACGGGACCTCGATTTTCAAGAGTCCATTTTCATAGTCGGCCTTGGAATCCGCTGCCTTGACCGGACAGCAGAAGGAAAGCGCCGTTACGTATTCAATATCATTCCGGACCGCTGACAGATTGAAGCTATCCTCATGCATTTTCAATTTAATATCTTCCTTTTTGACCCCGGGAAGAGAAATTTCCATGTGCAATTTGCCATGCTCGTCATCAACATATGAGCAGACGTCCGCTGCTCGCTTTATTGTTGCCATAGGCAATTCTTTATCGCTCATAATGCTCACCTCCCTTGACCCAAACTCGGTTGACAGGATCCCTCGGGTAGTGCGATGTTAATCGCTCATAAGAATCGTCACACTGTCACTTCCTTTACTCCCACGTTAAGCACTTTTCTCTGGAGGTCAATGCGACAAAAATTCTCTTATCCTTTCGGTCGCCCTGAGGTCTTGAAACCATATTTCGTGAGAAGAGCCGCCGACTGGGCAGTGGGAGATTTTATGCCCAAAACACGCGTGTTTGTGATAATGTACCATTGGCTCACCCGATAGGCACCCGCCAAGAGAGGTTTCCCATGGCAGACAAGGACAAGAAGAAAGGACCTGTTCTCCCGAAAAAAGTAACCGGATCGCGAGGCGGGCAGAAAAGAACCTCCGAAGGCAACAAGTCTCCTGAACAGCGGCCGGCGAAGCGCGAAAAGAGACCTGTCCTGCAGGAGAAAGAGCCCAGGGAACCGGAACCCTCCGAACGCACGCATGAAACGGAACCTGAAGCAAAGGATCTCTCCTCCGGGGCCATGGATAACGGCAGGTTTCCGGTGGTGGGCATCGGGGCCTCTGCGGGCGGGCTGGAGGCTCTCGAGACCCTGTTCGAAGCGGCGCCGGCGGACAGCGGGCTGGCGTTCGTGGTGATCACCCATACCGACCCGGCACACCACAGCCTGCTGCCGGATCTCATCAAGAGAAAATCGAAAATAGCCGTCAAAGTCATTGAAGAAGGCATGCCGCTGGAACCCGACACCGTCTACCTGCCCCCTTCCGACCGGGATCCGGTTCTGCATCACGGGGTGTTTTCCCTGAAGACGAGGCCGGACAGGACCGAAATACACATGCCGGTGGACCTCTTCATGAAACACCTGGCTGAACAGTGCGGCGAACTGGCAGCCGGCATTATTTTATCCGGCACCGGAACCGACGGCACCCAGGGACTTCGGATGATCAAGGAAAAGGCAGGCCTGGCGGTCGCCCAGAGCCCGGATTCAGCCCGGCACACGGGAATGCCGAGGAGCGCCATTGAAACCGGCCTGGTAGATTACGTGCTCTCCCCGGCCGAGATGCCGCAGCGCCTGATCCAGTATTTCAGACATCCCGCAGCCATCCAACACACACCCGAGGCCGAAGGGCAAAAAGAACCTGACCCCCTGCGCCGCATCCTGGCCTTTCTGGCCAACCGCACCCGGCATGATTTTTCCCTGTATAAGGAAAACACCCTGGTCCGGCGCATCGAGCACCGCATGACCATCAACCGCAGCCGGAATACCTTGGATTACCTCGATCTTCTGCATCGGGAGCCCGAAGAGGTCCGCCTCCTCTTTCAGGACCTGCTAATCGGGGTCACCAACTTCTTCCGGGACCCGGAGGCGTTTGACTTGTTAAAGCAGCAGGTGCTGTCGGACCTCGTTTCCCGGCCGGGCACCGAAGCCTTGCGCGTTTGGATTCCGGGCTGCGCCACAGGGGAGGAGGCCTATTCGACAGCCATCCTCCTGCTGGAATGCCTGGAAGAGAGGGATATCTCCCGGGAATTGCAGATTTTCGGAACGGACATCGACGCGCGTGCCATCGATAAGGCCCGCACGGGCGTTTATGTTCAAAACATTGTCTCCGATGTGAGCCCGGAGCGGCTCAAGCGGTTCTTCACCAAAGAAGGCAACTACTACCGGCTCAAATCCGACATCAGGGAACGTGTGGTCTTTGCCGAGCAGAACATCCTGGTGGATCCTCCCTTTTCCAAGCTGGATCTCCTGGTGTGCCGGAACCTGCTCATCTATCTCAAACCGGAGGCCCAGAACAGACTGATCCCGCTTTTCCACTACGCCCTCAAAAGCGAGGGATTCCTGTTTCTGGGTTCATCGGAAAGTGTCGGCCGATATCTCGATCTTTTCGAACCGGTGAGCAAGCAGTACAGCATCTATAGAACGAGGAACCATCTGGTCCGACGGGTGGTCGAATTCCCCACCAGCAAGAGATTGGAAAGGTCCGTTGAGGAGCCGGAAGCCGCAGGGCAGCCTGAAAGGTCGGGACTCAACCGAGGCCGGGCCGTGGAGAAGGTGCTGATGCAGGAACACACGCCCGCCTGCGTGCTCGTAAATCAGCGGGGCGAAATCCTCTATTATCACGGGCGTACGGGGAAGTACCTGGAGCCGGCCCCGGGCCAGCCCTCCCTGCAGATAGGGGATATGGCCCGTGAGGGTCTGCGCTTCCCGATCTTATCCGCCCTGCGCCGGGTGAATCAGGAACACCGCGAGATTCGTGAGAAAAAGGTGCGGGTCAAGACCAACCATGAGTACCAACAGATCGACCTTGTGGTCAAGGGCTTCGACGAACCGCCGTTGCAGGGTTGCCGGTTGGTGATCTTCGAGGAACTGCCCGAGCCGCCTCAGTCGGACCAGGAACCGGAAAGTCGTCGGACCGGGAAAAAAGACAGCCAACTGGCGGCGGAACTCGAAGCGGAGCTCATGCGGGTGCGGCAGGATTATCGCAGCGCCATGGAAGAGCTTCAGGCGTCCAACGAGGAACTGCAGTCGACGAACGAAGAACTCAACTCTTCCAACGAAGAGCTCCAGAGCACCAATGAGGAACTGGAATCCTCCAGGGAGGAGCTTCAGTCGCTGAATGAAGAGCTCAACACCGTCAACAGCGAACTCGTCGGCAAGATGGGTGAGCTGAGGGAGACCTACAGAGCCGTCAACTCGGTGCTCAACAACACCCGGATTGCCATTGTCTTTCTGGACAACGAGCTTCGCCTGACCCGCTTTACCCCGGAGGCAACCCGCCTGCTGAACCTGATCGGGTCGGATGTGGGGCGGCCGCTGGACCACATTGCCCACAACCTGGAATACGACGATCTCGCGAAAACGGCCCGTCAGGTGCTGAAAACCCTGTCCGGTGTCGATGAGGAAATCCGCAGCAAGGACGGGCACTGGTATCACATGCGCATCATGGTGCACCGCCCGGACGAGCATGCCATCGAAGGAGTGGTGCTGACATTTGTCAACATCGATGCCCAGAAAAAGTCCCAGGAAGAACTGGAGAAAATGAGCGCCAAGGCTGTTTCCTCAGCAGAACGGTTTGCCGAAAACATTGTGGACACTGTTCGCGAATCATTGCTGGTGCTCGACAGCCAGATGCGGGTGGTCACGGCCAACCGCGGCTTCTACGATACCTTCCGGACCACCTCGGATAAGACGGAGAAGAATAACCTCTTTGAGCTGGGCAGCCGTCAGTGGGACATCCCCGAGCTCAGAAAGCTCCTTCATGAGATCATCGAGCAGGACAAATCATTCCAGGATTACCTGGTGGAGCACCGGTTTCCGGAAATCGGATTCAAGCGGATGCTTTTGAATGCCCGGCTGCTCCGGGATGAGGGTGGGAATGAAGACCGCTTACTGCTTGCCATAGAGGACGTAACCGAAGTTCCGGGTCCCTCGGGGAAAGGGGAAAGATGAAGGCGAACTTTTCATCCAGTAAAGCGTTTCAAATGCTGCGGGAAAGAGCGGAGCGGTTCCTTACAGAAAGGGGGAGTGAAGCAGCGGATATCGAAAAAGAGGACCTTATGCGGTTGACCCACGAGCTGGAGGTCTACCAGGTCGAGCTGGAGCTTCAAAACGAGGAACTCCGGAGTTCAAAAGCGGAGGTTGAGGCGTCGCGCGAGGAATATTTCGATCTCTACGATTCCTCACCTGTGGCCTATGTGACTTTAGATGAAAAGGGCATCATTGAAAGGGCCAACCAGGCCGCCTATCGAATGCTCCGGGGGAGTGAAAGGTACCTGTCCGGAAGTTCGTTTACCGCATGGGTTTATGTGGACGACCTTCTCATATATTCTGCTCTCATGAAAAACCTCGCCGTAAATCGCGAAGCAGGTCCTGCTGAGCTGCGGCTCAGGGGCCAGGGTGGACCTGTCCATGTGTTCCTCCAGGGCGTGGCCAAAGGAGACGATAAAAAGTCGATCCACCGGCGTCTCGCCCTTGTGGACATCACCCAGCGAAAGCGAATGGAGGTAGAGCTTCGAACCGCACGTGATGAACTCGAGGCGCGCGTCCAAGAACGTACGGCCGAACTGGAAAAACGTGCCGAACAACTTGCCGGCTTAAGTCTTGAACTCACTCTGGCCGAGCAGCGGGAGCGCAGCCGAGTTGCAAAGCTGCTGCATGATCATCTCCAGCAACTGCTGGTCGGGGCCAAAATAAACCAGGAAATCTTGATGAATGAAATCGGCACTGCGTCGAAATTGACGGCCGAACGTGTCCTTGATCTCATCACCCAGTCGATTCAGGAGATGCGATCTCTGAATGCACAACTTGCCCCGCCTGTCCTCAATTCCGGCGATCTTTCAGCTTCGCTGGGATGGCTCGTTCGATGGATGCATGAAAACCAGAGTTTTGAAGTGAACATTGAATCCGAAGCCCCCATCGTTCTTGACCGGAAAGATCTTGCCATGCTGGTGTTCCAATCAATACGAGAGCTGCTTTTCAACGTGATCAAGCACGCCGGTGTGAAAACGGCAGACGTGAAAATAGGGTATCAAAATGGAAATCTGCAGGTGGTGATCAGTGATCAGGGAAAGGGATTTCATGCGGAACGGGTATGGGAAGACACGGAATCCGGCCTGAAGTTCGGCCTGATCACGATCCGCGAACGGCTGCTGCATTTAGGGGGCCGCTTCGAGATTGAAAGTGCACCCAATCGAGGAACTGCGATTTCCCTGGTTTTGCCCCTGGATGAAGGGAGCCCAGGTGAACAGAGGTTACGGGATTTGCACACAGAAACTCCTCCAAAGCCTGTTTCAGCGCCGATCCCCATTCAGAAATCCGGGAAAAGAATACGCGTTATGCTGGTTGACGATCATCCTGTCATGCGGGAAGGCCTGTCCAGGATGCTCGATTCGCACTCTGATATAGAGGTTGTAGGCGAAGCATCGGATGGGGAAGAGGCCGTCCACCTGGCCCGGGAACTTATTCCGGATGCTATCCTGATGGATATCAGCATGCCGAAGATGAACGGTCTGGAAGCGACCCGGATCATTCATGCGGAATTTCCCCACATCCGCGTTATCGGCTTGTCCATGTACGACGATGATGATCAGGCCCAGGCGATGCTCGACGCTGGCGCTTCAGCGTACCGGTCCAAAAGCGGCAACACGAATCGCCTGCTTGCCGCCATACGGGGCGAGGCTGAAAAATAGGCTGCCAAGTCCAGTTGTCATGCCGGACTTGATAAGCCTGCCCCATACTTGATACGGGGGCATCCAGAAATTCCAAGCACCGTAGTCACTGGATTCCGGCTTTCGCCGGAATGACAAGTCGCTTCGGGACAAACCCAAAATTTCCTTCGCCTAAAGACCTCCGATCTCCACCATCCCCGAAAGAGACATTAACCCTCTCTCAACCTACGATCAGATAAAAGCCGGCGATAATCAGACCGCCGAGAACCACGCCTCCAACGATGATATTGACGAGACCCTTCTCAGAAATCGCGATTCCTGAACCTCCGTTCGCCCGTGCCAGCAGGAGCCCAAGGACAACGAAAACAACGAGATCGAACAACCCGTGAGTCGCCCAGTGGTGACCGGTGGCTTCCTTCATCCAGACAAGAACGCTGTGTTCACCCAGCTCCTTCAGAATAACCAGGAGGGCGCTCACCACGCAGGTGATCCCCAGCGAGACGCCGAAAGATGCAGTGTATCTTCCGAGATCCTTATTTTCCATGATTTCTCCTCCTACTTTGGCAGCAATGCAACCTTGACGCCCATACTGATGATGGCACCCGATCCATCCATCGCCATTCCGACCAGGGCGATCAACCCGGATACCCAGAGCACTATCTTTCTTGCAGCCCTGCTGGTTGCCAGTTTATTGGCTGCGGCAATCGGAAGATAGGTGGCCAGCAGGAGAAGCATCAGGACCACATGCTCCTTCATTTCCATGAAAAAGCTGTGGGAAAAGGGCCACGGGCCTTTCAGGATGATGGCCTTGTCCATACCATAGTAGAATACATACCAGTATCCGCCGAACAGGTAGGCGAGCCACATGAACACAGCAACTGCAAGACTTATTTTCCTTATCCTCGTCACATTATTTTCGTTCACATTCAGGGCTTCCACAAATACCCAGACGCTGGCGACGATGCACAGCATCCCGAAACCAACATGCACCATCAAGAGCATTTCAGTGAAACTTAACATGTTCGCCTCCTCGAAGGCCTCGGTCCACTCAAGCGAAAGGAGGGTAGAAAGGCCTTTTGACAAAAGGTGAAGTACTTATCCTTCATCTCTGCGGTAATTGCACATGATGCTCACACAGATCAGCTCTCAAAAAGTCCTGCGACGTCGCAAATAAAAAAAAGGCCTCCAAGGGAAGCACTCCCCGGAGGCTTTGTATGGGCATTTTCAGAAATCTTATCATCGATTTTCCCCAAGTCTGCTGCGTACCCGGTGAAACAGAAACTACGAGTTATTGTTAATATACCACACTGTGGTATAGCATGCAAGCATTAATTGGGATATTTTCTCAAAATTCCCGCGCCTTGCCCGTTCGGATCCTTTCTCCACTTCCCAAATGACTTTGCCGATGAATCTCCTGCTCCCATGCTGCGCCATTCCCCTCCTTACCTGATCAATACGGTATCCTCCTTGTGAAAATGCGGCACTCACCCCATGGCTCAGTTCAAGATGCCCCGATAGACTATTCGAAACTCCCTTGGCAGTGAGGGGCCCCATGTAACTCAGCTTAGCAACACGACCCTCCACAACGCTCTCGCGAGTAAGTAAACAACTCAGCTTCATCGAAGAGACTCTAAAGGAAACTAAATTTCAGAAAGAAAAATCGCACCTCTATACAACCCGCATAGGCGGAGACCCCGTTTCAAGAAGTTTTTCAAGTTGCTCATCATTTCCTAACAATTGCAGTTCAGAATGTGTCATAGGGAAGACTTTCAAGAGAGGAGGATTCTCAATGACCAGAATGCTCATTATCGGCGGAAGCGAGGCGGGGATCAGCGCAGCCTTGGCCGCACGTGAGACCGATCCGCGTGCAGAAGTGAAGGTACTGGTGGCAGACGCCTTTCCAAATTACGGCATCTGCGGCAGCCCCTTTTTCCTGAGTGGAGAGGTCTCCGATTGGCGGTCAGCTGGCCCATCGCACCGAGAATGACCTGAGAGAGCTCGGAATCGAACTCTTGCTTAACCATCGAGCCCTGAGCATCGCTCAAGCGTCACGGACGGTCTCGGTCGAACATGAAGGTGGTATGGAATTGTTACCTTTCGACCGTCTCATCATCGCCACAGGCGCCGTATCCGCCGGACCGGTTATCTCCGGTATGGAGGCATCCGGCGTCTATTGGGGGTCCAAATGGTCGGCCGGTACGGATCGGAAGTGGCCCTGCACTGGTTGAAAAACCATCGTTAGTCCGTGGGCCACTTCATTTCCCCAACCACTCTTCTTCATAAAATCAAACACAGCCTGGAGCCGGTATGTTCGATCCCCGGACCCTTATGCTGCTCATCGTATCCTCACAAATTTCTATCGCACTTCTAAGACAACGCTAACGTCTCCTCAACATTTCTATTCTAGCCTCCCTGCCATGATCTGAGGCATATGGCGCCGTCACCGGTGTGAAGCTAATAGGTTCTTATCCATACGGTTCATACTGGTTCAGCCCCGGCCTTGCGCCGGGAGTATATGTGACGACGGGGAACGCGGAAGCGTATTTCCAATTATGCTTTATAAATCGCTGCAAGATTCCTGATTCAGCCCAGACACAACGAGAAGATTCGGAAAAGAGCCAATTCATCCTTGACATAGCCGGTCAATGTGCAAATATTGGTGCCGTGCGACTTTTCCGCGACTCGTCGCTTCGCCGTTTGCTCGCTCCTTTTCTGCAGTTCCTTTTTATGGAGAGATCAATGTCCGGTCCCATCACTTTTTCCAAGTCCTCGAGCTACCGGACGCGCTATCCTGACGTTCCCTTCGGTCTGACCCTGATCACGGGATGCACCAACCATCTGAATCCGCCCGGGTTCGACCAGTACAAGAGAAAACTCCTGCGAAAAATGAGAAGGCGGGAAACGCTCGAAAAAATCGAAGAGCGCATAGAAATCTATGACCGATTTTTCCGCTCTTTCGGTCAGGAGTGCCCGCTTCCGAATCACCTCAAGAGAACCATAAACAGCGGCTTTCCCCGGTACAATATCATGGTGGACGCTCACTTTATGGCGGAGATGTGCGCAGGGATCCTGGTGGCCGTGACCGACTGCCGCTGTTTTGAGGGCGCCCTGGCGCTGGACCTGGCAAGCGAAGGAGAACTCTGCCTGGGCATGGGCGGCCGTGAAATGCGGACTGCGGAAGGGGAAATCGTCTTCAGGGATGAGAAGGAAATCGTGTGCGTGCTCTGCCAGGGCGCCGATGAAAAGACACGGGTGAGAGAAGGCACAACGGATGTCCTCTTCTACGCCTACGGCATCCCCGGCATTGACAAGGGCTTTCTGGAAGCAGGGCTGACCGTGGCCGCCGAAACCATGACCGAGTACGGAGGAGGCACCCTCCAGGCCATGGAGGTGCATTGATCTAGAAAGGCGTGCTGCTCACAATACCCCTTGCTTTTTGGCACAGGGAATACACGCCGCCTTTCCATCGATCCACTTCACCCTCGTTTCCATGACGCGCTCCCCGCAAAACGCGCATTCCACTGATTTTAAGATCCTTGCCGGCTCGGGTTCCTCGATCTGCACTTCCTGCAGGGAGACCACTTGTTCTTCAGGCGCCGAAAGGAGCCATTTGGTGAGCTGTTCCCTGTTCTCTCTCAGGCCTTCGGGAATGTTGCGGTGATTGGAAACAATACGCACGCCTCTTCCCGATCTGCGATTATAGAGGGTGTACACCTGCTTTCCGTAGTCGTTAAAGATGAGGTTGCCCTTGCCGAACGTGCATCCTGTAACATACTGCAGGGCATCCACACCGCACGCGTTGTTCTCCACCACTGCCACCAGTTCCTCATCCTCGGCCCTCGATCCGGACAGAAAAGCCATACCGGCCTTCGCCATCCGGAACCCGATGGCCAATCCCGGACAGCTGTGGCCGTGAAAGTCTACTGTTTCTTCAAATGTTCGTTCCATTTTCTACCCCATGCTCGTTTCTTGCTTCCAAAAAGGCGACATGACATCGCGCCGCGCCCGCGCAGCGCCGGGAGTTGGACATTGACGCCCGCACGGTTCATGCTTATAGTGTATTCCAGAAATGCACACAGTCTCAAGCCCTTTTTGTCTTTCTCGCAAAGGTCTTTCCCATCTGCAAAAAATGAAGGAGGCATATCATGAAAAAATGGATCTTAATTGGAGCAGGCGCGGTGGTTGTCATCATCATCGTGGGGGTAATTATGATCGCGTCAAATCTTGGGCCTATGATAAAGAAGGCAGTCAATACCTACGGCCCCGGTATCACAAAAACGAAGGTGAGCCTGGGAGAAGTGGACGTTTCCCTTTTCTCCGCCAAAGCAAAGCTGAAGAACCTTTTCCTGGGAAACCCGAAAGGCTTTACATCTCCGTATGCGATGAAAGTCGGTTCCATTAGAGTGGACATTGACAGAAAATCAATTACCGGAAATCCCATTATCATTGACCGAATAGAAGTCGTATCACCTGATATCAGTTACGACAAAATAAAGGGGAGCGACAATTTCCAGACCATCCTGAACAACGTGGAGTCTTCGGTCGGTGGTGAGAAGCAACCTGGCAATAAGCAAGCCAATAAGCAAACTGAAAAGAAGGAGCCAGGAAGGAAAATCCTGATCAGGGATTTTCTCGTAAAAGGGGGAAAAGTGAACCTCACCATGCCACTCCTTGGCGGGAAGACGATCAGTGCACCTCTTCCCGAGATTCACCTGACGAATATTGGTCAACAAAAGGGAGGCGCCTCTCCCGCGGAAGCTTTCAATGAAGTGTTCAAATCCCTGTATGCCAAGATCACTTCTCCTGCTGTAACCGATATCCTGAGCAAGAGGCTCAAATCCCTAGGGATCAACATGAACGCACTGGGATCAGGTGCAACAAAGCAGCTGGAATCGGTCGGGGAAAGCGCCAAACAGGGTGCTGAAGGTATCACCAAGAAACTGAAAGGAATACTCGGCCAATAGAATCAGAAGGCAAGGAAAGAGCCGGGGAGGCACGATCCCGGGACAAGAGCGTTCCGTTATAAATGGATGGTGAAGGTGCTGCCTTTCCCGGGAGTGCTTTCGACGGAGATCTTACCGCCGTGGGCCTGTACGATGTGTTTCACAATGGCAAGTCCGAGGCCGGTCCCTCCGACAGACCTGCTCCGTCCCCTGTCAACGCGATAGAAACGTTCAAAAATCCTCGGAATATGTTCAGGCCCAATTCCGCACCCCTGGTCCACGACGCTGATTCTTGTCTCCGTGTCTTCCTTCCATGCCCGAACAAGAATGGTGCTTTCCCGAGGGCTGTATTGAATTGCGTTATAGAGGAGATTGACAACAGCCTGTTCCAGCAGCCTGGCGTTTCCTTTTGTCAGCAGCATTTCAGAACAGTCAAGAGAAACTTTGATCCCTTTGGGCCCCGCCTTTTCTTTGCATATCTGGATTGCGGAATCCAGGACATTCCTCAGCCTGAATTCTTCAAACACCATTTTGGCGACTTCCCCCTCCCGCTCGATTCTGGATAAACTGAGCAGGTCTTCTACAATGGCCTCAAGTCTCCTGGTATGCTTCTCGATAATACCCAGGAAACGCCGCTCGTCATCAGGGTTCTTCAGCGCGCCGTCGAGCAGGGTTTCCACGAAACCTTTCACCGCCGTTATAGGTGTCTTGATCTCGTGGGACACATTTGCCACAAAATCCCGGCGGATGTTTTCCAGTTCTCTGACCCGGGTCACATCAGTCATTACCAGAAGCGTTCCGATACGTCCTCCTTCGGAATCCAGCAATGACGTCGAGCGAATGTTGAGGATCCGGTCTTTAGCATCTACCCGGATGGCCATATCCTCTTCAACAGCATCACGCTCCCGAAGGGCGCGAGAGACAAAACCAGCGAGCCGCGGGTTTCTGGAGAGTTCCTCGATGGTCAGACCGGTACTCCTGGCCGGAGCACTATGGAAAAGGCGGCCAGCCGCTTCGTTGATGCTCAGGATCCTCCCGTCCGGATCGACGGCAATAACCCCTTCGATCATACTGCTCAGGATCGTATTCATCTCATTGGCCTGCCGGGTGATGGTTTCGATCCGCCGGCGCATCCCGTCGGCCATCTTTTTCATGCTCTTCGCTATGGCATCGAGTTCCCGCACTTTGAAAGCCGGAATCCTTGCTGCAAAATCTCCTTCAGAGTAAACTTCAGCGACCACGCGGATCTTTTCCAGCGGCCGGGTCATATGGCGGGAAACCAGGAAGCTGAGGCCGGCGGCAATGACCGCAATAAAGAGCCCCGCAAGTGCGATCTTCATCTCGATGCCGTGCAGCACAGAATCCACCACGTCCACGGGAATGGAAGTCCTGACAACGGCGATAATCCGCCCCCCGTTTCGCAAAGCAACAGCCCTGTACATAAATTCCCTTTGAAGGGTCCTGCTGAACCTGATGGACTTCCCCTCTCCCTCTCTCATGGCCTTCCTGATCTCGGGTCGAGTCCTGTGATTGTCCATCGTCAACGGATCGTGCCGCGAATCCCCGTACACAATGCCGCCGGGTTCGATCACTGTAATGCGGATCCCGGCCTTCTTTCCCATGCTCTTGCATACTTCATCTATCTTTTTTCGATTCAGGGGTTCCAGCAGGGGCAGAACGCGGCCTTCCGCAAGGTGAGCCATTGACTCCAGACTCAGAGAGGTCTGGTCCAGGTAAAAACTCTTGAGCGATGTGCCGGCGTACCAGGTCACCGGGATGATGGACAGGAAGACGATGAACAGGAAGGCAGGATAGAGCTGCCAGAGCAAGCGCTTCTTTCTTATCATTGGCTATTCCTTGAACCGGTAACCAACACCGCGAACGGTCTCCACATACTTTCCGTATCTGCCGAGTTTCTTCCGCAGGCCGGCGACCTGAACATCCACGGAACGTTCCGTGACGTTGTATTCCCGGCCGTGAACCGCGTCCACAATCTGATACCGGGTAAAAACCCAACCGGGCCGCTGGGCCAGGCATTTCAGGATGGCAAATTCAGTGAACGTCAGGGGAATGGGTTTCCCCTGCACCAGGACTTCGTGGCGGCCGGGATGGATTTCCAGTTCGTGGACCTTCAGAGGAGATTCCTTTCCCGGAGGAGAGCCCTCGGCTTTCCTCCGCAAAACCGTCTTCACCCTGGCCGTCAGCACGCGGGGACTGAAGGGCTTGGTTACGTAGTCGTCAGCGCCGAGTTCAAGGCCTGCCACAATATCCGCTTCTTCGCCCTTGGCAGTAAGCATGACTACGGGAATGCCCTCGGTAGACGAGTCTTTCTTGAGTTTTCTGGCGACTTCCAGACCATCCATTCCCGGAAGCATAAGGTCCAGAATGATCAGGTGAGGCATCTGCTTTTTCACTGAGTCAAGGGCCTCTTCACCGGAAGAGGCACTCCGGACGACATATCCTTCCCTGGTAAGATTGAATGTCACCAGTTCCCGGATGTCTTCCTCGTCATCCACTACCAGAATTTCTTTCTTCGCCATTTTCCCTGCTGACTCTCCTCTCTCCGTGAGATTGGGAAAAAATCCTAGTTCCCGGGTCCACAGGCCTATCGGGAACGACGGCTGCTTTTCCTCAGAATCGAAGTTCAGCTGCATATAGTATGCTGTTCACTCTTCGCCTTTCGTGAGAATTTCGTGAGTTTTCCATTAAGATACGAGCAATTGTGTAGACAACACATTGAAGGGGAAGATTTCATTATTCTTTTTACCTTATACAGGCAGGCCAAAATGGTCAAGCAAATCCCAAACCCACCGTTAAACCGGTTGTCCATTCACAATAGCCCGGTAATTATCCGGGTCCGTGTCTCCTTCCGTATTGAAGCAAAGAACAACGGAAGCCGGATGAAGGTTTATTTGTTCCTTTATTCCGATAAGCTTGTCGTCTGCCAGAAGCCGACAGAGAAGGCCGATACCCACGGCCCCCGATTCTCCGGAAACAATGGCAGGATCGTTCCCGTGGGGCCTGGCAAGCTGCCGCATACCAAAAACGGCCACTTCATCAGGGCAGGAAATAAACCCGGCTGCAAAATCCCGCAGTATGATCCAGGCAAAAGGATTCGGCTCACCACAGGCAAGGCCGACCATCATGGTCTTCAGATCTCCTCTCACCGCCTTTGGCGTGCCATCATCTGCGAGCGCGGATTGGTACATGCAGTCGGCCTGGTTCGGCTCCACGATGACGGTTCTCGGGCAGGCGTCCCGCAAGGTATTCGCGTAGTAGCCGAGCACGGATGCTGCCATGGAGCCGACCCCGGCCTGGAGAAACAAATGGGTCGGCATCTCGAGATCCCTGTCCATGAGCTGCTCCAGCACCTCCCGCGCCATAGTAGTATAGCCTTGAACAATCCAGGTAGGCACTTCTTCATATCCCTTGAAGGCCGTGTCCTGGACCAGGTGCCAGCCGTTTTTCTTTGCCGCACCGGCAGCCATCTTCACGGTGTCATCATAGTTCTTGTCCGTTACCCAGACTCTTGCTCCTTCGTTTTCAATAGCTTTCACTCGGCTTTCAGCACTCCCGGCCGGCATAAAGACAACCGCCTGACACCCCAGTTGAGAGGCGGCCCAGGCAACTCCCCGTCCATGGTTCCCATCCGTGGCCGTGACAAACACCACGTCCTTTAGTTGTGCAGCAGCCTGTTTCAAACGGGGAAAATCAATATCAGACAGCGGACACCCCAGTTTTTCGCACAAGATCCCGGCTACGGCCCATGTGGCACCCAAGGCCTTGAATGCATTGAGACCGAATCGAAACGACTCGTCTTTTACATAAATATTCTTCATGCCAAGATGACTCGCGAGCTCCGGCAGGCAATGCAAGGGGGTGGCCTGATACTCTGGCACGGATTTGTGAAATCTGAAGACCGATTGGACATTTTCCTGTTTAAGAGCATCCGGATATGCAGGGACTTTCTTTTTCGGGAAAACTGCCGTTATCGAGGAATTATCTGTCATCTTGAGACCTTCTTGCCGAACGACCCAGGCTCAGCGACGGCGGCCACGAGACACGGCGATTGGAACAGCAGCGCGATGTCGCCGTACGCTGCAGTGAATGGTCAGCCGGCAAGGCGGGGCACTTTGCACCTTCAGCGTATTCACGAGGTGGTTTCATCATACCTCGAAGGTGTTGACTGGGGCTAAAAGGAATTATGAATCGTCGCTCGTCACTCTCTCGGTAAGGAAGTCACAAAATCAGCCACTAGATTGATGATCGCTTTCTCTTGATTCCAGGGCTCATCCCCGGTTTGCCCGTACAATGGGTCCGCGGTCGTGACAACAGCCATGTCAAACGCGTTCACCAAAACAAAGTTGGGCTATGAGATCCTGGTCCAACCCTTCCTTTGCCGGCGTCGACATTTCCAAATCATCGCCGGGCAGTGGCGCGTAATTGACTGCTTCGAGTTCCTCAGCCGTAGGGCCGCATCCGGTCAGCATCGCGAGACCTAAGAGTGCGGTGGCAAAAATAATCATGGAATGTGGGGACTGCCTGTAAGATTGCATGCTACGTCCCTTTAGAAGTAGTTCCCATTCTGGATCGGGTGGAATAAGTCTCAATACATTCTCGGCTGGCTGACACAATAGCAGAATCAACCATTATTCTTTGCATATCAGCCGCTTCCCGTGACCCGCCCCCCATCAGATCCACTCTTTGCCATAACTTTCTCCCCTTTCCTCTACAATTTGCAATCATAGTATCCACGACAAACGTCGAACCGCCCCAGCTGCGCGCCGCCTTCCCACAGTTGAATGATCTTGCAGTCTCTCCAGTACTTCTCCACATCGTAATCGCGCACGTAGCCATAGGAACCCATCAGCTCCATTGCCTTGTTGGTCACCATCACGGCAACCTCGGCCGAGTAGACTTTGGCGATGCTCGCCCTGGAGAGCATGGCATCCGTCACAGGGGGGCCGTAGGTTTCCGGGTTATCGAACATATAGGCTGTCATAAGCACGTAGTTTCTCGCTGTTTCGATGCCAATGGCCATGTCTGCGAGCATGCCCGCGCAGATAGAGTGCTGTCTGATGGGCCGATCGGCAACGATCCTTTCCCCGGTGAACTTCAAGACTGTCTCGAAAGCACCCTGGGCATTTCCTACCGCAAGTGCACCGGTAAGGATACGGGCCGCTATGACGTTGCCGTGCAGCAGTTGGGCGTCGATGCCTGGCCCGGCGGCCCGCCATGCCTTGGGTATCCTTACGTTATCGAGAAACATTGGGCAGTTCTTGTCGCCTTGCATGCCGGCCTTGCTCTCGTCTTTTCCGAAGCTAAGCCCCTCAGCATCCGCAGGCACATAGACTAGCGCGATGCCGTCATCGCCAAGGTTCGGGTCCGTGGTGCAAAGGACGCAATAAACATCGGCATCCCCGCTGTTGGATGCCCACATCTTTTGCCCGTTGATAACCCATTCCTCTCCTTCCAGTTTGGCCATGGTCCGTATTTTTTTGCCATGGAGCGTTGGATTCTCGATATCACAGCCGCCGCCCCCATGAGACCCGCCCGGCTCGGTCATTGCGAAACAGCCCATTTTCAGCTTCGGCCCGCAAAATTCAGGCGCGAAACGGTCCAGCACCGCTTTGTTGCCAGCCATAATGGCCGGCAGAAAGGCCCAGGTGGTCACTGTGGCAGCAGTTCCGACTCCGCTGTCTCCACGTCCGAGTTCCTCGTGCATGACGGCCGCTGAGACGACGGACGTCATATTTCCGCCGCCGTATTCAGCGGGAAAGGGAGCCTTCTGATGACCCACGTCGGTTAAGGCCTGGAGGATTCTTTTGACGATCTTGTGCTCCTTGTCGTCGTCGATCTGCTGCCGTACCGGCATGATCTCCTTGTCCACGAAATCCCTGTACAGCTTTGCCACCATCTTGTTTTCTTCGGTCAGGTAGGGTTGATTAAACATTTCTATGCCTCCATTTCAGGAATTCGGTTTTCTCGACTTAGACTGTTACAAACATCTGCTTTTAATAGCTGGACATGTGCAAGAAATCGGCACCTCCTTTCTTTGGACAAAGCTTCCCAGGCTGGACAGCTGTCACGAAGATGCTGTCTTTCGACATCTTGAAGATCTGCATGTGAAACTGCATGTCTTCCTTGAAATAGGTCTCCAGACCCAGATTCTTGAATGCTTTTCTTGCGCGGATTGGTCCTGTTGGTCTTGGGGCCGATCACAACAACTTATTGATTATCCAGGGTTTATCTCCAAGAAACAGGCTACCGGGGTCACATCTCCCCTCTCTCCTGCCCCGTTCTCCCCGCGACCAACTGTATGATTTGGGAATCACCTCTCTT
>Ga0315535_1000609_pt1 | contig 25258 bp, 23 predicted proteins | sample SalMarSW160220MG_2_FD_203092 | JGI IMG/M metagenome (GOLD analysis project Ga0315535, IMG submission 203092) | Salt marsh sediment microbial communities from the Plum Island Ecosystem LTER, Massachusetts, United States - Salt Marsh Sediment SW1602-20 ... | reverse complement strand
CATTGTCTTTTTTATATAGCTTCAGGTTGTTTTCCTTGAAGTAGTCGGTGATTACCGAGTTGATGTGCACTTTCAAGGTCGAAGCCAGCTCGACGTATCCTGCGTTACGGGCCCGGTTCCAGTCGGCGGCCTCGTCCCCGTGGCTTGTGGCAATGCCGACGCCGACATAGTAACCCGGCATATTCGGCTGAGCATTGACCCAGTCGGGCGCCGCCCGACTGGGGTTGACCTTGACCGATTCAACCGGCTTGGGCTTGTAGGGCTCCACCTCGCGGGGCACAGGCTTCTCAGGCGGGGCCTCTTCGAGCCCGCCCGCTTTCGGAGGCGGGGTTGGCTGGCCGTGTTCGGCCGCGTCCAGGTCGGCGAAGGCGTCGCCCGAGCGGGCGCGCACGCCGGCCACCGCGCGCTTCGAGGGGCCTTTCTTGCGTTGCGCATCGGCTCCGCCGCAGGCTGAAAAGATCATCGCCAGAACCCCTGCAAGCAGGGCCATGAAAACCCGACGTTTCATGATACCTCCATTCGCTCTGAACCTACGGATAGACGCCACCTCGAGGCATTCTATTCAGACCGGCAGGTGCCGTCAGAACGCCAAAAAAGCCCCGACGTTCAGTTGCGCGCCCATCTCGTTACTTGCATCGGTGTAGATGCTCAAGGGGTTGGTAAAGAACCTGCCGGCCGCCTTGAGGTAGATCGAGAACTCCGGCAAGAAGTAGTACTCGAACCCGAGAACCCCGTCGACCCCTCCGCCGATGGCGCTGTCTTCGTAGTTGTCGATCTTGAAGTAACTGATTCCTCCGCGCAGGCCGACGCTGAAGACCAGGCTGTTCATGTACCACTTCTTCTTGACGCCCAGCATGGCGTGGATCAACATCCAGCTGTTGTCGTAGTCGTCGCTGCCCAGGAAAAGTGCATCGGCCTCGACCGACAGGTAGAACTCTGTCCAGCCAACAAGGTTGGCCAAATCTTTGTCGATGTAGAGCCCGATGCCGGGGAAGAAGCCCATCCCGTCCTGATCGGTAATATCGGTCGTCATCAATTCGAACACCCCGTGAATACCGATCGACAGGCCGATCATGGCGTGCTCGAAGAGTTGCTCGCCGCCGACGAACTTGCTCTTGACCTTGACCTGCTCTGCGTACGAGGGAGTGCCCTCACCGCTGCCCTTGGCATCGCCGATATCGCGCACCTTGACATAGCCGATAAGCTTCTTGTCTCCGGCCATGCCGAACTCGGTTACCTCGTAAGTGTCGTCCAGACCGACACCCTCGCCCTTGCCCAGCATGAACTCGACTCCGTCGGACAGCACGCCCGAGACAGGGGTCTTGAGCTGGAAGTCGGGGATCTGCTTCATGCCCTTGGAGAGGAACTCGGCCAACGTCGCGGCCGCTTCCTGGGTGGCCGCAATGCTCTTCTGTTTCACGAGCTGGGCGAGTTGCTCGGGCTTTAAGTTGGTGGGAATCAGTTCCTTGAAACCGAGCACCGGCACGCCGTGCTTGACCTCCTTGATCAACTGGTAGGGAGGCTTGCTCTCGTCGGTCAGGTTGGCGCGGTAGAAGGTCGCTGTGGCGCTCAGCTTGGAAACAACGCCCGGCGTACCCGGCACGCAGCCCATCAACAGGGCGGTGGCCTTGCTGTCGGGACATTTACCCATGCCGACATGAAAAGCGTAGATCTTGATGTTGTAGAAGTAGGCCGAGTTCATGATGCGGTCGATGTCCTTGAGATACACCCTGGCGCTCTTGAAACGCGCCTCGTACTCGGCGTCCGCAGCCGCCCTGTCGGACGAGCGTTTCTTGACGTACTCGCGCAGCACGGCTACGAACTGGTCGATGGTAAAAATACTTCCAAGGTCGATCTGATTGTAGTCGAAGCGCTTCAGCTCGATCTTCGCGCGAATGCCCTTCTCGATCAACGCCAGGTAGTCGGGCGGAACCATTACTCCACGGTCGAGGACCGGTCCGATGTAGGTAATCGACTTGCGGGTGTAGGTCTGCTGGGTCTGATCGCTCTGCATCTTCTCTTCTTTTGTCTCGGCCCAAAGTGAGCCCGAGAAAAACAGCAACAAGATCGAAAACGATATCACTCGCATCCGCAACATGTCGGTCCTCCTAACGTGGAAAGAAACTCCGGGAAAAGGGAGAGCAAAACCAAGCCCTCCCTTGAAAAACAACCCGCGTTACAACTACTTGAACACAACAACAAGGGCCGAGCGCGTCTTGGCCGCCCAGTCGAATTCAGCTCCGCCCATCTTGGCGCCGATACCGTCGTCGATGGCAGAAGCCAGCTCCAGGTTGTCCTTCTTGCACTGCGCCCTGAACACGACATCTCCGCCGACGGTCGAGCTGACCATCTTGACGCGGGAACAGGCCTTCTTCAACACGCCGTTCATCGCCATATCGGTTTTCTTGGGCGAGTTTTTGAACTTTATGAAATACTTGCGACCCTTGGGCGAATTCTTCTTCCAGTACTGCGTGACGATGGGCAGCACGCCGCCCATGGCGTCGTTGAGCGGCTCCTGCAGTGCCGCCGATTCCTGTCCGGCCACCCAGTTGGCCCGCGCAGGACCTAAAGCGTTCTTGGATGCCAGCAAGCTGCCGGTTGTTGTCTCGTAGGCCTTTACGTTCACGCTGTAGGCGATTCCGTCACCTTTCTTATCACGGGCCGCCTCGTAGACAAAATAGATATCGGCTCCGGCCGCCATGGCAATCTTGGCCGCCTCGTCCTCCTCGGCTTCTGCCACCTCACCGATGGCATCAACCATCTTGTTGAGGTCGGTAACACCCTTGGCATCGAGCACCTCGTAACCGGCATTGGTCAGGTACTCGTTGACCAGTCCCTCCATGATGCCGCGCAGCTTGCTGCCCTTATTGACCTTAGAAGGCATGGCCATCAGCGAGGGCATCCCGGCCGCTTCTAGCATCTCGTCTGTGGACTGGATCGCGCCCATCTGCACCAGGTCTTCCATCAAGGCCGTCTTGGCGACGTCCTCCTGCATGACGATGCGGATCTTGTCCTCGCTCATGCGAACACGGGACTTGATTCCCTTGCCCTTGCCGTCGCGCGAGCTCGGGCCGGGAATGCCGATGTACTTGTCGAGCTGGGCGAAGACCTGGGCCTGAACCGACTTGTAGGCCTGCTTCTCTCCCGGTGTCTTGGCCAGCATCGAGGTGGCCACCCACTCGACGCAGCCCTTGCGGGCCTGCATGACGGCCTCGTTAACGTCCCGTCCGGTACCCTGGCACTCGACCCTGATTGTATTGGCGTCGACGCTCTCGATGAACTTGCCGGGCAGCAGGATCTCGGGACCTTGATCGCCTTTCACGACGACCGTCGTACAAGCCGCGGACCAGACCCCCATAAAAATAATCGCTAGCGCCAACGTGGTAATTTTTCTCATCTCTTCCTCCTTTTTCGAATTGAAATCAAATGGTTCTTTTCAGGACAATCGCATGAGACTATTTCAAATGACTCAAACCATGTCAAGCCTATTCGGGAAGGCTGCCGATTCCGGATAACCTTTCTTAAAAGGGCACTTGGAAATATTTGGGTTGACGTGAGAAGTACGCTCGGCTAGGATGTCGATTCTTGGTGAGATTGAGAACAATAAAGGCATTTCCGCCATTGGACCGTACAACCATGCGCTTGATTCAATCCGGCTGCGTTTTTCTTGTTTCTCTGGCCCTGCTGCTGCCCGCCTGCGAGAAAAAAGCTGAAATTACGGATCAGACGGACGCCGCGACGATCCCTGAAGACGCCGGCACAACCGCTGGAGCCGATTCCCTGGCAGAGGTGCCGGCGTTGCCGGATGCCGGGGAGGAGCCCTCGACCGGCGTTTTCAATGAAGAAAAAAGGCAAGTCGCCCGCGCCAAAGGCAGAGCTCCAAAAGGTGTCGATATCTCGCTAGCCAGGCAGGCGGCTGCCAACAGGGCGCGCGCTAATCTGGCCAAGCTCATGAAAGACAAGGGTTTTTCAACAGAATCGCCGCTGAACCTGCAAGATGCGACGATCGAACGATTCTATACTCGCGGCCGCTATGTCTATGCCGTGGCGGCCATGACTTTACCGGAACAGGACGGCAGCGTGAATGTTCCGGCCCCGGACCCGTCGAATACCCACGAGAAGGATTCAACGGGCAAAACGTCCACCCCACCTGACGGAGGGCAACAATGAGAAGTAAAATCGGCCTTGGCTTTCTGGCACTGGTTCTTACTCTGGGCTTCTCGACAGGAGCCCTGTCCGCTGAAAAGAAAAAGATCGTCGTCGGCGATCCCAAAACCAAGTGGGCCTCGTCCAGCGCCTGCCGCGGCTTCGCCCCCAGCTACGCCGACACCATCGCCAGATCGCTGCGCTCGCGCATCGTCCAAACGGGCGCTTTCCGGGTCGTTTCGCGCGAACAGCTCAAAAAGGTGCTCAGAGAGCACGAGATGGCCATGACCGGCCTGTCCGACCCCTCCACGGCCAAGATCCTGGGCCAGTTCCTTCAGGCCGACCTGATTATGGCAACCGAGGTCCTGTGCCAGCCGAACAGCGTCGAGTTCGTCGTCAACCTGGTTGACGTAGAGACGGCCGAGATCGTCTGGTCCAAGGACTACGAGATGAAGAACCTGAAGAAGGTCAGCCGGGCGCTCAAGGATATCGCCAAACTGCTCAAAAAATACGCCAAAACCGGCGCGATCGGCGAGACGGCCGGCAAGAGTGAGAGCATGATGATGATCGACTCAAAGGCCCTGCACGACGCATCGGAAGCGATCATCTCGATATTAGAGCGCTCGATTCCGCGGGCCAGGGTCACCGTCGAGGACGTCAACGTCTACGCCGAGAAGGTCAAGGTCAGGCTCAGCGGGAACGCCTGGCCGGGCACCAGGTTCAAGGTAATGCGAGACGATGAGGAGATCGGCTGGCTGTATCTGAAGAAAAAGGGCCATGGCAGCGTCGAAGCAGGAACAAAGAACGAGATGTCTTCCTTCGAGCAAGGCGACGTCGGCTCGACAGAGGATTTCAGACCCAAGGTGGCAGTCGGCTTTATCGAGGACGAGGACGAGGGCAACGACAAGATGGTAGAGATGTTCAAGGAGGGTCTGCTCAAGGAGATGAGCGAGGCCGATCGAATCGAACCTGTCGACGACGGCAAGGTCGACAAGATAATCAACCGCATGGGCTCGAAGGTGAAGAAAAAATCTCTTGCGAAGCTATTCGATAAGGGAGTAGATTTGCTGATTACCGGGCGGTTTTCAGGCGAAAACGGCAACCGCAGGATCGACTTCGAGGCACTCAGCACCTTCGACGGTAAGCGGGTCACGAAGATCAAGTATGATTCGAGGTTGTAGCTCGTTTTTGATGATGAAGTGAAAGATTGTAAACCACTTTTCAAGGAGGAGAAGATGAGAAAGCTAGTTACCATTTTTGCGGCAGTGGCGTTCATCGCGGCAATTGGCGTAGTAGGCGTAGCCTGTGGCGGTGGCGGCAACGCACTGACGGCGACGACTGCATCAGGGGCGCCTGCCTGGGTGCTCAAGGGCTCCGGCGCATTCACCGGCGACAGGGGCAAGGCCTTCTACGGTGTGGGATCCGCGCCCAAGATGATCGACGTCTCGATGCAGCGCGACCGCGCCAACAACCGGGCCCGGCGCCAGATCCTGCAGATCTTCAACACTTACATCGCATACATGATGAAGGACTACGCCCGCAGCACCACCGCCGGCGACATGAGCAAGGAAAGCTACGAGGCCGACGTGCTCCAGGTACAAAAGACGATCTCCATCGGCGACCTCAACGGCGCCCAGATAGTGGACACCTGGCGCGATCCTTCGGACGGCACGATCTACGCCCTGTCCGTGCTCGACCTGGCCGCCATGTCTGAGTTGCTGGCCAACAAGGGCGAGTTGGATGCCAAACTGCGCGACTACGTGCGTGCCAACGCAGCCAAATCCTTCGACGATCTCGAGAAAGAAGAGGCCAAGCGCGGCCACTAGGCAACTTGGGACAAGACAACTCCTGAGGCCGGGGCCTGGCGGCCCCGGCCTTTTTTCATTGGCCAACTCGGGGTGAGAGTGGTAGATATCGGCGGCCTTTCAGGTTTTTGGAGGACAGATGCGCCAAGGAATGATTCATAAAGTGCTGATCTTGTCGATACTGGGAATGCTCGCAAGTTGCACGCCGCGCGTGATAGTGATTCGCGGAGGACCGCCGCCGGCCTGGGTTGACCGCATGCCCCCCCAGCACGACAAGCTGTGTGCGGTAGGCTACTCGGGACCGACCTTCTACCAGCAGGATTGTCTAAAGAACGCGGCCGAGAATGCCCGCGGTCACCTGGCCGAGAGTATCAGTGTCACCATTCGTACCGTAACGATCGATATCTCGGACGGCACCCGCGGCTCGTACGATCGTGACGTCTTCGTCGAGGGCTCTGAGAGTGCTTCGGACGCGGTCCTGGAGGGCTCGGAGGTCGAGGCCCAGTGGATGGACATGCAAGGAGAACGCGGAGCGTCAAAGGGATGTTACACCTACGTGTGCATCGACCCGGATAAACCGATCGACAAGATGGTCGAAAAGCTCCAGGAGAAAAAGGTACCGCCAAAAACGGTCGAGAAAGTACGCCAAAACGCCCAGGCTGCCTTCGACGAGTTGGAGAAACTCGAGGCCCAAAAGGCCCAATCCGAAAAACCGCAGGCCAAGCCCGTTCCCGAAGCCAAGCCCGCTCCCGAAGCCAAGCCTGAAGATCAGCCGCAGGAGTTGCCATCCGGCGAGGAAGGCGCAGACTCGCCTAAAAAAGACGATCACAACGAAGCAATGCCGGCCGTGAGAAAAATAGACATCCCAAACAACTGAGGACCACATGATTCAACGCACGCTATCCATAATCAAACCGGACGCCGTGGCTCAAAACCACATCGGAGAAATAGTATCTCGTTTCGAAAAGGAAGGCCTGAAGATCGCGGCCATGCGCATGCTGAGACTTTCAAAAGCGCAGGCCGAGGGATTCTACGCGGTCCACAAGGACAGGCCTTTTTTCAACGACCTGGTTCAGTTCATGACCAGCGGACGGGTGGTTGTGATGGCGCTACAGGGCGAGGACGCCATCGAGCGCAACCGGTCCATCATGGGAGCCACCGACCCGGCCAAGGCCGCCGAAGGTACGCTGCGAAAGCTGTATGCCGGAAATATTCAGAACAACGCCGTCCATGGCTCGGACGCCCCTGAGACGGCCCGTACCGAGATAGCTTATTTCTTCTCCACTCTGGATATCAACGACTGAGAGTCAGTCCACCGGCAAGATCTCTTCAAGGTAGGCGCGGTTCTCCGCCGACCAGACCGCCGGGCCCTGGCCGTTCAGTTCGGCTCGCTCTGCAAAGGGACGATAGCGCCCGGCGTCCATGATCTGGTTCTCGGCGGGTTCGATGTTGTGGTAGATGTCCGCGGGACCCCAGCCGTAGGCCAGCCCCAGTGTATGGCCCCATTCGTGAGTCAGCGTGTTGCCGATCATGCTGCCCAGGGCGTGTATGGCTCTCGCTATCTGCTCGGACCTCGGACCGTCGGGATACTCGTTCGCCTCCACTTGCTTGCCGCCTCGCGACGGCATGAAATCCTCGAAAACCTCGTCGAACAGCGGGTCGGCTATCGGCATTGCGTTTTGCGACTTGGGGCTGAATGCCAGGTAGGAGGCAACGAATACCCCGCCGTAGGCCAGATGCCCCGATTCGGCCGACTCGGCATTCCAGCCTCCGACCACGTCGTTGAAGTAGATATTGCCCATGTCCTTGACGCCGTTCTCGGTCATGGTGTTGTCCAGTCCGATCAGGTCTCTGCCGTTTGGATCCTGTCCACCGATCTCGACAACTCCGTACTCGATAAAATCGGCAGGGCGGGTCTCGCGGAATTCCACGTTGATGCCCTGGTAGTCCCGCTGCACGACCTCCAGGATGCGCGCTTTGATCTGCGGTTCGACGTTGCGCAACCCGAACTCCCTGAGCGCGTCGGTAAAGCCCGGCAGGTACTTCAGATACACAACCTGCAACTGGGATAATACCGTGAACTCGACATCGGACGGCAATGGCACGCCCGTTTGCTGAACAGTGTCCCAGAAAACCACCGGCGTCGCCAGGCCTCGCAGCACTCCCGCCCGGGCCCCGAGCCCTGTAATCCCGCCCTTGCCGTCCGACACTACGCGCAGGATGTAGTGCATCAGATCTCCCGAGATGACTTCGGGCACTATCGACAGGGCGTTGTCGCCGCTGTAGTCGGTCACCTGATTATCGATATCGGTGAAGGTACCGTCGATCAGCACTACCGTCGTTGCCGAACCGCTCGCAAAACCGCGCCCGGACAGCTCGATAACCTGTCCACGGGAGGCCGAGGTGGGGCTGATCCTCGTCAAAGCGGTCGGCCCGAGTTGCATCGTCATCCCGCCGAGTGTATTGCCGATCACTTCGACGTCATCCGGGTGAATATTGACTACCGTGACATCTCCGCTGAACACTCCGGGTTCGATTCCCAGGCACTCGGCCGGCAGCGGTCCGCTGTCTCTGTCGCGCATCGCGGATGTCTCAGACAGGGCACATGCCGTGCTAATTACACGTGCCGAACCGTCGTCGGGATCGAAGCTGCCTGAAAAGCGAAACTCGGTCAGCCCCTCTCCGCTGACGGATCCGTCGCTGCCTCTTTCGCCCATCAAGAACCCTTCTCCCAAAGCCTCGACTTCGCTTCCAAGGTAAACCGTGCCTAGCGCATCCACCGGTAAAAAATCATTCAGAAGCGGCTGTAGCGTCTGTCGGAGTTGCCAGTCGATCGGCACCTCGGCCGATTGCCCGGTTCCGTTGGAATAGTCGACTTGTACCCGGCAGGTGCCTTCGAATTCACCCTGTCCACCCAGAACGCCGAAAGTGGCCGGATCGATCACAATTTGCAACTGGGTATCGTCCAGACGTTCTGGCGTGATCATCCGCGAACCGCCCCCGCGTTCGAGAAGCACGAGCAAGTTGCCCTGCTCGGGACCGACAAATCCCTTGCCGAAGATCTTTACTACCGTTCCCGGCAGAATCACTGCCGGCTCGACGCGATAAAGCTCGAGTTCCGGCAAGCCTCCGTCCGGCAGCGTCGACTGCTGGCTCGGACAGCCGCTCGCGAGCAGCGCTGTTGCAAACAGTGCGAACCAGGTGACGGATCTGAACCGGCTGTCTGGCATTACTGGTAGCCCACCAGCAAACTGTATGAGTTTCCGGCCTGTAAATCGTAGCCGTATACCCGCACATAGTAGTAGCCGTCCGCTGGAATGTCGTACTCGATGTGCTCGTTGTCGTCGCTGGATAACGAGGTTGCAAGCTGATGCTCGAAAAGCGCGTCGGCCGTTACGTCCGGATCGTACAGTTTCAGGTCGAGGTCGCCCGATGCGTGACTGAACGTCAGGTCGATGATCATTTTCTCGCCCTGGAACAAGTAAGCGTCGTACCAGTCCTCGTTGTTGGGGCACAGCATCATGTTCTCGATCGGAACCGTTACACTGGCCTCGACGGCATGCGCGGGATCGTCGTTGGGCTCGTTGCCGTCCTCGGTGCACTCCTGGGCCTGGGGAGTCACCGTGACCAACATGTCATAAGAGTTTTTGGCCCCCTGGTACGGCCCGATTCCGATATAGTAGGTGCCGTCCGCGGGCATCGATTCGACCACGGCCTGCTCGTCGTCCGTCTCGGATGTCGAACAGCCGAGAGCATTGTCGCAGGAGAGTGTCTCTGCGTTGAAGGCCGTGTCGTAGTCGAAGATCCACAGATCGAGATCTCCGTCGGCCTGGGTGAACTCGATCTCGACTTCCAGCTTGTCCCCCTGGTTGAGCGAGATCGAGTACCAGTCCGGCTCGCCGCAGCAGCTCAAACCGGTGTAGACGTCCTCGGTTACGGTCTTGGCCTCGTCGGGATAGTCGTTCGGTTCGAACGTATCGGCGTTGCAAGGAACATACTCCTCCAGCACCAGGTACATCGAGTAGCGGTTCTCAACGTCGGAGGCGGCGCCCTCGACACGCAAGTAGACGCTCTTTTGCGCCTGGAAAACATCCGAGTAGATTTCTATCTCATCCGGTTGCGCAGAGCCTGAGGTCAGCAGCGTAAGGCCGTCCTGATCGTAGAGATCCATTCGCAGCTGGCCGTTCGCCTGTGTGTAGCCAAGCAGTGCTCCGATAGAGTACCCCGCCGCCGGGATCTGAATCTGATACCAGTCTACATTGCCCGGGCAGATCTTGAGATCTTCAAGGACCGACTCACCGTTCTGATCGAACTCGACTTTCGTAGCGCTGGTCGAGTCGTCGTTTCCGGAACTTCCCTCGAACGAATCGTCTTCACACTGGCTGTTGCCCTGGGCGTAAGCGGTGAAGGTGAAGCGGCCGTCTTCTGGAATGCACCCGCGCAGGTCGCACTCGCTGCCCGAGGCGTCATCGTCGTCTGTGGCGCAGATGTAGTAGATGACTTTCGCGGTCTCGTCTTGATCGAGTCCCGGGTTGGGGATGCTTCCGCTCCATTCTCCGGAGCCTCCATCCGAGAGGCTGCTCTTTGTGAAGGATTCTCCCGAACCGCTGTCGATCATCCAGTACAGGGCCACGGACGCCACGCTTGATTCCTTGTCTGAGGCCGTCACCGTGATCGGATAGTCGTCGCTGCCGCGCTGGTCGGGAAGCGCATCGTGCTGCAGCGTCGGCGGGGTGCCCTCGCACTTGTGGTGGCCGCCCTTGACCAGGATTGTAATATCCTGGAAGACCTCCGGGTTCAGGTGATCGCTGGCGCCCACCCTGAGGCTCCACAACGGTCTCTCTGCCACTTGCTGTTCGGTCGGCGTCCACTCGAACGAGGCTAGCTTGGAACCGGAGGTGGTCTGAAAGTTGCTGCCGGGGATGCTTTCAACGACCTGCAGATCAACGTTGGGCGAGTCGGTGTCGCGCACCTCGATGTTGAAGGCAATCGTCTGCTTGCGATCGAGATCCAGAGTATAGTCCGAGGGCGTGATGAACACCGGGGCTCCGGTTCCGGCCCCACCCAGGGTGACGAAGATGGTGATCGCCTCCGAGACGCTGTCGATGCCGTCCGTCGCCAGGAATACGATATTGTACTGCATGCCGTTGCCGTCCGGCCCGGCGTCCGAGGCCAGCGGAGTCCATGAAAAGCGGGCGCTGTTGTCGTCGATTTGCTCGAATACCGCGGCCGCCGGCTTGCCCTGCATACCGAACTCGAGCGCGTCGCCGTCGTCGTCGACGGCCTCGACCACGAATTCCAGGGTGGCGCCGGTCTCGACGCTCTTGTTGCCGATCGGGAAAAAAGCCGGCGAGTGATTGGCGCAACCGGCCACCAGGCAGGCAACCGCAATCGCCGTAATCGTGCTGATCATTCCTCTTGTTGCCACAGCTAGTCCTCCTGTCGTGCTTTACAGAATTTCACTATACTAGCACGACTTGCAGGCGGTTATCTCTTTTTTCTCTTTATCCGGCCGCGCAGCCAGAAGAAGACCAGGGCCGCAAGGCACAGGTAGGCCGGCCAGTCGCCGAGTGCTTCGTAGAGCGTGCCGCCCTTCATCATCGGTACGGACTCCATCAGCGTCTCGGCCCCGGTCGGCTTGGTCTGAGAGAGGATCCTCCCGGCCGGGTCCACGAAGCACGATACTCCGGTATTGGTCGAGCGGATAAGCGTAAGCCGGCTCTCCACTGAGCGAAACACGGCCAGCGCCATGTGCAGGTAAGGTTCGGCGGTCTTTCCGAACCAGGCGTCGTTGGTAATGTTGATTATTATATTTGGATCCTTGCCTCCCAAATCGCGGGTAAAGGCCGGCAGGATGTCCTCGTAACAAATCATGATGCCGATCCGGAAATCGTCGAAAGGAATCACCTCGACCGTCTTGCCGGCCGTCAAATCTCCGCCCTCGGGCAGCCACTTGTAGAAAGTCGGGAAAACGTGCCCCAACGGAATGTACTCTCCGAAGATCAACAAGTGAACCTTGTCATAGGCGCCCAGTACGTTGCCTTTCCCGTCCAGCAGAATGGCCGTGTTCAGCAAATCGATCCCCGGGTGGCGCGGAGAATCATTGTCGGGATTGCGCCTGGCGGTCAAGGCGCCGAAAAGCAACGGGGTGCTGAAGCCTCGTTGCGGCGCCGTCCTGTCCAGACCGTCGGTTCCGGCGGCCCGGTCCCAGGAGGCGTGCTCGGGCGGCTGAGTGGCGCTCGGCACGATCTCGGCCGCATCGCGCGGGATGGGGCGGTAACGCCCGACCTGCTCGTCTCCCTTTCTAAGCACGAAGGTGTACGGCGCCTGGTAGGACGTCTCGGGCCAGACAATCAGGTCTGCCCCGGATTTCTCGAGCTCGATCGACATACGCTGGTGACGAACCAGGTTGTCGTCCGTCTTCCGCGGATCTTCCTTTTCCCAGATGCCCACATCGGCCTCGACCAGGCCGATTTTCAAATGCGGCGCCGCTTGTGCCTGCTTGTCGACCATGGAAAGGCGTAAAAGCCCGTAGCCGCTAAGCATAAGCGGTACGGCCAGGGCCCAAAGCAAAGGCTTCCACCACCCGCTCTGTTTTTCGAAAAGACAAACCAACGTATCGATCAGGAAACCGTTGGTCATGACCAGCAGGAAGCTCAACAGGCTGACCCCGCCCAACTCGCAAACCTGGATCATCGGAGTCACCCAGTACTGAGAGTTTGCGTAGTACCAGGGAAAAATAAAGGGCAACAGAAACTCGGCGGCCACATAGGCCAAAGGCACGTGCAGCCAGTAGCCGAGCGAGGATCGTTTTCGCAGCCAATGCAGCAGCCACAGGGCCAGGGCGAATACCAGCCCCTGGTAGATTCCCATCAGCAAGGTAAAAAACGCTGCCGGCGGGAACGACATGTGGCCGAAGTCCATCAGCATCGAGCCGATCCAGTAGAATCCGCCGACATTGGTAATCGTCCCCGCCCACAGGCCTATCAGGAAATGTTGCCGGGCAGAGGTTCCTTTAGCGGCCAAGACGGTCGGTACTAAAGCAATCCAGGCCAGCCCGGCCATGTCGAAGGTCGGAAAGGCCAGAAACACGCAGATCCCGCCCAGGCCGGAAAGCAGCAGGCGAAGGCACCAGCTTCTCCACCCCAGGCCGGGTTTTCTATTCCTGTCTTTCTTGCGCCCAAACATTGGCCCAAGCAGAACAAAAAAAAGGCCGCCCTGCAAGGGGCGGCCAAAAACATTTTCAAGCGAATGCTACTCGGCTGCTGCCGCGCCGCCTTCAGTTGTGCCTTCAGTTGTGCCTTCAGCTGTGCCTTCAGTTGTGCCTTCAGCTGTGCCTTCAGCTGCGGCTTCCTTCTTCTCGGGGCTCTTGCCCATCATCAGGCCGACGGCCTTCGGACCAATCGTGGCCATCTCGGCCAACAGTGCGTCCTCGGCGGTTACCTGGTCCCAGTCGACCGCTACCAGGATCTCATCCTTCATCGGGTCGTAGACGCCGCCGATAACCCGCAGCTTCAATGTGCCGGGAATCGTGCCTGCGCCGCGGGAATCGATGTGCAGCACAACGATGTAGTCGAACTTGAGATCGGGCTTTCCGAGCAACTCGGCCACTTTCTCTACCAGTGTCTTTACCAGGTTGGGCACCACGGAGTAGTCCTCGCCTCCGCAGGAGTCCCATTGCGAACTGTGATGGAAGAAGGCGGCGTGAACCAGGCCGCGGGCCAGCTTCCAGCTCAAGTCGCCCAGCCCGACTTTTTCGAGCATCGGCTGGATTGGCTGCAGAGAAATGCCGTTCTCACCGAACTCGGCGATGAAACCTCCGAACAGGGCCGCCGCGAGCTTCAGCTTGTCGCCCGGCAGGTAACGCATGTCGGCAGGCATCACCAGGAACTTCTTGCCCTGCATGTCGATGTAACCAGGGCTTCCGTCGGGGCGCCAAACCTTGACCTTGCTGCCGCAGCCGGCCACTAAAGCCATTGCCAGTACCGCGATTCCGATCAACGCGAGCTTCTTCATTCCTTCCCTCCTTAGTTTGGTGTTAGTTCTTTCCGTGTATTAAGAGAGCAACCAAAGAATCACTGCTTTTCCTTGAATCGAACACCTTTTACAGGAGAACGAGATCGTCTGTCAACTAGATCGCATGAGATGGCAACATCTTTTCAGTTAAGTCAAGCAATCTCGAAACCGCTTTCATTTCTGTTGGCACGTCTTGTGCCGCGTATTCCGCGTTTCTCAGCCGTGTTTCTCAATGGTGCCCTCGGGTGCGGCCCCCGTCGTTTGGGGGTTGCGGCACAGACTTTAGCTCGCGCTCGAGGAGCACCTTTCCCTGGCCGTCTGTCATACGTTCCATTCGCTTGTTATCTTGTGTGAAAAACTCCGATCTGAACTTCAGCTTTCCGCTGCCGTCGTAGGTGGCCTCGGATTCAAGTTCTTCCGCCCGGTAGCTGCGAACCATGCGGTAGGCCAACTCGGCCCCGGCGTATTTGGCGACTTCCACGGCATTTCCCGATTGATCGAGTTTAGTCCTGATGCGCACAATCGATACCCCGCTTCCAGCAGGCCTTACGAAGTCCATGCGATCGCCGCGGTTGTACACCTTGAGGCTGCCTTTATCGAGGCGCATGATGCGCTCCTCGCTCATCGGACGGCCCTGGGTATCATAGCTAACCCGGTAGGTCATCTTGACCCGACCACCGCCATCCAGGAAAACCACCTCGCGCGGCCTGTCGCTCGGACCTTGCGTCCTGTAGCGCGGACCAGCCTGGTCGCAGGCAACCGGCCCGGATAGCAGCAGCCGGCCCGCGCTGGGTCGCTCGAGTTCCTTGAAACATGTCTGGGCCTGATTCTTAACTGATTGTCCCTTGTCGCCCTTGCAGGCGACCACCCCGCCCATGATAATAACCAATGCCGCACAAATGTAACGGTCTCGGATAAGACGTTCACTTACCATCAATTTTTTTTCTGATCTCCTGGCCGAATTCGTGCCCGCGGATGAAAGCATCCTGGTTCAACTTGTGGGTGCCGGGAGGCACCGAATCGGCTATGGCCTTGCTGACTGCATCGGCGGAAACAACATCCGCAAGCGCCGTGAAAAAGCCGAGCATGACGATGTTGAGCACCATCTTGCGCCCCATCTCCTCGGCAATACGCGTTGCGGGAATGCCGTAGGCACGACATCCCGGGGGCAAATCGTGTGGAATAACCAGGCTCTCTTCGAAAAGCACGAGTGCGTCCGGCTTGACTTCGGCGATGAATTTCTCGTAGGCGGGTTGCGACATTACCGCTAAAATATCAGGATTCACCACGCACGGATAAAGGTTGCGTTCGCTGCTGACGACCACCTGGGCACTGCAGGCGCCGCCGCGCGCCTCCGGTCCGAATGACTGGGTCATGGTGGCGTCCTTGCCGTCATAAATGGCCGCCGCCCTGCCAAGGATTATCCCGGCCAGGATGACACCTTGGCCCCCGAAGCCGCCGATCTTGACCTCCACCCGGCTCATCGTTTCACCCCCGTGGGGTAAGGAGTGTATTTCTTGCCCAGCTTGGGAATGAATTCGTTGTTCATAGCCTCCAGCAAGGTGGGGCGATCCCTGTCGACGAACTTGCCGACAATGATCGGTCCCTTTAGCTCCAATCCTACCATGCGCGTGTTGGCGCCGTTGACCACCTTGCTGGCCTTCTTGTAGAAACGCATGGCATCCAGCCCGTCGCCCAGCCGGTTGCGGCGGGAATAGATGGTCGGGCACGGTGCGACGATCTCGAGAAAGCAAAAACCCGGTTTGGTAAGCGCCTCGGTCATGCTGCGCGTCAACTGACGGACGTGGTATGTCGTCCACCTGGCCACGTAGACGGCTCCGCTGGAGTCGGCCAAGAAAGGCAGGTTGAAAGGCTTGTCGTATGAACCGTATGGGGCCGTGGTGGCAATACTGTGAATGGGCGCCGTGGGGCCGACCTGCCCTCCGGTCATGGCGTATGTGAAGTTGTTGACGCAGAACACCTTGATGTCCGAGTTCCTGCGCGCGCCGTGGATGAAATGGTTGCCGCCGATGGATATCAAGTCTCCCTCACCGCTTAGCACGACTACCGAGAGATCGGGCCTGGCCACTTTCAGTCCGGTGGCGAAAGGGATGGGCCGGCCGTGGGTCGTGTGAAACGAATCCATCTTGACATAGCCTGCGATCCGCCCGGTGCAGCCGATTCCCGAGACCACAGCAATCTTGTCACGGTCGATACCCGACTTCTCGATCGCCCGGACAAAACAATTGACCACAACACCGATGCCGCAGCCGGGGCACCAGATATGAGGCATGCGCTCCATTCGCAGGTATGGCTCGACGGGATTCACATGGTCGTTCATCCCAGCACCTCCTCGACCACGCGCAAGATCTCCCGTGGATCGTGCAGTGCTCCCCCTGCGTGGGGCACCAAGACCGTCCTGGCCTCCCCGGCCACAATCCTCTCGACCTCCAGGGATATCTGTCCGAGGTTCAACTCCGGTACCACTAATGCCCTGACTTGCTTATTTCCGGCCAGTTGCCGAAGGCGAGCTTCCGGGAAGGGCCATACCACTACAGGCCGGAAAACCCCCAGCTTGAGGCCCTTTTCCCTGGCCATCTGCAACGTGCGCAACACGACCCGAGAGGTTATGCCGTAGGCGACGATGATCACTTCGGCGTCTTCTAGCTGGTGCTCTTCGACCTGGCAAATGTCCTCGGCCTGCAGGCGGATCTTGTCCACCAGGCGTTTTACAAGTTCGGCCTGCGCCCCGGCATCCATTGCGGGATAGCCCCTCTCGTCATGTGTCAGGCCGGTGACATGGAAACGGTAGCCTTCGCCCACAGGGGCCATCGGGGGAACCATATTCTTCCCGGGCCGGTATGGCAGGTAGTCTTCGCGGGGACCTTCAGGCAGCTGGCGGTACTCGACCTCAATCTGATCGGCTTTGGGTATGACCACCTTTTCGGTCATATGCCCGACGGCTTCATCCATCATGAACATGACCGGAACCCGGTAACGCTCGGCCAGGTTGAAGGCCATGATGGTCAGATCGAAACATTCCTGGGGAGAGTTCGGACATATGGCGATGATCTCGTAGTCACCGTGGGATCCCCACCTGGCCTGCATCATGTCAGCCTGCGCCGGAAGAGTCGGCAGGCCCGTCGACGGGCCGCCGCGCTGCACGTTGACGAAGACGCAGGGAGTCTCCGTCATGGCGGCCAAGCCGACGTGTTCCATCATCAGAGACATTCCAGGCCCTGAGCTAACCGTCATCACCTTGCTGCCGCCCCAGGCGGCACCCTGGATCGCGATCGACGAGGCAATCTCGTCCTCCATCTGGACGAAGACACCTCCCACCAGCGGCAGCCTCAAGGATATCCGCTCGACCACGGCGGTAGACGGCGTGATCGGGTAGCCGAAAGCCGCCCTGCAACCGGCAGCCAGTGCCCCCTCGCAACAAGCCTGATCACCATCAAGGAAATGAACACCGCTGAGCACTCCCATGGGATCAGCCGTGGGCATGGTCTCGCTCCTCGTTCCCGCCATTGTCAGTTTTCACCTTGATGCCGTGAATGGCGAAGTCGGGACAATACAGACCGCACAGATCGCAGCCCGTGCACGCATCGGCGTCGACCACAATCGGCGCATGGTAACCTTTGTGGTTGAACCCCTCTTCCAACTGAAGGACATGGGTCGGGCAGAACTCGACGCAAAAGCCGCAACCTTTACAGCGCTCCCGATTTATGAAGACTTCGCCCCTGAATTTTCGTGCCGCTTTTCGGGTCGAATTCGCCACAGCAAGAATCCTCCTGGCCGTCGTTCTAGGGACGCGCCGTGTACCGCTCATCCTCTCCCGAGCCGCTCACGCATTAGATCGCCGATCTGGGCGGGGTTCTTGGTCACAGCGACGCCGACTGCCTCGAGAGCCTGCATCTTCTGTGAAGCTGTGCCCTTACCGCCCGCCACAATAGCCCCGGCGTGGCCCATCCTGCGTCCAGGAGGTGCCGTAGTCCCGGCGATGAAAGCAACGACCGGCTTGCTCATATTCTGCTTGATCCAAGCGGCCGCATCTTCCTCCGCCTGGCCGCCTATCTCGCCGATTAGAACGACACCTTGCGTCTGAGGATCTTTCTCGAAAAGATCGAGTCCGTCTATGAAATCGAGTCCCTTTATTGGATCTCCCCCCAGGCCGATGCAAGTCGACTGGCCCAGTCCGACTCTGGTGAGTTGATCTACCGCTTCGTAAGTCAAGGTACCGCTGCGGCTCAAGACGCCGATGGAACCCTTCTTGTGGATCGGTCCCGGCATGATACCGATCTTGGTCTCTCCCGGGGTTATCAGCCCCGGGCAATTCGGCCCGATCAGGGTAGTATTCGTCCCGGCTAAAGCGTGCTTGACTCTCAGCATATCCAGTATCGGAATTCCCTCTGTAATACACACAGCCAGACGCACGCCCGCGTCTGCGGCCTCGAGAATGGCATCGGCCGCACCCGGGGCCGGTACGAAAATGATCGAGACATCGGCGCCGGTTTGTTCGACCGCCCGCTTTACGCGGTTATACAGAGGAATGCCTTCCCACTGCGTGCCGCCCTTGCCCGGGTGAACCGCCGCAACCACCTTCGTGCCGTACTCTACCATCGTGGCCGCGTGGAACTTCCCCGCGCTACCCAATCCCTGGATCAGCAAACGTGATTCCGAATCGACCAGAATGCTCACGACGCACTCCTCACGGCTTCGACAACCGCCTCCGCCGCCTCCTGCATGCTTTCGGCGGGAATGATGTCCAGGCCGGAAGATTTAAGAATCTCACGGCCGCGCTCGACCAGCGTGCCCTGCAGCCGAACCACCAGCGGCACCTTCATACCAACCTGCTCGATTGCACCAACGACACCCTCGGCAATGACGTCGCAACGGACAATGCCACCGAAGATGTTCACCAAAACGGCTTTGACATTTTTATCAGCCAGAATTATCTTGAAGGCCGCTTCGACTCGTTCAGCATCGGTGCCGCCGCCGACATCCAGGAAATTGGCCGGTTCGCCGCCACAAAGCTTGATGATGTCCATGGTTGCCATGGCCAGTCCGGCGCCATTGACCATGCAACCAATGTTTCCTTCGAGCCGTATGTAGCTGAGATTGTGCTTCGACGCCTCGACCTCGGCAGGATCTTCCTCGTCGAGGTCTCGCAATTCAACCAACTCCGGGTGGCGGTAAATGGCGTTGTCGTCGAAGTTCATCTTGGCGTCAAGCGCAATGAGATCGCCCGTCGAGGTCACCACAAGAGGATTTATCTCTATCAGTGAGGCATCCAGATCCATGAAGGCCTTGTACATTCCGGAAAGAAATTTCACAGCCTTGGATACCTGCGATTTGTCCAGCCCAAGCTCGTATCCCAGCCTGCGCACCTGGTAAGGCATCAGGCCGGTCAACGGCGATATGCGTTCACGCAGGATCTTACCGGGATCCCGCGCCGCCACCTCCTCGATCTCCATTCCGCCGGCCGAACTCATGATAAGCGTGACCGAAGCGCTTGCGCGATCCAGGACCAGGCCGGCATAGATCTCGCGATCTATTGGCAGGCCCTCCTCGACCAGTACTCGGTGCACCACCTGTCCAAGAGGGCCGGTCTGGTGAGTAACCAGGGGCACACCCAGCATCCCTCGAGCCGCATCGCCGGACTCTCGGGAACCGTGCACCACTTTTACTCCGCCGCCCTTGCCTCGCCCGCCCGCGTGAATCTGCGCCTTTACAACAATCGTGTCGCCACCGATCTCTTCGGCTGCTTGCAGGGCCTGATCGGGAGTCTCGGCAATCAGTCCCCTGGGAACCGCGACACCGTAGCGTGCGAGAATTTTCTTGGCCTGGAACTCGTGTATTTTCAAGCCTGCCTCCTCGGCAAAATATGCACATCGCTGAATTGGAGGCTAGCCGGTTGTTAGCATTTGTCAAGCACTTAAGGGCCGCCGCAGGTATATTTTCGGAACCGTCCAGCGTGCTTGTGGATTTTTCACAAGATGCATATCGTACTGGCCAATTAATTTTTTTCTTGACAAGATTGTTTTCTCGAACTTATTCGTCGTGACCATGGCAAATTTACAAAGGTGACAACGTATGAGCGTCTCATTTGAATGTGTCCAATGTGAAGCCGAGTTTGAGCTCGAGGTTTCGGACATTCTCCGTGAACCGTCTCTTGTCAAATGCCCCAACTGCGGCAAGAAGGCAAACCCCAAGATCGTCGAGAATGCCTTTCTGGCTTTCGACGAATTCCTGGAACAGGTCGGGCGCTTGAGCAAGAAGTTCAGGGTCGCCGTATCGCTGGAGCCGGATGAGATTGTCGAGGATCCCAGCGACGAGTTCCTGGACGATGATGACGACGAAACATCCCTTTGGGGTGACGATGTCGAAGAAGATGAAGAAGAAGAAATGTAGATTTTCAAACCTTTTGCAGGCTGGATAATCGAAGCAGCCTTTTTTCTCCGTCACCTGAAGAAAGAGAAACAACCAACGCTAAAGGCGTGGTATGCTGGGCTTGTCTTTTCCATTCGAGGAGGCTGTCATGCGGGTTTTTCGACACGGACTGTTCTTGTTGCTGGCCCTGGCGGCGGCGAATTTAGTTCCCGGGATTTCTTCGGCCGGTCCGAAGAAATCCGGTCCGGCGCCTTCAGCACTCAAGCCGCCCGCGGGTTTCATCGAGATGACGGTAGTGGGCGTGATGGAGAACAAGGGCGCGCATGTTGTTGTACTCAAGGACAAGGACGGCACCTTGCTGCCGATATGGATCGGAGACTCCGAGGCCTTTGCGATTCAACTCAGGCTCGGCCGGCAGCGCTTCCAGCGGCCGCTGACGCATGATCTGCTGGACAAGATCATGCACGAGTTGGGCGGAGTTCTGGTCAAGGTGCAAGTCGACGATCTCAAGAACAACACTTTTCTGGGAACGGTCTTTATCAGGCACTCCGGCAAGCTGCTCTCCTTCGATGCCCGGCCTTCCGACTCAATCGCCCTGGCCGTCGGCAACAAAGCGCCGATCTTCATTTCGCTAAAAGTGCTAAAAAGGGCCGGAATCAAACCCGATCAGAAAGAGCAGCCGCAAGAAAAAAAACAGGATCCCGACGGTCTGCTCAAGGATATCCTCGGCAAGGATCGCGAGGAGCACACGTTGTAGCCGATGATCAGCAGCAACCCAACATTCTTGACACCCCAAGACGCCGACCGTAGAATCTGCGCTAATGTTCATCAACTATTCCGCGATCGCCACCCGGGTTGTCGAGATCCTTACCAACCCGGAAAAAACCTGGCGGGCCATCAAGAACGAACCTGACCAGGGACGCGATCTCGTCACCAAATACGTATTGCTTTTAGCGCTGATCCCGACCGTCTTCGGCTTTTTAGGTAACCTTCTTTTCGGGGGAGGTTTTCTTTACGCCCTGGTATATGCGATTCTCCTCCTTTTGGTCTTTACCGGATCGGTTTTCGCCCTCGGGCTGCTGGTAAACTTCATGGCCCCTTCCTTCGGCACGGTGCGAGACGAAGATGCGGCATTCAAGCTGGTCGCCTATGCCTCGACTCCCGTCTGGATTGCGGGGTTTTTGACCCTCGTTCCTCAGCTGAGCCTGTTGGGAATGCTCGTCGGCTTCGGCTATGCCGCCTACCTTTTCCTGGCCGGATGCCAGGTATTGATGGACACTCCACATGAGAAGGCCCTGAAGTTCGCAGCCGCAGCAGTGGGAACCTGGTTCGTCATGGTTCTGATCGTTGCCCTGGTAATGTCCAGGATCACGGCGCTGCTCTTCGCGCCTTCCATCATGCTCGGCAAGATCATCCATACCCCGCCCAGAGTCTGAGGCGGCCTCGTCCCGGAGGTTGAGTTATGCGTAAAGCGAAGATTGTCTGCACGATCGGCCCCGCGAGTTCTTCCGAGGAAATCGTGAAGAAGATGGTTCTCGGCGGAATGGACGTGGCCCGCCTGAACTTCTCTCACGGCACACACAAGAGCCACAGCCGGCTGCACGTAATGCTGCGTCGCCTGGCCAAGGCGGCCGGGCGACCCTTGGCTATTCTGCAGGACGTCCAGGGCCCGCGCATCCGCCTGGGAAAGTTTCAGGTCGGTCAGGCAGTTCTGCACACCGGCGACTCGTTCAATCTGACTACCCGCCCCATCGTCGGAGACGACTTTCACGCGGCTGTGCAGTACAACCATTTTCACAAGGACGTAAAAAAGGGCGACCGGGTGCTCATCGCTGACGGGACGATCCAGCTGCGGGTCACCGATGTCGAAGGCCGGGACGTAATAACCAAGGTGGTCGCCGGTGGCGTGATAAAGGATCACAACGGCATCAATCTGCCCGGCGTTAATATTTCCAGTGCATCAGTTACTGAGAAAGACCGCAAAGACATTCGCCTGGGATTGAAGTTAGGCATGGACCTGGTGGCAATAAGCTTCGTGCGCAAGCCCGAGGACGTCCTGCAGGTAAGGCGCATGATTCGCAAGGCCAAGGGAAATTCGCTGATCTTGGCAAAGATCGAGCACCCCGACGCGGTCGACAACCTGGACGATATATTAGACGTTTGTGACGGAATCATGGTGGCGCGTGGCGATCTGGGCGTGGAACTGCCTCCCGAAATGGTGCCGGCTATACAGAAAACGGCCGTGGCCCGGGCTAATGCCCGCGGCAAGCTGGTGATCGTGGCAACCCAAATGCTCGAATCGATGATCCATAGCCCGAGACCAACCCGGGCCGAAGCCTCGGACGTGGCCAATGCCGTTTTCGACGGAGCGGACGCTTTGATGCTGTCGGGGGAAACCGCGGCCGGCGCCTATCCGCTTGAGGCTTTGCAGATGATGGTCAGGGTCATCGGCCAGGCTGAAAAATCGGCGGCCTTCCAGAGTATCCCCTCACCGCGCCTGATCAAGGACCACGCTCTGTTCCCGAATGCTATCTCCAAGGCCACGGTAGTTGCGGCCGAGGACACCGGGGCCAGGCTGATAGTGGCCTTCACCGAGTCGGGCAATACCGCCAGGCTAATTTCGGACTATCGTCCCAACGCCAGGATAATCGCAATGACACCGCATGATGACGCCTACCACGGTCTGGCTATCTATTGGGGAGTCGAGCCGCTCAAGGTGCCGGCCGTGCGCTCTACTGACGCCATGCTGCGCCAGGCAAACCGGATCCTGATAGAACGCGGCTTCGCCCGCACGGGTGAGGCGGTTGTGATAACGTCCGGAGTGCCAATCGGCCAACCCGGCAGCACAAATATGCTCAAGATGCACCGCATCCAATAAGACACCTATCTGAACCCAAACACCCAGATTATCCGGGAATCTGGGAACCTAAACACTGTCTTCTTGACATGCACAAGCGTATAAATCTATACTTCTTTCCTGGTTTTTGTGTGCTGTCCTGCGGGGTAAGACTAAGATGCGTACATTCGAGGTCAAGATACTGGGGCAGCGCTACAAGGTACGCAGTGACGAGAAGGAAGAGTATGTCCAGGGCCTTGCGGAGTATCTCAATGAACAGTTGGCCGAGGTTCAGAAAAATACCCGGACCGTGGCAACGCACAACCTGGCTATACTCGCGGCTTTAAACATTGCCGATGAATTTTTCAAGCTGAAACAGGAAAAATCCAGGCTGGGCAAAGAAGTAAAAGACAAGGTGCGTCACATTCTCAAGCTGATTCACTCGGGAACGAATGCTCAAGATGCTTGACTTTATCGTAAATTCAGTTATTTACCCCTGCAGGGTACGTGACGGGCATTTAGAAAATAATGAACCAACATTTTTTTCGAAGGGAGCGCCCGCTGTGAGTGGTGAGCGGCCTTGCACGCAAGGAAGCCTGAAGCTCTTATGGTGCACCCACCTGTGGAAGGCGGGTTCATTGCCTTCATCTGCCTTGACGGCCCATGCGGGGGTTTTTCTGGGAGGAAGTCCCGTCGTTTGTGGAGACGGGTTGACATAGATTCAGGGTGCGAAAATCGGCCCGATTGGTTTTACAAGACCTAGTTGTAGGTTTGTTTTACAGGTGGCAAGGATGAAAACCTCGAGATCAACGGACACACGGCCTGTCCCGAACAATGCTCAGGAGGTCGCCTATTAAGGGCCGCAGACCGAGGTTCAGCCCGACACCGCCTGTCATGGGCGCCAAATCCTGAATCGATTCAATGCGCGGGGATGATCTTCTCGCGCGCCAACCCACTTACCCAAACGTCGGTATCTAGGCGGCACGCGCCAATTTTGGGCGCTGCCGGCGTTCACATATCTTCCGGGCGCCGGGAAGTGAGGCACCCGGGGAGGTCATTGATGATGCCAGATCTGATTACACTCGTTATTGTCGGAGTCGCATGCCTGTTGTCGGGATTCTTCACAAACCACCTGGTGCAGGTTCGCCGTTCACGTTCAAGACTCAGCCGTGCCAAGCTCGACGCCGAGAAGATTATCGAAGAAGCCGAGAAACAGTCCGAGTTGACGAAACGCGCATCGGAGGTAGACGCCAAGGAAATCATCGAGCGCAAAAGCAGGGAGATGGACGATGAGATCAGGGAGCGGCAGAACTCCCTGCTGGCCCAGGAAAAACGCCTAAATCACCGGGAAGAAAGTCTGGAAAAAAGGGCCGATCTGATCGATCGCCAGGATGCCGAGCACAACCGCAGAGAAAAGGAAGTCACCAAGCGGGAACAACAAGCCGCAGAGATGCAGTCCAAATACGATCAGCTACAGAAAGAAAGCCACGACCGGCTCGAACGAATCGCCAACATGACCGCCGAGGAAGCCAAGAAACAACTGATAGACTCGATGGTGGAAAAGGCTCGTTACGAGGGCGCCAAGCAGATCCGCGAGGTCGAAGAAGAAACCCGTCAGGAGGCCGACAAGCGCGCCAAGAAGATCATCGCCACTTCGATTCAACGTTACGCGGGAGACTACGTGTCCGAAAGGACCGTCTCGGTGGTCCACCTGCCGTCAGACGACATGAAGGGGCGTATTATCGGCCGCGAGGGGAGGAACATCCGCGCTCTGGAGGCGGCTACCGGGATGGACCTGATCATAGACGACACGCCGGAATGTGTGATCATCTCGGGCTTCAACCCGGTAAGACGCGAGGTGGCCCGCCAGAGCCTGGAGAAGCTGATATCCGACGGGCGCATCCACCCGGCTCGCATCGAAGAGGTGGTGGCCAAGTCTGCCGAAGAAATAGAGTTGGTCATCAAGGAAGCCGGTGAACAGGCGACCTTCGAACTGGGGATCCATGGAATCCATCACGAACTGGTCAGATACCTGGGCCGTTTGAAATACCGGACCAGCTACAGT
>Ga0315535_1000608_pt1 | contig 25263 bp, 25 predicted proteins | sample SalMarSW160220MG_2_FD_203092 | JGI IMG/M metagenome (GOLD analysis project Ga0315535, IMG submission 203092) | Salt marsh sediment microbial communities from the Plum Island Ecosystem LTER, Massachusetts, United States - Salt Marsh Sediment SW1602-20 ... | reverse complement strand
GAGAGTGAAAAGATTGGGCCCAAGTGTAGCGCCATCTGAGGTATATGTTCCCTTGGAGAGAATGGTGGACTTCATTGACCACTGTAACAAGCATTTCAAGGGAGAGAGAATGGCTATGGAAGGAGCTGTCAATCATCGAAATGAAGTTGCAGTGCTTACCTGGTTCTTGGATGATGAGCGCAGAAGAATTCCATTCATGTTTGGATGGTATCGGTCTCTTGATGTCATAAATATCGGTATCAAGAAAGGTGGAAGAGCATACTCTATTGGAATGTGGAATGTGGCACATTCACGCCAGTTCTATGGTAAAGAGGATTATACCAAGATGGCTAAACTAAAGAAAAGGACTGATTCGAAGAGCTACCTTAATTCGCATAAAGTGTTCCCAGGGCCATTATATTTGAGTACTCGAATTGGGCTGCTCATTATGTTGGCCGCTGCTATCGCAGTACCAATTGCTATAATGGTTGCTTGGTGGATAGTGCCAAGTATACTTACAGCCTACGTTCCATGGGTTGTCGTAAATGATCCTGCGACATTTCTATTGTGGGCTATAGTTGGGGTTGGCGTCGGATTTGCAGTACAAGAATTTGCAAATCTAATACCAATTTCTGTTGTCCTATCAATGGGTACACCTTTCCTCAGGTTGGGAAGAAAGATATTCCACTAGATCAAATCGATCATACCAAATCCTGGTAGACAAACTAAAAAGACCGCCATAGGGACTTGGGAATAGGAAGAGAATTCAGATGTCAACAAAAGCCATCGAGACAAGTGACCTCACACGTAGATATGGTTACAGAGTTGCTCTTAGAAAAGTATCAATCGAATTTTCTAAAGGTGGGATTCAAGGTCTCTTTGGTGCAAATGGAGCAGGAAAAACAACGCTCATGCGAGTTATATCCACGCTGCTGAGACCTCATGGAGGAACAATCACTGTTATGGGATTTGACCCACAAGATGAACCGGAAGAGGTGAAGAAGTTACTGGGTTTAGTGGGGGATAAACCACTACTTTATGATGAATTGACTGGAATCGAGAATCTCAGATTTTATTCAAAGCTATATGGATTGCAATCAGACTTCTTTGAAACCCAAGTTGAGGAGTTATCCCAACGTTTTGCCATTAAGACTTGGCTTGAAGAACCTGTCAAGAATCTATCAACGGGACTTAAGAAAAGATTAGATATCGTTCGAAGCTTGATTCACAACCCGGAATTACTGCTTCTAGATGAACCATTCAGCGGCTTAGATAAAGATACAACTGAGGATTTTCAAGAATATCTCAATGAGTTTAGAAACATAAGAACAACAATTGTGACAACTCACAATCTAGCTTTTGGAGCTCAATTGTGTGATGAATTCGTCACTCTCAGAAAAGGAGTAGTAGTCAGTCAAGGTCCAATTTCTGAATTTGATCAGACGCTCTGAGGTGATACGATGACATCCGGATTTAGTGCAGCATTCGCAATCGCAAAGAAAGACATTATCATTCAATTTCGTAAGAAGTTTGAAGCATTCGCAATGTTTCTCTTCGCTCTGATAGCAGTCATTGCATTTTCTTTTGCACTTGTTTCAGGAGGATCAATACCGGCAGATGTTGGAAGTGCTATGTTGTGGGTCATCATATTCTTTATGGGAATGTTTGGGTTCGCCCCAATTTTCCTCTCGGAATCTGAAACAGGAACCCTACGTGGTCTTGCAACTGCCCCAATTCCAGCATGGGCAGTGTACGCTGGCAAAGTTATCTATGGTTTTGTTCTGATGGGTATGGTTGTAATCTTTCTAGTTCCTATAATTTCTGTATTGTTTGGTTTCTCATTCCTTACTAATCTGGCACTAACTATCGCAGTACTCATAGTCGGAATATTGGATTTGGCTGCAGTAGGTTCAATGGCATCAGCCCTAACAATGCCTTCGGAAGCAAAAGCAACAGTATTTCCACTCGTGTATTTCCCTACTGCAACATCGGGATTAATCCTCCTCATCGAAATCACAAAGAGTATTGTTTTAGGGGACCTGTTTATAGGCATTGGAATCATGGGACCTGAACAAACAGTTATGTTACTATTTGAAATACTTCTAGCCCATCTGATAGCAATGTTGACACTATCCGCTTCTGTGTTCCACTTTGCGCTTTCACCTTGAATACCTATAACCATCAAAACCTTCATATTGCAAGTAGTAAAGCACGCATCAATTCGAGTTGAATGGCCGTGAGTAAGAACCGACTGATATTTCTCGGAATAACAGCAGCAATATCACTTCTCTATGTCTATATGACATGGATTTTCTCCCCACCAGATGCTGTACTTGGAGAAAACGTTCGTATCTTCTTCCAGCATGTTGCCCCTGCGCTTGTAGCGTACGGATTATTCGGGGGTACATTACTGTGTGGATTATTGTATCTCTGGAAAGGAGATTTGAAATATGACATCCTCGGAGCGGTATCAATTAAACTTGGATTGTTATTCACTACTATAACACTATTGAGTGGTATGATGTGGGCGAATGCAGCATGGCATTCACCTTGGAACTGGGACCCACGCGAAACCACCACTCTCATTTTATGGGTAGCGTATGCATGTATCTTAGCATATCGATCCTCTGTTAGTGATCGAGAAGCAAGAGCCCAATTTGGTTCTATCTTTGGGATCGTTGCGTTCCCGATGGTGATATTGAGCTATTTTTCAATCATAATTTGGGATACTATTCATCCAAGAGTTATAACAGAATCAGGACTTCAGATGGAAGTAGAACATATGATGACCTTATTTGTTGCGATGATTGCAGTTACAATGATTGCACTGATAATGGTCGATCTAACATACAAAGTCGATTCAGCATATGAGAAGTTGATGAGAATAAGAATGTCAAGGAGCTAATATAATGCAGCAGGTTGAACTATTCGTTGTAGCCATAATATTATGGGGTGGAATGTTCGCATTCCTATTTTACCTTCTAATGAGAATGGTCGGAATCGAAAAACAAATCAAGATTGTAGAATCGCAGATAGATGGAGAACAATAGAGATGAATAAGAAGACTCGCATGATTCTTGTTGTAGTCATCCTAGTATCCACTATTGGTTTTGTCGGTTTTAGCATGCTCAATCTCTTTGTAGATCCCTACCTGAGTGTAGATGATGTGGTCGAACATCCTGATTCGTACATCGGCCGAACAATACAGGTCAAAGGAGCATTTCAAGCAGGTTCTCTAAACATTGGTGCTGACAATGTAACTCTAGTAATCGAAGGAGATAATTTTACAATCACGGTGTTGCTACTAGGGGAAGTGCCTAACATGATTGATGGTCAAGATATTGTGGCAATTGGAACGCTGGAATCAGCTACTCTCATGAGAGCAACTCAGATTCTAACGTCATGTCCAAGTAAATACGAAGCCACAACTACTCCATAAAGATCCTATTTCCAATCATCACAAAATCATACCTTATGACCAAGAGGCTTTGCTTCATGCATCCAATGAGTATGGACTTTCACGAGTATCAATGCTAACTGTATTGCCCGTCGTTTTCAAGCTCGATAAAACCTGTAATCTCTGTTGTTATTCAGTATGTTCTATTACCTATTGCTATCTCTGCAGGTTCAATGTTGTTTTTCATTTGCAACATCTGATAAAGAATGTAAGCAAATCGATGATTTTCTTTGCAGAATCTAACGTTATAGGCTCAAACTTAAATTATGGATGATTAAATATATGTACTAGTTAAGCTGTTTGAGCCTGCACAGGAAAATCTGGTGGACCCATCCGCTAGAACGAAGGTCATGAGTATGCTCATCGAACTAACATTTGCATTTATTTTAGTATTGGGAGCAACCTTCTTGCTATTTCTAATAGGTAATAGATTGGCTCCAGTGACAACCGATCGTGATGAAGGACAGCACCAATACGCTTGTGGAGAAAGTCCTATTGGTTTCAAACAGAAGACGAGCATATCTCTCTATAGATACCTCATCTATTTCCTTGTGATGGATTCCTCACTATTGATAATTGCCTTTGCAGTACTGGGAGTTGTATACGCAAATCTTCTTTCACTATTGATGTATCTATCAATTGTTCTTGTATCATCACTGTTGTTTTTAGAAGGAGGCGACCAATAAAATGTGTGCCTCTCGACTAGTCAAATGGGCAGAGAAGCGATCTCCATGGTTACTTCATTTCAACTCAGGTGCATGTAATGGATGTGATATTGAAGTCGTGGCCCTTCTTACCCCAAGGTATGATGTAACGAGATTTGGTATTCAACTTGAACCTTCTCCGAGACATGCAGATGTACTCTTAGTTACAGGAGTGGTAACGCGTCAGTGTGCTGAGCGATTGAAACGAATCTACGAACAGATGCCCAAACCAGCTTTTGTTATTGCAATAGGCGCGTGCGGATGTTCTGGAGGCGTGTTTGCAGGAAACTACCCCTTATTGAGCGGAGTTGATAAAGTAATTCCTGTTGATATGTACATTCCGGGATGTCCCCCGAGGCCAGAAGCAATTATTGATGGAGTTGTCAAACTCCTAAAGACATTGGAGGCAAGTGAAGATGAATGATGTAAATAAGAATCTCTCTTCATTGATTCTCGAGCATTTTGGGAAAGACGCAGTACAGATAGAACCTCTCAAACCTGGACTAATAGCAATCCATGCAAGCAAAGAGAAGAACTGGGATATCATCAAGACATTTCTTGATGCTGATGACGAAGCAACTCTCTCAGCAATTAGTGGAGTCGATCTGGGAGATTCGACGGAGGTACTTTATCATATTAGGACTCTTGGAACCATTGCCACGCTGAGATGTATTGTCCCAAGAAATAAACCAACTATTGCGAGTATAACCGATTTGATACCTGGTGCAAACTTCCATGAACGCGAAACCGCGGATTTCTTTGGAGTAACATTCAAGGGGCATCCATACCCCAAACGACTACTCATCTCTGATGACTGGCCAGAGGGAGTATACCCACTGAGAAAAGACGCTGAGATTCCAACTCCCGAAACCAAAGCAGAAGTTTTACCAGAAGAAGAAATGACCACTAGAGCAGAGGGAACTAGGACTGTAAAGATTGTCATTGGCCCGCAGCATCCCGCACTTCTTGAACCGGAGAGATTTCTTGTGGATGTCGATGGGGAGACTGTTACAAAGGTAACACCTCGCATAGGATACTGCCACAGAGGAGTCGAGAAAGCTACGGAGAGTCGGACCTATATGCAGGATGTCTATCTTGTGGAGAGAATTTGCGGTATCTGTAATAGCTGCCATAGCACGACGTTTTGTCAAGCAGTTGAGTCTATACTCGATGTGGAAGTACCCGCCAGGGGTAACTTCCTACGTACAATTGTTCTCGAATTGAACAGGATTCAGAGCCATTTTCTTGTTCTTGGCCATGCTGGTCATGAGATTGGTTACGATGCGCTATTCCAGTATATGTGGCGGGATAGAGAGATCGCTATGGATCTTACAGAGATACTTACTGGTAACAGAGTAATCACATCATTTCTGGCTATTGGGGGTGTCCGTCGCGATCTCGAAGAAAAGACCAAGCCCCGGATTATGGAGGACCTCAAGAAGTTGAGAGAGCGAGCAGAATTCTATAAACATCTCTTTGAAGAAGACAGAACTGTTCGGATGAGAACCGAGGGTGTCGGTGTGATGGACAAAAAGGAAGCGCTCTCATTATGCGTTGTGGGTCCGGTTGCTCGTGCATCAGGACTCAAAATTGACGTAAGAAAAGAAGCACCATATGCTGCATATGACGAGGTCCCCTATGAACTAATTTCCCGCACTGAAGGAGATTCATGGGCTCGACTTCTGGTGCGTGCTGAGGAGGTTCTGAATAGTGTAGATATGATTGAATATGCTGTCAATAACCTTCCAGCAGGTGACTTCAAGATAAGAGTTCCCAGGAGGGTCGCAGAAGGTGAGTCAATTAGCAGGGTTGAAGCACCTCGCGGAGAACTCTTTTACTATGTGAAGAGCAATGGGACACAGTCCCCAGAACGTGTAAAGATTCGTACTCCAACCTTGACAAACCTCTTTTCGGTAATTAAAGTGACAGAAGGCGGAAACATTGCTGATGTCCCTGCAGCATTGGTGAGTCTGGACCCATGTTTTTCATGTACTGATAGATAGGAGGAAGTTGATTGGTTAGTATTGATCCAGTATTCTTCATTCGTTCACTCCTATTTCCGGGATTTCTGTTTATTCTACTTATGTCTCTTTTCTATGACTGGGTGACACGAAAGGTAGAGGCACGAATGCAGAATCGAGTCGGACCTAACACTGCGGGGCCTGCAGGAATTTTCCAACCTCTAGCTGATATTGTGAAGCTTCTCTCAAAGGAGAAGTTAGTACCTCACGATGTCAGGTCGCTTGCGTTCAACATTGCTCCGGTACTATCACTTGCCATCTTTATTTTCACATTGTTCTTTCTGCCTATCGACGGTTCCACAACTCTGTCGGGCATTAGTTTTGAAGGCGATCTCATAGTCATCTTGTCGATAATCACTCTTGCAAATCTGTTTCTCTTTCTCGCTGGTTGGGCGTCAACGAATGCCTATAGCAAGATAGGAGCTTCACGAGTACTGGTCATGTTTCTTGGCTACGACATTCCTCTTATCATAATCACACTTACACCTGCATTTCTAGCAAATAGCTTGAGTGTCTCAACTATTGCAAATAGTCAGTCCATTCCATTCCTCTTCTTGATTCCTTGGTCCTTTGTTTTATTCTTGGTCGCTTTGCAGGCAGAGCTGGAAAAGGATCCTTTTGACATACCTGATGCGGAAACCGAAATAGTAGGTGGTTACGAAACAGAATATGGAGGGACTGGACTTGCTTTTCTTAAGCTTGCAAAGGATGTCCAGCTTTTCCTCGGTTCAGCTCTTGTCGTCGAGCTCTTTCTTGGAGGTCCCTATGGCCCTGTGTATTTTGATATGCCAGCTCTGTGGTTCACCATCTGGTTCATCCTAAAGGTCCTCTTTGTTGTCATACTTGGAGAATTCATAGCAAATATCTTCGCACGCCTACGTATTGACCAAGTCCTATCAATATCTTGGAAACAGGTCATGCCATTGTCTGTTATCTCGCTCATGGCGACTCTAATTGTTGCATTCTGGGTGCTGCCCATCATAGGAGTTGGAGGTTAGTAGAGATGAGAAAGTCAAGACTGTCGTTTCTTTGGAAGGATGTGCTACTTCACTTGTTTCGAACCCCAGCTACTCAAAAGTATCCGTATATTCCACCTGATATCCCTGATGGATTCCGAGGACGACACCTCTTCTACATAGATCGTTGCATTAGCTGCAAGCTGTGTGAACGAGTCTGTCCAGCAAAAGCAATTGAGATGATTGACATCGAAGGCGAATTGAGACCTTTGTTCATGCTTGATCGTTGTGTGTTCTGTTATCAGTGCGCTGAGAGCTGTCCAAAGGATGCCATAGATTTCTCAAAAAATTTTGAGCTTGCTAGCGGTAACAAATCTCAGCTTGTAGTCAGACCAGATGAGGAATTCAAGGAGAGTGAAGAATAAATTGATTCTTGAGATACTTATTATTGGGCTTATTGTCACCGCACTTCTTGCGATAAATGTGGATGACCCTATTTACTCAGTGATTTCGTTAGCTTGCGTATTCATTATCACATCGCTACTATACCTGATGAATGGAGCATACTATGCTGCCATTTTTCAGTTTGTTATTGCAATAGGAACTCTTGCAATCCTGTTTGTGACCGCTGAAACCCTTGATGAAACACGTATTGAGAAAAAAACGTCTAAGTTTCCAATTGGCACCATAGTCGCAGCTCTCATACTTGCAATTCCAGTGATTTTTTTCACAATTCCAGTGATACGGATTATTCCTGAACCTGCAGGTAATCTGCCCTACATATTGTGGAATTTGAGGTCTGTTGATGTGATTCTACAGGGCATTATTATGTTGGTCATTGCTATTGGTATGATTATTCTTCTGAAGCGCGAAAAGGAGGTGGACTGCTGATGGACTATCTGATTCTATCAATGGTACTCATGGCAATCGGTGTCTATGGTCTCTTGACCAAATACAGGTTTCTGAAAATGGTAGTGTCAATTGAGATACTCGCCATCGCTGCAACAATGAACTTTGTTCTTCTTGTATCTGCAGCAGGTATACGTTTGGGCGAGTCACTTCTAATATTAGCGTTCTCAACAGATATCTGTGTATCATCAGTCGTTGTTGCTTTGCTCGTTATTGTATCGAGAAAATATGGGACTACTGATATCAGGGAACTAGCTAGAATAGTCAGAGACCGAGCTGAAACTCCTGAGTCTGAACAGAAAATATCGGAGGAAGAGTGATTGCTACCACTTGCGCCTTGGTTAGTATGGATTATTCCTCTTGTGTCTAGTTTGTTTATTCCTGTTATGAGTAGGATTAGTGACAAAGTACGGGATTACTTTGCAGTAGTTTCAATTTTTGTCACATTCCTATTTGCCGCCTCGATTATTCCTGATGTGTACTTTGGGTCAGCAGTAGGTATAGACCTAACTGTACCATGGCTTCCGATAATTGGAGTAACCGCAGGTATTGTTGTAGATCCTCTCAGCATCCTTTTTGCTAATCTGATTTCCTTCCTAGGTCTCATCATTATTGTATATTCTCTAGGATACATGAAAGATGAGGATGGACTATCACGATACTACTTCTTCCTCACCCTCTTCCTTGGCTCGATGATTGGACTAGTGATGTCGGACAACTTTCTACAGATGTTCATTTTCTGGGAGATGGTTGGACTCTGTTCATCCGCACTTGTGTCGTTTTGGAGTAAGCGTGTTGAGGTTGTTCGGGCAGGTACTAAGGTCTTTTTGATGACCCGAATTGGAGACGTATCTTTCTTAGCTGCAATTGCTGTTCTATATGCGAATCTGGGCTCGTTTTCATTTTCATATACAATGGCGCATATTGGTGATTTGCCTCTCTCTACTATTACCACGGTTGCTTTTCTCATTCTTGGTGGAGCCCTAGTGAAATCTGCGCAATTCCCTCTCCATACTTGGCTTTACACTGCCATGGAGGCACCTACATCGGTTAGTGCACTTCTCCATGGCGCTACCATGGTCAAGGCAGGTGTGTATCTTCTGGCAAGAGTGTTCATCCTATTTGGTCCCCTCATCCCTCTAATTCCGATGTGGTTGGAGTCAATTGCCTGGATAGGTGCTTTAACTGCGTTTATTGGAGCCACATTGGCATTTGGAACGCCGGATATCAAGGGAGTTCCAGCTTACTCTACCGTGAGTCAGATCGGATTTATGATGGCGGCATTTGGAACGGCTTCCTCATCTGCTGCACTTGGATGGTTTGCTGGTCTGTTCCATCTTATGAGCCATGCATTTTTCCAGAGCCTTGGTTTTCTTGCAATTGGAGCTATCATTCATATGCTGGGAACCCGTGATATGAGAAAGATGGGAGGTATCAGAAAATTGATGCCTGTCACCTTTGCACTCTGTATTGTGGTCCTTTTCGCTCGAACAGGTGTGCCACCATTCGCTAGCTTCTTCAGTAAGGGACTTATTGTCAAAAGTCTCTTGATTACAGGAGATCTACTTCAACTCATTATTGTCTATGGCGCAATCGCCCTCACCTTTGCTTACACTCTCAGATTCACAATACTGACGTTTCTCAGGGGGCAATCAGACTATGTCAAAAATGCGAACTTGCATGAAGCACCTAGAATTATGCTTATCGCATGTATCATCCTTGCCATCTTGTGTACAGTATGGGGATTTGTGGCTAATCTATTTGCATCATTCATGCACGTTGGACAAGTTGTTCAATTCAGTGAAATCTTCAGCATTCCTACAGTGATATTCGTATTTGTCCTATTCTTAGGAGGATTCCCGGTCTACCTCTACTATTACAAGATGGATGGCATTGAGAGTACATTCAAGACGAAGTTCATTCTCCCCCTCAGCACAGTAGCTGGAAATGGTTTCTATATCGATAAGTTCTATGACCGCTTTGTTGGTGGCGGCGTTGCTAAGATATCTAGAGGAGTCCGTACTATTGAGTACTCATTCTTTGAGTGTATACCAACATATGTTTCTCATGGTGCCAACCGTTTCACAAGCAGAGTACATTCTGGCTTTGAAATTGTTATCGGTAAGATCCTATACATCACACGAGATAAATGGCTCTCAAAGGATGAGCGAAGTCCCCATGATGTTGATGGAACTTTGCCATCATACCTTGTGGTGTTCCTCGTTGGAGTTCTGATTCTTGTTCTAATGATTCTGATGACTATATGGGTGTGATATGATGACTATGGCTCTTCTTCTCATACTGGCTCTGTTCGCGGCTGCTATACCAATTTCATATCTTGCTGAGAGAACACGGACTGGCTTAGGCGCTCTGACTCTCTTTGTTGTGGCCACAGTAGGGATGTTTCTGCTTTCTACAACAATCCCAGAAATACTCAATGCTGCAAACAATAACCGATATACTGAAACATATTACTGGGTCCCGGAGATTGATGCATCATTTTCACTCTTTGTAGATGGGATTAGCTTTTCGATTTCATTTGTTGCTCTAATCTTGATTGCTCTAACTTCGCTCTATTCCATTCCTTATATGAAAGACAGAGAGGACATTAATCCATATTATTCCCTCTTAGCGCTCCTATCTCTTGGGCTCATAGGCATCTTCATCACTAGCAATCTCTTGTTGTTTTACTTCTTCTGGGAACTGATACTCATCCCCTCGTACTTCATTATAGGTACATGGGGAGGAGGGGATTCCTATGGTGTTGCATTCAAGTTCTTTATCATCACACATGCAGGTGCGGTTCTTGTACTCCTTGGGATTGGCTCGATCTTTGTCATCACTGGGAGCTTGGACATGTTTCAAGTAACGGCTGCACTTGCTACCATGCAGACCGGACCTATTGGTTGGATACTTATTGCGTTCACAATTGGGTTCGCAGTGAAACTTGCAGTTGTCCCAGCGCATATATGGCTCCCTGATGCGTATTCAGAGAGCCCTGCAACCATGTCTGCACTCCTTGGTGGAGTGATGACCACTGCTGGTGCCTATGGTATCTTGCGAATCTCACTTGGTGTTGTGCTTCCAGCTTTGTTATCTAATCCATTCGGAGTACAATTCCTGCATACTCTAGCCCTCTTTGGAATCTTATCTGCCCTCTTTGGATCTCTTGTTGCTGTTCAAGAGAATGATGTGAACCGAATGCTGGCATACTCAAGTATTTCTCACATGGGGTATGTGGTCTTTGGTCTCTCGCTCTTCCCGAATCCCCTAGCCATTATTGCAACTGTCCTCCATCTGCTCAATCACGGTGCAACTAAAGGACTCTTTTTCCTCACAACAGGGGACATTGTGAAGAAAGCTGGGACGAGAGATATGAATGAACTCAGTGGAGTAGCATCTTGCATGCCAGTCACTGGCACATGCTCAGCAATCTCTGCATTAAGCATTGGCGGAGTGCCGCCGTTCGCATGTTTCATTAGTGAGTTCCTGATTTTCATGAGCGCTTTTCAAGTGGTTATGGTAGATAGTTTCTATCTAATTCCCACCTTTCTCTTACTAGCCGCAAATGTACTCTCACTAGCCTATGCGTTAAGATATGTTGGCAATGTACTGCTTGGGCCTCCAGATACTCATCAGATGAACGAACGGTCAGCCATAGTACTTGGAGTAGTTGTGGCGCTATCTGTTGTCGTTGTTATTCTGGGCATATGGCCTTCAATATTTACACAACTCATCGCTCTTGTCAATTTTCAAACATGAGGAGATATTATGATAGATATTCTAGATATTCTTGCAATACCCACCATCCTTATCCTAATGGGAGTTCTAACAATACCTGTAGTCAAGATACTTCACACAAAACCTCGATATTTCAGGGAGTTACTCATTGGATGGTTTCTGATCGGCTTCGCTCTCTGCGTTATTGCAATCGCTAATCTCTCATTAAAATACTTCAATCTCGAACCGATAGTCCCATTCTTCAATATCAATATTGCAGGAAGTCAATTCTTGGTATTTTCAAGCAGTTTTCTAGTCGACGCCCTCTCTGTCTATATCGTTGTGATTTTCATAATAATTGGTGCAATTGCAGTCATATATGGTGTTCTAAGTGAGAAGGATAGAGGACAAATCACGGAACGATACTATGCAGTGATGTTTATAGTGCTTGCAGGACTGATAGGAGCTGCACTAGCAGGAGATCTGCTCACGCTCTTCATTTTTTGGGAGGTCTCAGCAGCTGGTTCTAGTTTTCTCATGCTTTATCGGAAGACCCCCAGATCGATTCATGCCACGCTCAAGTATTTGGTCATGATTGTCATAGGCTCCAGTTTCATCATGTACGGTCTCTCAATCGTCTTCAGTATTGCAGGCACTCTAAACTTCTGGGAGGTCAGGAATGTCCTGATAATTTTTAATGATAAAACGCTCCTACTCGTAGCATTCGGATTCATAGCCGGAGGTTATGCAATCGAGGCTGCAATAGTCCCATTCCATCTCTGGCTTCCAGATGCATACACGGAGGCGCCAGCATCATCGTCTGCCTTTCTTTCAGGATTGGTCGATCAGGGTAGCTACTACGTGCTGTTGAGAGTACTCATCTATATTCTGACTCCAACCGTGGTTGTCAACTGGACTACCACTATTGCAGTGTTCGCTGCTCTCAGTATGATTGTGGGAAATCTTCGAGCACTAACGGAAGTTAACATCAAACGTCTTGTAGCATACATCTGCGTTGCAGATGTGGGTTACAATCTTGTAGCCATAAGCAGTATGACACCAGTTGGTGTGATGGCGAATCTCTTCTTCTTCCTCGTCGGGGGAATGGCTACTGCCCTTGCCTTCATGACTGTAGGACTGTTGAATAATATGGGTATTGAAACATTAGATGACTTCAATGGAATAGGCAGATCCGTCCCATGGACTAGTCTAGGTCTCTCATTTGGTTTATTATCATTCACTGGGATTCCACCATTCGCTGGTTTCTTTGCAAAATACCTTGTATTTACTTCCGCAATTGAAGGAGACCTAGCTTGGCTGGCAGTCATTGGCGTCACTGCGAGTGTCATCCAAGCAGCATATATATTCAGGCTCGTGAATCGAATGTATGGTCGTCCTTCATCACAACAATTCACAGTTAAAGAATCAAGAGCTGCACTCATCCCCATTTTTATCCTCGGGTTAGCTCTGATAGTTCTTGGCTTTTTCCCAACGTTGGCTCTCAATCTGATACAACCGGTAGTCCAGGAGCTTCCAATGATACCATAAGTGAAGAAAAATGCAGTTCTAGTCAAAGATATTTGGCCATAGGAATCTTACTTCCATTCATCACCGAATCGAGCTTTTTGATTATTAGGTCTGGGTTCGAATGACCAAGGCACAGGAGATTTTACGACTATTGAGGCTAACTGTGCAACGCGTTTACCCATCTGTGCAGCCATTGCCATTGCTTCTGTATCAGCACGGATATCACCTGGATTTAAGGCAAATCCCACCGGCCAACTAACACCTCCAGGTAGGATCATTTCTTTCACATAAATGAAGAACAGAATCGCGGATAGAGATAGATCCACACCAGACCTTCGACCAACCACAAAACCAGAAGATACCTTTCCTTCAAGATGAAGGAACCTACCAGTACGATCCATTAAATTCTTCAACAATGTGGCAATCGTTCCATGATGGCCAGGAGAACCAAATATGATGCCATCTGCCAGCTTCATTCTTTCTGCAACAAAGTTCAAGTCATCTTCTTGTACGCACTTCCCAATCTGATAACATTCACCACAATGCTGGCATTCTTTAATATCAAGTTCAGCTAATCCAATATATTCAATCTGTGCGTCTTCATTATGGGCAGATTCGAGAGCAGTTTCAATGAGCGTCGATGTATTACTGTTTATTCTGGGACTGCCAGAAATTCCAAGAATCCGTGTTGTCAAATCTATTACCTCGATGTCAATATGATTCCCTTCAAAGGTGCTATTTCTTTAAATTTTATAACCCGTATATTGTTATTGAGTTCGAAAAGATACTTCTGACCAATATAAAAAGCTTTGAATGTTTCATTTTGTCGGGCGATACTATTGAATTCATTAATTATTGAAAAATCAATAAAATCTACCTTTTGTTAGAAAACTCTTTTCAAACTCAAATGAAATCTGACTTGTGTAAGTCTGCAATTCATGTATCTTATAGCAGTTGGGGATAAGGAATGGCAAAGTAAATTCACGCGTCGATGCCATTATTAGATAGTCTGGCTAGACCAAAAAGTGTTGGGAGTAGATGTGACCAAGCAAACACCAATGCAACGGCAATATCTTCAGTTAAAGAGACAATACCCCGATTGTATCTTGATGTTTAGACTTGGTGATTTCTATGAAATGTTCAATGAAGATGCAAAAACAGCGAGTAAAGCATTAGATATCGTACTCACTGCAAGAGGTGAAGGTGTCGATCGATGGCCTCTTTGTGGAGTACCATTTCATGCTGTGGACGGATACATTGCCAAACTCCTCCAGCAAGGATTCACGGTAGCAATTGCAGATCAGGTCGAAGACGCATCTCAAGCAAAAGGACTAGTCAAGCGGGATGTTGTTCGAGTAGTGACACCCGGAACGATACTTGAGAGCTCTATGCTAGAAGACGCTCAGAACAACTACCTAGTAGCACTTATCGAAGACAATGGTCAAGTCGGAATTGCAGCAGTTGATGTGTCTACTGGGGAATTTATTGTTACCCAGGTTGAAGGTACACTCACATCTGAAGTAGTTCTCAATGAGATTGGTAGACTCTCTCCATCAGAGATACTTCTCTCAGATGAGACCTCGAAATCAAAGGCAAGAGGAGTACTAGAGGAAACTGGGATTCATATTACTCAAAGAAATAGTCTTGAGTTCTCAACTCGGAATGCAGAAGCCCTCATCAAGGAACAATTCAAAGTTTCTACTCTTGAGGGTTATGGAATTTCAGACAAAGCAGTCGCTCAAGGAGCAGCAGGCGCAGTCCTTGCATATCTTAGAGATGTACATAGGACTGGCTCTGTGACTCTATCAGGTTTGAGAACGTATTCAATTAAATCGCATATGATTGTTGACAGTCAGACACAGAAGAATCTTGAATTAATTAAGAATGCCCGTGATGGAAGTTCTCGAGGGACTTTATTCAGCATCCTGTCCAAGACAGTCACTCCGATGGGAAAGCGAAAACTCAAGCAATGGATTCTCCAGCCATTGAGAGATGTAAAGGAAATCAATAAGCGGCTTGATGCAGTAGAAGAACTAGCTAGAAACGCAATTGTGAGAAAGGACATTTCCAATAGTCTGCGAGACCTTGGAGACCTGGAAAGGATTACGAGTAGAATTGTGTTTGGTTCAGCAGGAGCAAGAGACCTACTTGCTCTTAGGATATCGATTGGTAAACTCCCGATAGTGAAAGAGACCACGAAGTCATGTAAGAGTGAAATAATTTCGACTTCTGTAAAGTCAATCGATTCTCTATCTGTGCTTCATGAAATTCTCGAAACTGCAATTGTGGATGAACCACCAGTTTCAGTACGTGAAGGTGGAATGATCAGACAAGGGTTCAACAAGGATCTTGACTCTTTGAAGGAGTCAATCTCTACAGATAAGAAATGGATTGCATCACTTCAAGCTAGTGAGAGAAGACGAACAGGCATCAAATCATTGAAAGTAGGCTTCAACAAGGTTCAGGGATACTACATCGAGGTCACAAAGAGTAACATGAGTCAAGTTCCAGACGAGTATCAAAGAAAGCAAACTCTTGCTAATGCTGAGCGATACGTAACACCAGAACTCAAGGAAAAGGAATCTACGGTTCTTGCGGGAGAAGAGAGGATAAACAAGCTGGAGTATGAAATCTACGAAACCCTAAGACAACAAGTCAGCGGTTCAGCAGGAGTTCTTCGTCAGAATGCAAATGCTGTTGCAATTGTTGATGTGTTGGTTGCACTGGCAGATGTTGCAGTCACTCGAAGGTATACTCGACCAAAGATTACTGAAGACACTCGAATCAAAGTCGTAGATGGAAGACATGCTTCACTGGAGGTCATGCTGGGACCCAACGAGTTTGTACCAAACAATATCGAGATTGGAGATGGTGGTTCCACACTCATCATTATCACAGGGCCAAACATGGCTGGAAAGTCTACATGGATGCGTCAGTGTGCCATCATAGTTCTGCTTGCCCAAATGGGTTCTTTCGTCCCTGCGAAGAGTGCAGAGATTGGTCTTGTTGATAGGATATTCACCAGAGTTGGAGCTTTCGATGATCTCACTGCAAAGCAGAGCACTTTCATGGTTGAGATGATTGAAACTGCGAATATTCTCAATAATGCAACTGACAAGAGTCTCGTCATTCTAGACGAGATAGGAAGAGGAACATCGACCTTCGATGGCATGGCCCTCGCATGGGCAGTAGCAGAACGGATTGTCCAGATGAAGACTCGTACGCTCTTTGCTACACATTTTCATCAGCTCACTGAGATGGCATCTCAATACCTTGGAGTCAAGAATGTACATACACTCGCTAAGGAGTCAGGAGATACTATTGTATTCCTTCACAAAGTTGTAGATGGAGGCACAGACAAAAGTTATGGGATTCACGTTGCAGCTCTCGCTGGAGTTCCAGACGAGGTTGTGAAACGTGCAAATCAGATTTTACAGAAGATTGAGAAAGAGAATGAAGTAACAGTAGGAAAAACCTCTATCGACTTTGAATCAACTGAACAAGCAAGCCTAGAATCACTCACTATTGAAGATCCGCTTGTTGAGCGGTTGAAACACTTGGACTTAGATAGGACAACTCCAGTTGATGCATTGGTTGAGTTAAAGAAATTGCAAGACGAAGCAAAGAAGAGAAAGGATTCATGAAGGATTTGACAAACGAATATCCACAGCTGATGGTGGAACTTGTAAAGAAAGAGTGTGGAATCCACCTAGAGCAAATCAGGAATTACTTTGGTTAGACATTATTTAGTTTCACGAGGAGAGCACGATTGTGAAAGGCTAGAGATTTGACTATCTTATGCAAATTGGCATATCGTACGGTTTCTTCCGTAGATTACGTTTCTACAACCGCTCTTGCTTATATGGCTGTAGTGTAATATTTGATTCAGAATAGGAGGAATCGTTTAGTGAAGATAAGCTCAGAGATCAAAGCTAACAAACCACTGTACTATGGAGCAATTGCTCAGATAGTGTACGCATCAATCGAATTTGTCGATAGTCTTTGCATTCCATTGATTACTCTTGGACTCATGCCAAATTTGTATCTAGTGATGCCAATTGCTAATCAGGATATAGCAAATCTTCTTGCAAATGAGCCAATGTGGTTTATTCCAATCTTCTGGTTTTTCACAGGTTTTCGAATTGCATCCGGAAGGTGGATTCTATTGAACAAAGCGAAAGGATTCTGGATGGCCATGTTCATTTCTGTTATTACATTAGTAGCAGCATTCTTCCTTTTACCATTCGCAGTAATCGATATTGCAGGTACTGGAATTGTTGTGTTCCTATTAATTATGGGATACTTCAAAGACCAGCCATTGATTAAGGAAGAGAGTTCGCAGTAGTTATTTCCACACTTTGCGCATCTCTTTTGGTGAGAGTTCCTCACCATGTGACTTTAGATAGTCAAAGAGGTCATGTAACCACGCTACTGATGTTCGATCACTGAAAAAGATACCCTGAGTAAAATCCACATTTCCCTCAAGGACTGGTAGAAATAGTGCTCCAAAACTCTCGCTAGCCATCATTGCAATGTTACAATTATCGATAATATAGAGTCTGGTGCGGTCCGGAGTAAACCCTTTGAAGAATATCTCCTTACTTTCTATTTTCATGAGATCATTAAGAATTGATTTAGTAAATAACACTTCGATATCAGTTTCTTTCAAATCCATTTGATAGAACTCAAAGAAGCTAACCTCAAGTTGCATATCCATTGCACCTCCCGCTTTAGCTAATGTCATTCCATCTTCAACAATGGTTTTTGTTTTGTTCATTAAAGAAAGCAGATTATATACACCATCATATTTCAAACCAAGAAAACGATCTCTCAATGATTCGTCATCAACCGCTAGTGAATGGGTTGAGAAGTAGGTATTGCTAGTATTGTCACTAAAGCTCTTCACTAGTCTGTAAACTCGTTCTGTATTTACATTGCATCGATACATACCATCTTTGTGTGAAATGAAACTAACCTCAACAAGGCGCTTAAGATGATCCTCCAAGGTTGAGGGGTAGATATCCAGTGCATTGGCAATTTCAGAAAAACGAAGGCCAATACCATCTTGAAGTAGTACATCAACTATTCGAAGTCTTGTTTCTGATGCAAGGACTTTAAACTGATTTTCAAGTGTTGAGTATTCCATATTATCACACACTCAAATGATTGTACGGTCTTAACCGTACATTACGTTTTTGAGAACGCGCTTCCTTATATTGCTCGTCATTCTAAGTCATAACTGGTGTTTAAATGACCCAAGAGAAACAAAAAACCTACCATGGGGTTGTTGCAAGATATCACTTCCACGATGCCAGATGGTTCGCTACAATAGGGTTTGCACCATTCATAATAGCATTCGCAGGAATGATCACAACCAGTATCAGTTACTTTGGATGGAGTTTTGATATAGGCACTCTTCTCGGTCTAAGACCATTCATATTGAATGAGGGAATGCTCATGTTCCCTGTGTACTTCATTATCAGCATGCTATTCTTTGCAGGAGGTCTTGAGTGGTATGTTCTGTGTAGACATTGTCCATGCTATGAACACTCTGGGAAGGAACATGGAAATGAAGGTCGCTTCTACTGCCTAGCTAACTGGGGAAGTCCGAAACTGTTCAAATATAAACCGGGACACATCAGTCGTGCAGGTCAAGCAACCTTTCTTGGTTTCACTGGATTCTTCTTGTTATTCCCAATTCTGTATTTCTTGGACAGATGGGAGTTCGTGCTATTCCAAGTAGTCTTCGCGATATCCTTCTTGGTCACACTCAGACATTTTAGTTGTTCACAATGCCCCAATTTTGGTTGCATTTTGAACTGCGTCGATGAAGAGAGTAAGATGAAGTTCTTAGAGGACCTAGAGATGAATAATATCTACCATGACTAATTCATCCTAGTTTTTTTTCTCACATTCAGGCAATAAACGCCATTAGAGTAAGAAGTCCCAAGAAGCTCAGGTTTGGATTTCTCAAACATGAAATTTACTTTTGATGCCTCTCATATTGAGATAGAGAACTATTATCAAATTCAGGATGAGTGTTATCCAAGGTATAGCGCCTCCTACAAGAATATTCCAGAAAATTATAATGAGATTGAATATTGCAAAAATGATATCTGCGTACCAAGCCCAACCTGCCAGACTGAAGAGTCCTAATCCTAGAATGATATACAAAAGCGCTATGATTAGAGATCCGTATTGGATGGAAGAAAATATTTCACTTAAAAGAAGCCAACTGAAACCAGCCAATAGTGTTGAGCCAACAAGAAGTAGAATTCCTGTCAGAATATTCAGAACAGCAAGGATGATTATCCCAAGAGGTACACGAACCATTTTTATCAAATCCTAAACAACTGATAACACTACTTTTGGTTTGTTTTATGCCTTCGTAAATGACCAAGTTTCTACGTATATATTTCAAAGAACGATTATGATGCGGCATTCGCAGTTTCTTTTAGTTCACATTTTAGTACCTGAATATGATGTGTTTTGATAACTCCAAATCTTCTAGAGATTTACCACATCTAAAGCTGTATAAGAAAGGTTCAGCGGCGGTTTTGTGAATAATAAGCATGGTACTTTGAATATTGATTTGGAATAAGAGAAGAGTGAATGTGAATTGACAGCAATGGTAGAAACAATCGATATTGTCAAAGAATTCGATGGATTACGAGCTGTTGATAGAGTCAATCTATCAGTTGCAAAAGGAGAGATTTTTGGACTGCTTGGACCCAATGGTGCGGGTAAGTCTACCACGATAAAGATGCTTGTCACACTACTGAAACCAACCAGCGGAAAAACCCTGGTTGCTGGCTATGACGCAGTGTTTCAGGCGGATGAGGTTCGAAAGAGAATTGGTTATGTTCCACAAGAGTCTGCGCTCGATGCTAGATTGACTGCTACGGAGAACTTGGAACTGTTTGCAGAACTCTATGGCTTATCTAAAAGCGATATTAAGAGAAGGATACAGGAAGTACTAGAACTTGTAGAACTGGACAAGAGAAAAGATGATCTTGTTGCACATTATAGTGGTGGAATGAAAAGACGATTGGAGATTGCACGAGGTTTATTGCCATCTCCAGAAGTGCTATTTTTGGATGAACCAACACTCGGGCTAGATCCACAGACTCGCCGAGTTGTTTGGGACTTCATTCATAGACTCCAAAAGGAATGGAAACTTACTATTCTAGCTACAACTCACTATCTGGAAGAGGCAGAGAATGAGATGAGTAGAGTTGCGATTATTGACAAGGGCCGAATTATGACCATGGGTAAACCTTCGGACCTGAAGGCAGAATATGGTCAAGACTTGATTGAACTCACTATCGATTATCCGGACGGCGTTTACACAGAAGAACATCTCAGAGAAAAACTCGAACAGATGCAAATGGCAAATGAAGTTGCTGTCAGAGCTTTTGAGGTAAAACTGAGTGTAGCTGATGGAAAAAAAGCATTACCTTCCATAATTCACAAAATGGAGGACGCAGGGATTCGGATGAACACTATCTCAGTCAGAACTCCTTCTCTTGATGATGTATTCATAAAATACACAGGACGCGGAATACGCGAAGAAGAGGGTTCTGCAGAAACAAAGAAACAAGCTGCGAAACTGATTGGACGTATGAGGAGTCGGATATAAAATGGTCTTACGAGCTTCACATGCTATCTGGAAACGCGAGATGCGTAAGTGGCGACGAAGTAAGGTCCAACTTGCAAGCTCATTATTGCTACCAGTACTTTTCCTAGTTGTTATTGGTAATGCATACTCCGGTTCTTTTAATAGTGTACCAATTGCTGTGATAAACCTCGATACAGGAACTCCAGCTCATGTATTCAATGAAGCACTTAGTAATTCTACTTCACTATCAATTGTGTCTACTAATATTTCCGTGGAAGATGCTCAGAAAATGATTGATGATGGCCAGATTGCAGGTTTCATACTAATTCCTGCCAACTTCAGCATGAGTCTACTGCCTCTGCCTTGGGGGGTAATTCCAAGTGAAAGCACCAAGATAAACGTGACAGTTGATAACACGAATCAGATGATTTCACAGGCACTTGCAGGTATTGCAGCTCAATGTCTAAATGTGACTGTACATGATTCTAGAGTAGCTGCATGGTTTACAAATATTACTTCCCTTCCTTATCGCACTGGCGGATCTTACATTAATAGCGTTGATAGATACTCGACTGGTTTCCAGTTTATTGACTTTCTTGCTCCGGGCATTTTAGCTATGACTATTCTCTTCACATCTCTATTTGCTGCGGGAATGCCAGTGATTCTAGATCGAGAGATTGGCTATTTCGATATGTTACTAACTACCCCATCAAAACGGAGTGAGATTGTACTCGGATTTACAGCTGCCGGTGTAACTAAAGTTGTAGCACAGGCGACCTTTGTTCTTGTAATAGCCATCATCTTGGGAATTCATATGGCACTGAATCTACTATCAATAGTTTACATTTTTGTTTTGACTATTCTTCTCGCACTAGTCTTTGTCGGAATCTCAATAGCACTGAGTGTTAAAATAGAGTTAACAGCTTTCCAATTCGTCAATGGGTTGATCAACTTCCCGGTCTTTTTCCTGTCAGGTGCATTTTATCCTGTAGAATCTCTGCCCATATGGTTGAGAAACATTGTGTACTTAAATCCCATGACATATGCCGTGGATGGGTTGAGATCTGTGATGATAAAAGGAACCAGTCTGTTTCTTGTTCTCCCTGACGTTATTGTAATTGCGGTCTTTGCGTTGTTAACGCAAATACTAGGAAATCTAGCATTCTATCTGGCGCTTTCTGGTAGGAAAATCAAGCTATTTGGGAGGGGCAAACCGAAGGATAATACCCTTGCGTAGGAACAGCGATAAGACGCCTAGGAGATAGCAGTACATTCCAAAGCACATGGAATGATAGCCTTTAGTGAAACTACTTCAGAACTTCATGCGCTTTCTTCAATTGGTCGATAATCTCAATCCCTTGAGGACATTTATCCAGACATTCCCCACATTCCTCACATGCTCTTGCATTCTTTCCCGGAGCCCATGGAGTCTTTCCAATCAACGAATAGGAATGTTTTGCGCCTTCTCTGAAACCATAGATTTGATATCGTTGAAGTGCCTCGAAAATATAGGGAATATTTACTTCATTCGGACAGGGTTGACAATACTTGCATTGGGTGCAGATGTTATCACAGAGCTCTTTGAATCTCTTCGCAATATTTTCTACAGATTCCATCTCCCTTTCTGACAATTGGTTATAATCATCTCTGGATGTAATGCTAAGATTATCATCCAGCATTTCTTCAGAACCCATTCCTGAGAGTGCAACAGACACGTTAGGATTACTTAGTACGAATTTGAATGCTAGATCTGCGAAGTTATCTCTTCCCGGCGTTAGCCAAACTTTCATTTCCTCAGGGAGATCGGTGCCTGCTAAACGTCCACCACCAACAGATCCCATTACAGCAACTGCGAGACCCTTCTCACCTGCATAATTGATCATATCGTGATTGATCTGATCAACAATATTATACTGTACAAGCATCAGTTCGAAATATCCAGAATCGATGATTTGTTTGAGGGCTTCAGGCGTATCATGAAAGGAGAAAGCCAAATGTCGAATCTTTCCTGCTTCCTTAGCCTTCAAGGCACGTTCAATGAGTTTGAGACCCAGGACTTTCTCTTCGAATGTCTTTTTGTTTATGGAGTGAAACAAATAGAAATCAACATAATCCACATCTAATCGTTGAAGTTCCTCATCAAGGTGTTCATCGTAATGTTGAGGTTCTGTGAACTCTTTGCGACCAATTGGACACTTAGTGACAAGGGTAACCCGTTCTCGGTAACCATCCTTCAGTGCCAATCCAACGACTATTTCACTTTCTCCTCCGTGATAGGTCCAAGCGGTATCAACATAGTTTATTCCGTTATCAATTCCTTTTCGAATTAGTCGAATCGCTTCTTCTCTATTGATTTTACCGTCTTCATTTGTTGGTAGGCGCATACAACCAAATCCGAGTGCGGATACTTTGGTGCCTAATTTTCCTAAGGTTCGATATTGCATTATTTTTTTCATCTCGCATGGGCGTTTCTATCGAATCATTAATACCTGTTAAATTCACGGGTTCCAGAAATATAAGCCCGATGTAAAATTCTTGCGTTCCTTCTAACAGTGCATCTCAAGAGAACTGTGAGCTGCCACTAACGATATAACAAAGCAGAAATTTTCTGGAATTCAGTGAATAATCCCAATGCAGAATAGAACAGCTCTCTCTCGAACAACAAAACTTGTCATTGCAATTTCATTTATTCTCTACTCAGCATACAATCTTGTCTTAGCAGCACTTCAGGATTATGTTCTCTTCATATCAAGTGATGTAGGTGCGCTTGGAATCTCATTCGGTATCTTTACTCTTGCTTCTGTTCTATCAAGATTTCTATCAAGCTGGATCATCGAAAAAATTGATGATGTTCTGGCCTTAGTTCTTGGTAACATCATTCTGACCTTTGCCTTAGGACTCTATCCTCTGACGATGAGTATAACAACCGTCTATATTATCAGAGCAGTTCAGGGATTTGGCTGGGCTCTTTCAACTGTAACAATTCTAACAATGATTGTAGAAAGCACAGAAAACTCGCAAGTAAGTAAAGCGCTGGGATTTCTCAATGGTTTTGGTTCGCTTAGTCTCCTGCTGTTTCCTTTACTTGGGAGTTATTTAGTTGTAATCAAATCTATTGAAACATTTAGTATTTGTTTTCTTACAGCCTTCGGTATTAGTGTATTGAGCACAGGACTTTCAGTTTATGCGTGGAGATCAACACCACCTATAGTGGAACATGAAGCACCGATATCGGGTTTACCTGATAGAGATGTTCTCACCCCAACAGTTTCAGCTTTTCTCATATTCATGGTGCTTGGGGTTCTACTTAGCTATTCACCAGAAATTGCACTTTTAAATGGTATACAAAATCCAGGTGTCTTTTTCTCTATATTTGCATTTGCGCAAATAATAGGATCTGCTGCAGGAGGATCTTTTACAGGAAGTTCTCAATATGGAAAGATAGCAACGATAGGTGCTCTTCTTGTTATGTGTGGTGTCACGGTCCTTGCTCTATTTAATGGTATTTGGGGGTATGTTATGTCGGCATTCATAACAGGTCTTGGTCTCGCATCTGCTAATATCGCGCTCAATTCATATGTTTCTTCTATATCTGCTAAATCTAAAGCCAAAGGAATGGCCATCTACTCTGCTGGTGTGGATTCTGCAATCGCTGTTGGCTCATTCAGCACTGCACTTCTTCTAGGAATTGGATGGACAATTCCCGCAATCCTTTCTATTTTTGTTTGCGCTGCATTACTATCATCAGTATATTCATTCTATTCAATATGTCAATGAAATTCATAATCCCTAGAATATTGAAATTACTTCAATTGCGAAACAATCCTTTTCCATTCTTCCTCGTTGTAAAGAGATCGCAAAAAGTCATTCTGAATTATTCGATCCCAGTTACTCCAGCCATGTACCTCTGCTTGTATCAAGTACTTCAAAGTGGAAGTTGCATCTCCGAGTGCTCCCTAAGATCGAGCAGCTAGAATGTAAGACCAATCTGGAACTTCACCAAGTCGGAAGGCTTTTTCAAAGTCCGATATTGCATCCTCATATTCGTCGTTAAGGAAATGCCTCATTCCAGACTCAGCAAAATGAACAGCTTCGCTGAACATACAGATATAGTGAACATAATCACGTTCCTTAACGAAACCAATCTTTTGAGCCACTGCAATTGACCCATCATTGCCATCATCAGCATGCCATCCAACAAGAGAATATCCAATAGAAAAACAATGATCAACCGCCGTTACAGCGGTCAATGCTCCAAGACCTCTCGTTCTATATTCTTCCGTCGTAATGATACCTATCTCACATTTATCTCCACTAGCACAGACAGCATTGATCCATACAACTACTTTGTTCCCATGAACAAGGCACATAC